>ERZ772764.1349-NODE-1349-length-15487-cov-4.325492_pt1 | contig 15487 bp, 17 predicted proteins | sample MGYA00512163_ERZ772764 | MGnify/ENA primary metagenome ERZ772764 (study PRJEB29015, sample SAMEA2737903) | human oral metagenome | biome: human oral; feature: human-associated habitat; material: dental | place: China | collected 2094 ... | reverse complement strand
TGACAGTTCGTTCTGCTAACTGTTTGAAAGCAGAAACAATTCACTATATCGGTGACTTAGTACAACGTACAGAAGTTGAGTTATTAAAAACACCTAATCTTGGTAAGAAGTCTCTTACTGAAATTAAAGATGTTCTTGCTTCACGTGGCTTGTCACTTGGTATGCGCCTTGAAAATTGGCCACCGGCAAGTATTGCTGAAGACTAGTCTGGTCATAGGTTAAGATTTTTCTGAGAAGGATAAGATCATGCGCCATCGTAAGAGTGGTCGTCAACTAAACCGTAATAGTAGTCATCGCCAAGCGATGTTTCGTAATTTAGTTAGTGCTTTAGTTAGTCATGAAATCATTAAGACTACTTTACCTAAAGCTAAAGAATTACGTCGTGTAGTTGAGCCGTTAATTACATTAGCAAAAGAAGATAGCGTTGCAAACCGTCGTTTAGCATTCGCTCGTACTCGTAACATTGAAACTGTTGCGAAATTATTCAATGAATTAGGTCCACGTTTTGCTCAACGTGCAGGTGGTTACACCCGTATCTTGAAATGTGGTTTCCGCGCAGGTGACAATGCTCCAATGGCTTACATTGAGCTTGTTGATCGCCCAGAGGTCGCTGAGACATCTGAGGAATAATAATTGATAATAAAAAAGAGCGGTTATTTTTAACCGCTCTTTTTTTTATAACCGTTTTAAATATTCAATTCCCAGTTGCTGCATTTGTCGCATTATCCATTGCTGCTTTTTGCGAATCAGGGCGCTAGGCTTATTAACTTGGTAAATAATCGGATTCGGCAATACGGCGGCCAACAATGCAGCTTCCGATTGAGTCAGATTTTGGGCTGATTTGTTGAAATAATAATGACTTGCCGCTTCCACACCAAAAATACCATCGCCGAATTCAGCAATGTTTAAATACACTTCCAAGATACGTTTTTTTGACCAACTTAATTCTAATAATATCGTCGCCGGTACTTCTAACCCTTTGCGTAACCAACTTTGCCCGTGCCATAAAAAAAGATTTTTGGCAGTTTGCTGAGAAAGCGTCGAACCGCCACGAATGCTACGTTTGTTTTTTTCGTTATGCTTAAAAGCGCGTTCAATAGCGTGAAAATCAAACCCAAAATGGTCAGGGAAATGCTGATCTTCCGCAGCAATCACGGCTAATTGCATGGCGGGCGAAATTTCATCTAAACTCACCCAATCGGATTTTGCTCGATAAGCAAAATCACCTTGCAGAAAATGCCCGATTTGCTGTTGTGCCATATAGGCAGAAAAGGGAATAGGCACAAAACGAAGCAGCAGTACAAAAGCAAAAACAGCAAAGAAAAATTGGATCGCAATACGTTGCCAATTTTTCTTCCGCTGTTTAAGGTTAAACGAGCATAAAAATGCGGCCGCAATTCGATTAATTCGTCTCAATACCATCAAGATGTCGCTTCACCCACTGCATAAAATCCGGATCCATCGTTTTAATCATATTTGAACCGCGCGTAATCGTCGCTGCGCTGGTATTCAGATTTTGTTGGATTTCACGTTGCGATAAGTCCTGTTTTAATAGTTGCGAGACGATCTGTAAGCGCAATCCTACAGCATCGCGTTCATCAGGCGTGAGAAGCAAAGTTAAAAGTTCTTGCGCTTTACCTTGTTCAAAAGCGGTTCGTAGCATTGCGAGAAATGCGTTCCACTGCGCTAAGTTACGACTGATATACATTGTTACCATCCTATACTATTAAACTAGTGCGCTTAGTATAGCCGATCAAATTCGGCTTTGCTAAAAGTTTGTGGATTTTCTTTACGTTGCAAAAGTTGGTAGTAAAAATCGTATGTTAATACGTTTTGCACATAACCGCGCGTTTCAAAAAAAGGAATCGACGCAATGAATTCATCCATTGCCAATTTGCCATCGGCACGCGCCAACCATTTTTCCACCCGACTCGCCCCCGCATTGTAGGCTGCTGCAATCAAAATGCGGTTATCGGGATACTTCGTGTTTAACTCGTTCAAATGCGCGGTGCCGAGCAAAATATTATTCAGTGGTTTGAACAAATCCTGCTCACTTTGATACGGTAATTGATTATTATCCGCCGTAACTTGTGCGGTGCTCGGCAACAATTGCATCAACCCCCGCGCATTAGCAGACGACTGCGCCATCGGGTTCCAGGCGCTTTCTTGCCGCGCAATCGCCATCGCAAAGGTTTTGCTGATAGATCGAGCGTGCGTTTGCGTGTTCAACGCAATATCGAAATAATCGCTGTAGGCATTTGGCAAACGGAGTGCAATATTTTCCTTGGCTTGCGCGATAATCGACCCGTCCACGCCCAAATCGAACCAATTTTGCTGATTCGCGTATTCGCTCAAGGCGATTTGCATCGCTTGTTTGTTTTCTGGCGGCAGATTTTCCAATAAAAAACGCCAACGTTGTTTGGCTGCGCCAAGACGATCCAATTGACGCAGTTCATCGATTTCTAACAAAGCCGCACGATACTTATCGGCGATCTCGTTTTGCGCGTTTTTATCCGCTAATGACGCCTCTTCAATGCGGTGCTGCGGAGCGAGTTCATTTCGCGTTAATGTCGTGGCGGCCAGCATCGGATAAAAACCGCGTTCTTTGGCCAGCGCGCTTAACATTTCGTGCGTTTTTGACTTATTCGTTTTCGCCAACCAATAACGCCATTCTTGCTTCGCTTTGCCTTCTTGCGACAAGGCGTTAAGCCAAGGTTGTAAATCCGTTTTTTGCCAAATGGCCATGCGCAGGCGGCGTTCAATTAAGTTATCTGCAGCCAGTTTTAAGATCTCCACATCGCGCCAGTGTTGAAAATTCTGGCTTGGGTTATCAAAAAAGCGGTTGAGAAAAGCAATTTTCCAGTCGCGAATTTGCGCATCGCTTAATCGCCAAGTTTGCGCCCATTGTTCATAAGGCGTGAAATTTGGCTCGTCGATATTTTCCGGCATGCTGTATAAATAGCGATTAAAGCCTTGTACGATGGCAAATTGATAGCGCGTATAGTCATTTTCGCTAAGTGTTGATTTATCTGCCAGCGCCTTTAAATTCGCCGGATTTTTCAGCAAATTCACCAAACGTTGTAAATCTGCTGAAATGCCCAAATCTTCTTGCGTATTGCCAGCGCGTTCCGATTCTTTTGCCAAGCGTTGTAACCCTTTAAGATCATTTTGAGCGAACAGATTTTGTGCTTTTTGAATAATATTGTCCGCGGTTCTACTACCGCTGGCATTCCATTGCGCCCAAAGCGGTGCGTCATCGGTCAATTCACCATTAGCTAGCCAAAGCGCGCCAAAGCGTTGCAAAATCTCGTTCTGCCGAGTTTGATTCGATTGAGTGTTGCTTTGAGATTGTTCGATGAGCCGATATTCCATATTTAATGCGGCGACTTGTATCGCCAAACTTTGCGGTTTGATTTTTTTTGCATAGTCCACTAATTCCGGCGCATCGGCATTATTCAGCAGCGTGAGAATATTTTGTTGCAAACGAGCGTGCAGAAAATGGCTCGGATGTTCGTTAATATAAGCTTCCAGCTCATTTTTGAGCGCAATTGTTTCATCTCGAGAAGTATTCGGCGTTATTTGTTTAATTTGAGCGTCGAAATATGCCGCCCAAGCGTCTTGTTGCAGCGGATAGCCTTCAAGCGCGTGTAACAGTTGCAGAAAAATCGGCTTGTTTGCTGCAACGCGTTGATTTTTGAGAGCGCTTTTCAACAGATTTTCAAACTGTAAAAAAGTCGCGCGCTGTTGCAGCCGTTTTAATTCCGCCGTCTGCTGCTTTTGTCGCCATTGGCTTTGTTGGCTCGCTAAGTTAGCATTCTCGGCGTATTCTTGCTTCGCTTGGTTGGCTTGTGTTGATTGCGTAAGCGCGGTGAGAAGCGCGAGGGAAATAAGGAGAGGTTTTTTCATACTGAGCATGGCTATTGTCTTTGCGTTAGTTTTTGGTTACGGCAAAAAGGCTCAAAGTGAAACCGCGAGATGTCATTTGAGCACCGCATTGGAGGCTTGTCACACGGGGCTTCAATGCGGTGCTCTTGGGCGACTCCATTTTTGGCCTGATAAAAAAGCGAATCTTTTGATTCGCTTTTCGTTTCCTTTGTTCAATTAAAAGACTTTTTTAAACGGTTTGACGATCACTTCACCGTAAACGCCGGCTTCCACATAAGGATCTTGCGCTGCCCAATCTTTGGCAGCGAGTAAATTATCGAATTGGGCGATCACGGTGGAGCCGCTAAAGCCGGCTTCGCCCGGATTTTCGGCGTCAATGGCCGGATTCGGGCCGGCCGTGAGTAAACGGCCTTCCGCTTGTAATTGAGTTAAGCGTGCTAAATGCCGTTCGCGTACAGCGAGGCGCTTTTCCAAGGTGTCGGGGATATCTTGTGCAAAAATCACGTAATACATACTTTTTCCTTTTAACAATGCGGTTGTTGCGCTTCGTATTCTTGAATCGCCGCTAAGGCGCTTTCCAATTCGTGGTTGCCTTCGCGCGGGATGGTACGGGATTTGCCGCAGTTATCCACGGCCACGAAAGTGAATACTGCATCAGTGACGCAATAACGCTCTCCGATAGGTTCGCTGGCGACTTTTTTGACCCAGACTTCCACTTTGATTTTAATCGACGACCGACCGACTTTTAGGCATTGTCCGTAACAGCATACTACGTCGCCGACGGAAATCGGCTTGATGAAGTTCATCCGTTCCACGGCAACGGTGACCACGCGTCCGTGAGCGATTTCTTTGGCTAAAATCGCACCGCCCATATCCATTTGCGACATAATCCAGCCGCCAAAAATATCGCCGTTGGCATTAGTGTCGGAGGGCATGGCAAGGGTGCGTAGTAATAAAACGCCTTTCGATTGGCGACCATTGTTGTCAATAAAATTCGAGACCATTATTGCTCTCCTTTATGATTGTTTCCGTCGTTTTTTTGTTCGTGTTGCGACAAAAATCGATAAATATAGGCGCCGGAAATAAGCGTGGCGATTAGCGTCATTCCGATTAAGCCGAAAGATTTGAAATCCACCCAAGCTTCTTCCGACATATTTTGGCTGATATAAATGTTGGTTAACATACAAATGATAAAGAATGTCGCCCAGCCGAGATTGAGTCTATTCCAGGCTTTTTCCGGCAATTGAATGTCTTTACCGAGTAATTTTTTTACTAAAGGCGTGTTAAATTGAAACTGTGCCACCAATAATACGACGGCGAATAACCCATTGATAAGGGTGACTTTCCATTGTAAATAGCGCAGTTCGTTGAAATAGGCGGTAAGCAGACCGAAGAAAACTACTGCGCCGGCCATTATTTTTTGTTGTTTTTCAATGGCGCCATATTTCCATTTCAATATAATCAGCTGCGCAATTGTGGCGATAACCAATACCATCGCTGCTTCGCGTACGCCACCTAATTTATAGGTTATAAAAAATAAAATTAATGGAATAAAATCAAGTAGTTGCTTCATTTATAGCTCCTGCATAAATAAACTGTAAAAACGATAAGTTACTACTAATGTGAAAATATTGATCAATGCCGCCGTCAGGCTCACGATAACGGAAAAGATAAGATTCTCCGAAAGCACACTTAATTGCAGAATCAGCATCGGGGCAACAAAATACACCAATAAAGTATAAATCAGCAACGCGGTTTTTTGATTGCGCCCTTGCAACCAAATTTTTTGTAAAGATTGGCCTATTCCGTCTTGAGTTGTGAGGTAATGGAGTGAGGCTAAATTCAGCCGAATAAAAAAGTATATGCCGAAGAAAATCGTCAATAATGCGGCTATAGAAGGCGCCGTGTTGCTAAGTGCGGCACCGACAATGTGAGCGACGCCGATCAACACGGGAAGCACACTAACGGTTTCCAACACGATCACACCGATGAAACGACGTAAGGTCAACACAAAATTTGCGCTCAACGTAAGTGGATTGTGCCGACTGATTTGGTGAATCGTCATCAATCCCCAAGCGCTGATAAAAATACTGGCTAATTGTGCCGGTAAAAAAGAAGCTAAAAAGTCCGACGCATTGATTTGGCTTAAATCGGACAATGTATTACCGCCCGAAACGGCGTCTTGCGCCATAAAATCGGGAGTTAATAAGACGCTCAATACTTGTACAATAAAAAGCATGAAAACCAATTGCAGCATGGTTTTCTGTTGATTACGAAAAAAATGCCAACTGTCTTGCAAAACTTGGGTAAAGTTAATTTTCATCGAATTTCCCTTGTCAAAAAATGCGCTGATTATACCTTGTTTAGCGGTTTGTGCCATTTATCTTGTGTAAAAATTCCGCTTTGGGCATAACGCAATTTAGAATTATTGGGCGCCCCGTTTGCGCAGCGCATTACCCGACGGTGAAATTCGACGAATTGGGCGGAGAGCATGAAGTGAACGTGAAATTGAGCCGGTCAGTTTTCACTGCTTAGGTTATCGTTGCTGGGGTTATCGTTGCTGAGGTTTAATCCGTGGCTTTTTAGCACCAACTAAAAATAGCACCGCATTGGAGGGTTCCAATGCGGTGCTATTTTTACCTGGCAAAGAAAATCGTGAGCAATGGCAATATTGATGCCGTTAAACAACGAAAGTATTGCCTCACCGAACTAAATTTCTTTTGATCCGCTCGGCTTGCGTCGTTTACCGATATTTTTCGTGTCTTTATGGCGTATTTTCACTTTTTTCTTCGCCTCGGCTTTTTTCTTTTCTTCGCGTTTTTCTTTAATACGCATTTTTTGTTTTTTGGAAACTGATTTTATTTCGCCGTCTTTCGGCGCTTTAGTGCGAGGTTCCAAGCCTTCCAAAATTCGCGCTTTTAGAATTTCTTCCGTGTAACGTTTGATTTTACCGAGCAACTTATAATCGTGCGCTTCCACAAAAGATACCGCGGTGCCTTTTTTACCGGCGCGTGCCGTGCGTCCAATGCGGTGCAGATAGGTATCTGCGCTGTACGGTAAGTCGAAGTTCATCACATGGCTGACATCGTCAATATCAATGCCGCGCGCCGCCACATCCGTCGCCACCAGTAGCGTTACGATGCCTGATTTTAATTTATCAATGGCGTTATTGCGTTGCGTTTGCGCCATGTCGCCTTCTAAATAGGCGGAACGAATGCCGCGTTTACGCAAGGTTTCGGAAAGCTCGCGCGCGTCTTCGCGACGACGTACGAACACTATACCGCGGCTTACTTGTTCTGTTTCGACGAAGCGCGCGAGCAATTTGATCTTGTGTTCCCGACTATCAGCGTGGTAATACCATTGATTGATTTTTTTGCGTTCACGACGACTCGGTTGCGCTTCCGCTTTCACCGGATCGTTGAGCAAACGTTCGGCAAAATCTGTCAACAATTCGCCTTCAAGCGTCGCGGAAAATAGCAATGTTTGCTTACGCCAACGGGTTTCCGCCGCAATTTTTTCCGCATCCTGCCCGAAGCCCATTTGCAACATACGATCCGCCTCGTCGAAAATTAATATTTCTACCGAACGACAATCGAAATTTTCTTCCTTAATGTATTGCAATAAACGTCCCGGCGTTGCTACCACCAAATCTTGGTTGGAATTAAATACTTCGCCATGATTTTGATAGGCCACGCCGCCGGTGATGGTTGCGATATCTAAACGGGTGAACTGTGCCAGCTGTTGCGCTTGCTCCGCCACTTGCATGGCCAGCTCGCGCGTTGGTGTGAGCACTAAAACGCGTGGCGGGCCCGGTTTACGGCGTGGATAATCCAACAAATGTTGTAATGCCGGCAATAAAAAGGCGACGGTTTTGCCCGTGCCGGTGGGCGCCGAACCTAATACATCGCGTTCTTCCATAGCCGCCGGAATGGCTTTCGTTTGGATCGCAGTCGGACGAACGTAGCCCTTTTGGTCGAGGGCTTTTAAAAGCTCAGGGGAAAGATCGAATTGTTCAAATTGGGATAAATTCATTATAGTGCGGCTTTTTTGTTAAAATCGGCGCGGATTATACCTGAAATACTGGTTAAAGTACGGTCGGTTTAGGAAAAATATATGAGCGGATTTACCTTTAAACAGTTTCATATCAATCAACAAGACTGCGCGATGAAGGTCGGCACTGACGGCATTTTGCTCGGCGCTTGGGCAGATGTCACGAACTGTCGAAGAATATTGGATATGGGCTGCGGCACGGGATTGTTGGCGTTGATGTTAGCGCAGCGCAGTGCGCCAGATTGTCAGATTCATGCGGTGGAACTCGATCCCGCCGCGGCGCAACAAGCGCAACAAAATATCAATGACTCTCCTTGGCGGCACCGCATTGAACTGCATCAAGGCGATGTATTGCATTTTTTGGCCGAAACCGCTTACCCCTTTGATTTAATTGTGGCTAATCCGCCTTATTTTGCGCAAGGCGTGCATTGTAAAAATGCGCAACGGCAGCTGGCGCGTTATATGCAACAATGTCATTCGGATTGGTTAAATCGGGCTGCACAACGATTATCGCCGAACGGAGAAATAAGTTTTGTCGTGCCTTTCGAGGCAGTAAAAAGCCTGATGGATTCGGCCGAACTGCATTGCGTGAAGCAGACGGCGGTCATTACTAAAATCGGCAAAACGCCGCGGCGAATGTTAATCACTTTCGCCAAACAGTCGCGAGCGTTAATGCAAAACGAATTGGTGATTTACGACGAACACCATCAATACACCGCGGAATTTGTCGCATTGACGAAGGATTTTTATTTGAAATTTTAACTGCTTAAAACAGCACCGCATTGGAATCGCTCCCAATGCGGTGCTGTTGTTTGATATCAAACTATGTTTCGACAGGTTGAGTGATTAACCGCCCATGCCATATTTTTTTAATTTTTTGCGTAAGGTACCGCGGTTAATGCCAAGCATATTCGCTGCGCGGGTTTGGTTACCGCGCGTGTATTGCATCACCATGTCTAACATTGGGTGTTCGACTTCTACCAATACTAATTCGTAAAGATCATTCACATCTTGCCCGTCTAATTGAGATAAGTAATTGCGTAATGCTTGTTTTACGGAATCACGTAACGGTTTGTTGGTGACTTGTGATTGAGAGTTTAACACTGAAACGGTTAATGCTTCAGACGGACTACGTTGTTGTTCTAACATCTTGCTTTATCCAAAATTGAATTTAAAAAATCTTCCAACACAATAAGTTGTTCCTGCGGATCGTTTATTGCGTTAAAAGTCTGTCTAAAAACGGAACCAGGTTGAATTTCCTGTAAGTACCAAGCTATGTGTTTGCGGGCGATGCGGTAGCCTTTTGGGGCGCCGTAGAATTGGTGTAATTCTTGAATATGGCGCAAAATTTGAGCGCATTTTTCACTTAAACTTGGTGTTTGAATGATCGTATCGCGTTCAATTAAGCTTTCCACTGCTTGAAACAGCCAAGGATTGCCTAACGCGGCACGTCCGATCATAATTGCATCGGCGCCGGTGTAATCAAGCACCTGTTTTGCTTTTGCCGCGCAATCAATATCGCCGTTGGCAATCACCGGGATCGAAACGGCTTGTTTGACCGCGCGAATATTGTCGTATTCCGCTTCCCCTTCAAAAAGACATTCTCGCGTCCGTCCGTGAATGGTTAAAGCCTGAATACCGGATTGTTCTGCAATTTTGCCGATTTGCACGCAGTTTCGATTAGATTTATTCCAGCCCGTGCGAATTTTCAAGGTTACCGGCACATCGACCGCCTTAACGACTTCGCGCAGAATGTTTTCCACCAATTCAGGAAACTGCAACAATGCCGAGCCGGCAAGTTTGCGATTTACCTTTTTGGCAGGACAGCCCATATTGATGTCGATGATTTGCGCACCACATTCCACATTCGCCGCCGCGGCTCGCGCCATTTCTAACGGCTCGGAACCTGCGATCTGCACCGCATTGAAGCCTAATTCATCACTATGCGCCAAACGCAATTTGGATTTTTCCGTATGCCAAAGTTGCGGATTGGCGGACATCATTTCGGAGAAGGTCAATCCCGCGCCATAATGCGCACAAAGACGGCGGAAAGGTTTATCGGTAATGCCCGCCATCGGTGCCAGTAAAACACGATTTTTTAATGGGTAAGGACCGATGCGCATTTTACCTTTCACCTTCGAGCAAGCCTAAATCCAATTGCTGTCGAACGGGGCGACAACCGACAAGGCGTGCTATCATACGCACTTTGATATGCTTTGCAAAGCGAATTTTGTTCAAAAAATACACTTTTTTTAATTGACAAAATAAAATTAAAGCGATTTTAACTTGCCCGTAATTCGGCACCATTCCTCACGTACCGCAACCTCTTCCAAATCAAAGGTTTGGGCGTAAGCATCGCAGACGGATCGGGCTTGCGTTTCTAAAATACCGGACAAGCCCAAATCGCCGTTTTCTTTCACCAAGCAGCTAATCAGCGGATAAAGTTCTTTTAATGGGCCGGCTAAAATATTGGCGACTACAACGTCCGCTTTAAGATTCGCCGGTTTTTCGTCGGATAAAAAAAGTTGCAAGCGATCCGCAACACCGTTTTGTTGCGCATTGTTACGACTGGCAAGAATCGCTTGCGGATCAATATCAATGCCGATTGCGCTTTTGGCGCCAAGTTTCAGCGCGGCGATGGCCAAAATACCTGAACCGCAGCCGAAGTCGATCACTGTTTTGTCCTGTAAATCCAAACCATCTAACCATTCCAAGCAAAGTGCGGTGGTTGGGTGTGTGCCGGTACCGAAGGCCAAGCCGGGATCGAGCATCACATTCACTGCATTTGGCTCGGGAACTTCACGCCAGCTCGGACAGATCCATAAACGTTTACCGAACTGCATAGGATGGAAATTATCCATCCACTCACGCGCCCAATCTTTGTCTTCGATTTGCTCGATTTTATATGCCGCGCCATCCTCTAAATGGCCCGCCTGTTTTAATAAGCCGACGATTTCCGCCATATCGGTTTGCGCATCAAAAAGCGCGATGACGTCGGTATTGCCCCACAGGCGGGTTTCGCCCGGCAGCGGTTCAAAAATCGGCGTATCTCGACTGTCCATAAACGTGACGGAAACGGCACCGATTTCCTCTAAAAAATCACTTATTTTTTCTGCTTTTTCATTCGTGCTGTTTAAGCGAATTTGAATCCAAGCCATATTTTTCTCCTTTCATAAAACCTATTTTTTCAACAATTTTGGCAGTAACGCCGAGCCAATGGTGGCGAGCATAATAAGGGCGATGCCGAGGGTGGATAGCGTCGAAAGACTTTCGCCGAGCAAGGCCACCGCAAATAAAATTCCAAACAGTGGTTCCAACGCCACCAAAATGCCGGAAAGATTCGCATCTACGCTGTTTAAACCTTTATTCCAGAGCCAAAATGCTAGCCAGCTGCAACCGATGGCGAGATAAAATAAACCGATGACGCCGTAAAAGTCCCATTCAATTCGCCAACTTTCGGTTAAAAGCAAGGTGAACGGCAGGGTGATTAGACAGCCTAGTACGATGGTGGCTGAAGTGTAGGCTTGATTGGATACGCGCGCCACGACGTTTTGAGTCCAGCGCAATACGCCGGCGAAAATAATGCCGGCGACCAATACCAGTAAACAGCCGAACAGACTAATGTCATTGATGCCGTCATGATGTTGCCCGCCGTTAATCATTATCGCTACGCCTAAAAAGGCCATCGCGCCGAACAGCCAATGGAACCCGCGAGCGCGGTCTTTAAAAAAGAAATGCCCGATGAAAACCACCAGCAACGGTTCCAAACCGATCATCGTAACCGCACTGGCGGCGGAAGTGTATTTCAAGCCAATAAATTGCAGCAAAAAAACGGCGGTGTAATTGAAAAATGCCAGCCACCGGAGTTGTTTGCGCATCGATTTATCAATTTTTTTCCAGTGTCGCAGAAATAGCGGCAGCACAAAAATCGCTGCGATAATTAGGCGCGACTGTACCACCAGCACGGGATCCATCATGGAATATGTCATTTTGCCGACGATTAATGAGCTGCTCCAAATGAGCAAAGCGATAATTTGGTAAATCATAATTTATCTCTTACAGTTATCTTCACGTTCGTTTACGGGGACGAGAAAGATGATTTCAATGCGGTGCCCGTTCGGAAGTCCATCGCCGCAAGGTTTCAATGCGGCGCTTTTAAGATTGTTTCATTAAGAAAGCCTCCAACTTGCGTGGAATTAGCAAGAAAGAGACTGCGGCAATCGCGCTCATAAATAGAAAAGTGATAGTCGGCGATGCAGGGTAAATTATGCCGGCAATCGCACTGAAAAGCGCGATAAGAAGACCGTTTGACAAGCCGTTATATAAGCCTTGTAATTTGGCGATGTGACTTTGCGGTCGCGTGGTGATGTAGCGCACAACAGCGTAATGACACAGAGCGTAAGTAAGGCTGTGCATCAGTTGCAATAATAGAATTAAAGCGAAATCCTGAACATAATCAAACGCCGCCCAACGAACGACACAGGCTGCGGCGGAGAAATAAAACAATTTACTGACCGATACGTTTTGAAATAAACGACGTGAAAAGAAAAATAACAGAATTTCCGCGCCGACCCCAATGCCCCAAAGCAAGCCGGTTTGTGCGACGGAAAGGCCAATATCGGTCCAATAAATCGTGCCATATACATAATAGGCGGCGTGTGAACTTTGAATCATGCCGACGGCGAGCATTACACGTAAAGTCGTCGGATTTTTCAGCAGCGCTAAAAAGCCGATTCGAGGGTTTTCGCCTTGTTCCGAGGTTTCGTCTTGCGGCGCAACAGCAGGTTTTAATAATTGAATCAAAGTATAGAACAGCAAAAGAGCGGTTAAAATCCATACGATATTTTCCGCACCGAGGCTGTCGATTATTCCGCCGAACGCCACGACGCCCAAAATAAACGCCAAAGAACCGATTAATCGCACTTTGCCGTAATCCAGCCCAATTTGGCGTTGCCAAGTGGCGGCAAGGGAATCGCCGATAGGCATTCCGGCCGCGTTTACTGCAGAAAATAAACCGACAACGCAAAATAATAGCCAGAAATGATGAGCGAGCAAACTGAACGCCGCTGCCGTCAAGAGGCTGGCAAGGGCGAGCAGGCGTAGCGAGACGATCATGTGTGCGGCTTTTTGGATTAACGAAGAAAATAATAAGCCGCCGACAAAACGGAAAACATAGGTGCTGCCGATGACCAGCCCGATCATTTCTTCGCCATAGTTTTGCGATTTTAACCATGCAGGAAAGAAGGGCAAAAACACGCCGTAGGCACAGTAATAACCTAAGAAACTCAAGGCGAGCCAATAAAAGGGACGAATTTGCATCAGAATAATTTTTCCATTTCTTGCGAACGCGCGGCGCAGGCTTGCATGGCTTGTGCGACGATTTGATTAAAATGTTGCGCGTTGAATACAGCTAATGCCGCTTCCGTCGTGCCGCCTTTGGACGTGACGTTTTGGCGTAGTGTGGAAAAGTCGAGTTGCGGATTATCGATCGCCATTTTGGCCGCACCGAATATGGCTTGTCGCACCAAGGTGCAGGCGCTGTCAGCATCTAAATTCATCTCGACCAGCGCTTGTTGCATCGCTTCCAACATTTGGAAAAAATACGCCGGACTGCTGCCGGATGCTGCGGTGATTGCGTGCATTTGCGCTTCATCTTGCAGCCAAAGGGTTTTGCCCACCGTATTCAACAATTCTTGTACGAAAATGCAATCGGCTTGCGCGGTATTTTTAGCCGCAAACAAGCCTGCCATGCCTTCGCTTACGAGTGCCGGCGTATTTGGCATCACGCGTACTACGGATTTGGCACTCGGAATCAACGTTTGCAAGCGCGCGGTGGAAATGCCTGCGGCAATGGAAATTAACAATTTATCGCTAAAATCAACCCCCGCTAGGCAGCGACACACTTCAGCCATCATTTGCGGTTTCACCGCCAACAGCACCGCATCGGCACGCTTTGCGCTAACCGCGTTATCTTGTGCCGTTTGCACGCCGAGTTCGGCAAAAAACGCGCGTTTTGTTTCGTTTGGGTCGTTCACAATAATCTGCTCAGCCGGATAGCCTTGCTTTAACAAACCAAGTACGATTGCTTGCGCCATATTGCCGCCGCCGATAAAGGCGATTAATTTGTGTTGCATCGTTTTTTCCTATCAGTTTATGGGCTACAATGGCGCGTATTTTACCCTATTATGAAGGAAGTTTACGATGTGGTTCAAAAATTTGATGAGTTATCGTCTTACCAAGTCGTTGGAATGGGATCTCACGCAGTTACAAACGCAGTTGGAAACATGTCGATTCCATCCTTGTGGCGTGCAGGATCAAAGTAAATTCGGCTGGTCTGCGCCGTTGCGCGGTTCGGATTTGCTGTATTTTTCTGTCGGTAAACAGATTTTGTTGATGGCGCAAAAGGAAGAAAAAATGTTGCCGGCAAATGTTGTTAAGCGCGAGTTAGCGCACCGCATTGAAAGCCTTGAAGAAAAAGAAAATCGCAAGCTGAAAAAAAACGAAAAGCAAACTTTAAAGGACGACGTGGTGATGAATTTATTGCCGCGTGCTTTCAGCAAAAATCAATACACGGCGTTGTGGATCGATACGGAAAGCGGTTTGCTGCATGTGGATGCGGCTTCTGCCAAACGGGCGGAAGACGTGTTGGCGTTATTACGCAAATCCCTCGGTTCGTTGCCGGTGGTGCCGCTTGCCTTTGCCAACGAACCAAGCACGATTTTAACCGATTGGATTACGCAAGATAATTTGCCTCATTGGTTGATTGCGTTAGAAGAAGCCGAACTGCGCGGCAGCCAAGAAGACAGCGTGATTCGTTGCAAAAAACAACCGTTGGAAAATGAAGACATTCTCGCCTTGTTGCAAGAGGGCAAAAAAGTCGTGAGCAAATTGGCGTTGGAATGGGAAGATACTTTAACTTTCGTGTTTAACGAAGATGGTAGCCTAAAACGCCTTAAATTCGCCGATAGCGTGCGGGAGAAAAATGAAGATATTTCGAAAGAAGATTTTGCCCAGCGTTTTGATGCGGATTTTGTGTTAATGACAGGGATTTTGGCGAAATTAACCGAAAACTTGCTGGAAGCGTTCGGTGGGGAAAAGGTGAGATTGTAGGCGTAATTTCGACTTAACGGCCGTTCTTCATTGAAAATAGCACCGCATTGGAAGGGATTTCAATGCGGTGCTATTTTGTCGATCAACCGACCACGAAAGGCAAATATCCGGCGCGGATGGCAAACGGAATGGCGGTAATCGCCACGCCGAGCGCTAACACCACGAACAAGGCCGAGTTGCCGCCTCGGACGCGGTACGGCAGATGCGGATGGAGACGGCGCGCTTTCCATACTAAGCTAACCGGCAATACCACTGCGTAGAAGGCGAACATTTGGCCGGCGTAGCCAAGCGCCAAGATAAAACCTTCCGGGTAGAACAAAGCGAAAATCAATGGCGGAATAAAGGTTAATAAACCGAGCGTGATGCGGCCGGCGGAGCGGTTAAAGGAACGTTTTAGCAAGTCCTCGATACATTCCAGCAAGCCTAACCCCACGCCTAGAAA
>ERZ772764.1337-NODE-1337-length-15578-cov-5.477356_pt1 | contig 15578 bp, 14 predicted proteins | sample MGYA00512163_ERZ772764 | MGnify/ENA primary metagenome ERZ772764 (study PRJEB29015, sample SAMEA2737903) | human oral metagenome | biome: human oral; feature: human-associated habitat; material: dental | place: China | collected 2094 ... | reverse complement strand
TTTCAATCAGTACTACTTCTGGATTACGCTTGGCAAAAATATGCAGGCCGGTGGTTTTTCCCACGCCGGGGCGGCCGTAAATCACACCGTTTTGGCACTCCTCGTAGGCGGTCTCCAGCAACGCGGTAATGGTCTGCACAACGTTGGTTTCAATGATTTTCTCCGCCAATTTCGGCTTTTTCAGGCGCTTAGCTTCGCGTTTCAGGTAGGCGGCGACGATTTCATCCAGCTCTTCGACGTTGCCGGGATACTTGCCCTGCAGGTATTGGTTGATCATCGTCCTGGACTTGCCCAGGCTCTTGGCCACTTGGGTTTGCGGCAACTTGTATCTGTCGATATGTTTCTGTAATTTCTCTGCGTAACTCATGGTTTAACCCCTGTTAAATGCCCTTTAATCGGGCTGTTTTACCGTTAAAAATACCTAAAATTGTCTTTTTTTCTGCCGTCCGTACCCGTGGCAGGTGCTTCTTCGTATTCGATCGCTTCCAACACTTCCGGCTGCGGCGGTTTCTTCGGCGATGCCAAGGCTTTGATGCTTGCCCGCGCATCCAACACCCCGCGCCGTTCGGCTTCCACCTCGGCCAGTTGGTTTTTGAGGCGTTTTTTGCGGTTGTCGGCACGTTTTTTGTGGTGCAGGGCGCGTACCGAATCCACATCAAAGGCAGGATGCTTGTTGCCGTTAAGCTCGGCGCGGCAGATGTAGTGGCCGTCCATGTCGTACACCTTCACGCTCGAGGCATCGTCCAAATCGTAGGACACCCGCACCTTTTTGCCGTGGTGGACATCTAGAGCATTGCTGAAATATTGGAAATTCAGCATATCTAGCCAACCGTTGCGTACCGTGCGCTCCACTTCCGGCCTGAACAGCGTATCCAGCTCCTCATGACTCAACATTTCGATGTGCAGGTCGTCTTTTGCCATCAGCGCGATGCGGTGTTGGCGGTATTCGGCGGGGCTGTAGCGCTGGCCGTCGGCCTTTTTCGGCAATTCGGAGTGCGGCCGCTTGTTGTATCTGTCGATGGTGGCAGCCACGTCGGCGATAAACTGATTCCAAGTGGGCAGCTTCTGCCGGTAGCGGCGCTGCTCGGTGGTCAGCTCCTTGCCCTTGCGCTCGGCTTTGATGGCCGATTCCAGCTTGCGGTACACTGTGTTTTTGGTGGTTTCATCCATCCCGGTGCCGACAAATGTGTCGTAACTGCGTGCCAACCGTACCAAGTTGTCTTTCCACCACCGTTCGATGATGCCGCGCCCCTGCGGGTGGCTCGGTATACCGGTTACATGGTGGATGGCGAGCCTTGCGGCGATACCGGTTATCTCGTGGTCGATGGTTTTACCCGTCTGCCCCGCACCGTTGTCGGAGTAGTAGATCAGCGGCAAACCAAAGTGCTTCATGCCGATGCGCAAGGCGTCGCAAACCGCGATACAGGACTCGGCAAAACTCACCGAAAAGCCCATAACCATGCGTGTGCAGCCATCCAAGACCACCGTTACCTCCGGTTTAAACGGGCTGCCGTGCACCGGGTGCTGTACTTTGGCCTTAAATGAGTGGCCGTCGCCGATCCACACATCGTTCGGCTCCAGTACATCCCAATCGCGCTTCTCGTGCGGCAGGATTTTGGTGTAGGCCGGGCCCGTTTTACGGCCGCGCTGGCGCATGATTTCAGGCAGCCTGTTCCAAACTTTGCGGACTACGTCGAGGCTGGGTAGGTCGTAGGCTAAGTGGAGCTGATTTCCGTACCACTCGGCGAAGTCCTGATAACTGTGCGACAGCATCGGAGCCTGCGGACGGGAATGGAAGGTCATGAAATCACCAAGCCATATATAGGCCTCAATCGGAGTCTGGGTTCTGCTTTTCTGTGGAATTAAGGCAGCCAGACGTTCGGTCGGATTACTGGCCTTTTTATACGCTCTAACCCAACCAAGCAGGGTGCGGTGGGAAAGCTTGGCTGCACCGCCGCTGCGGCTGTTAGCCACAGGTACCAGCCGCATCAGCCCGGCCTCTAAAGAGGCAGTGTCTATTTGCTGGAGAACATATGACACGGCATCTTTCAACGCCAAACCGTTGCTGCGGTGGATGTGCAGCACATGGGCGGACAAGGCCAAGCGGGCATGGGCACAGTCCCGCTGCTTTTGGTCGCAACCGTTGAGCACGGAATCCAACGAAACGCCTACTTGCAGCGCCTGTTTGGTGGCCGGCATGGACTGTTTCTTGGTAGCAGGAGGCTTGGCGACAGACTTAGCCAGCATCCCCATCAGGTGTTTTTCAGCGATGGCGTCTTGGATTCCCTGCGGCAGGGCGGCTACTTGGTACTCAAAACCACCGCCTTTCCCGAATCGTCTGCGGCAAGGCCAAGATTCGCGCTTGGCTTTCTCAATGATGTTTTTCGCAGTACCGGGCAACCCGCGAATCTGCAAAGAGGCCAGCTCAGCGGCATTTAGATACTCACTCATCATCGTCTCCAAACCCTAGCTCCGGGGTCTCTGCCTTTTTGACGTTTTCGCGGTGGTAGGCGAGCAAGGCCAGTACACCGGTCAGGGCTTCGATGGTCTCATCCACACCGCTGCCGTCTTCGTGCCATTTCGCCAATAGGGCGATGGCTTCCGCTGTTTGGCTCTGTACTTTGGCAATATCAGAGGTAGAGCCTTTGCGGCCGCGTGGGATTTCAATGACTACCCGGTCGCCATGCAGCACGCTCAAATACTCGCTGATGTATCGGCTGCCAGTTAAAGCCTCAAACTGGGCTATCCGGTTAAGTGGCATGGTGTTTTCGAGCAGCCAGCGGTAGTACGTTTTGAGCTCCACGCCCATCAGGTCGGCCATTACCTTGGATGGCAGCCTGCGCTCTTTAGCATGGTGCTTGGCCAGCTCGATGGCATGGTCGAGCGAGGTGGCTTTGGGCTGTTTTTTGATGTTTCTCATAGTAAAAATCTACTGGGCGGGATTTTAAGGGCGTGATTTTTTGGCTTTTTGTCCGTACAATATATCTAAAGTTAGAAATAGCCTTCATACAGAGGTTATTTGAAGATTTTTTAAGCATTAACTGTACGGCGTAGCACCGGTTTGAAATTGCGAGCTGCATACCTTTGCGGCCAAATCTGCTCAGGCCTCATACCTAGGGCATCGGCAATGACCTGTTCGCTTTTCGGATAAGGTTTGACCAGGGCGCTGTAAAGCGTGGTCGGATGCACGTTGGCTTGTGCGGCCAGTGCGCGGATAGACCAACCCTGTTTTTTTAATGCAGCGATGATGTCTGCACGATGCCAATCCAAAGATTCCGGAGCTACTTTTTCAGCTATATTTTTTTTCATTTTGAATACCTACATTTTGTCAGTTGGGGAACTGCCTCGATGTAGGTATTATATCGTAAAAGATAGAAATAACAAGCGTAAAAGTTACGATTTCTTTAATAAGAGTTCGTTATTTTTATAATTAGTTGATTTTATGTATCAATTAGTTTTTGTTTTACGGTTATTCTTTCTTTTGCGAAAGGGTAAAACTTAAATGAGTAACTTTTACGATGATTTAGAGGCTTTCACCGAGCGAATTTCTACAACTGTAGAGATGCTTGGTAGAGGTAAACAAGCCGAGGCTGCTAGAAAGGTTGGCGTAACGAGTGCAACAATTAAACGCTGGATCACAGGACAGGCCGACCCTTCTAGAACCAATCTAGTGCGTCTATCACAAGCTGCTGGGGTAGAGGTCAATTGGCTTGCAACCGGGCAAGGCCCTATGTTTGCCTCGGCTGCTACCCGTTTAAATGAACCTCAGGCGTCCTATAACGTTTCCGAGCAAGACGAAGGCCGCCGGCTGCTACAACAGCGGCTGGCTGAAACGCAAAATACATTGAACAATATTAGAAAAGCCGAGCGTGGAGAGCCGACCAGAGAAGGCTGTGCCTTTGATGTGAAAGGCAGACCTGTTGATATAGATGAGTTTGTATTTATCCCGTTATATGACGTGGCTTTATCAGCCGGGCATGGTGCATGGGCAGATGATATACCGCCAAAATCTGCCTTGGCTTTCCGGCGCGACTGGTTGGAAGCATTTGTTACAACAGATTTTAATAACTTATCTGTAGTTATGGTTAAGGGTGACAGCATGGCCGGTGTCCTCAACGACAAAGATGCCATTCTCGTCGACCACAATCGCACCGAGGCTAGCGACGGCTTGTATGCCCTCCGGATCGGTAATGAAATCTTTGTAAAACGGGTACAGCGCTTGCCGCATGCCCTGCGAATTACCAGCGCGAACCCTGAATATGATCCATTTGAAGTACCCCTGCAGAACGGCGACAGCAGCGATAATAGTGTCAGCATCATCGGCAAGGTGGTATGGCTAGGTCGCGCCCTTTAACCGGCGTTTAACACCCGGTTAAACCCTGCCCATTTTTTCCGCTTTTTTGCCCACTCCCATCCATTCCCTGACCATTCTGCACCAAAATTCTGCCCATTTTTGACCAGTTTTAGGAAAAAGATCTGTCAATTTTTTTTAGTCAGTAAAATGGCCGAAATCCGCGTTGTTAAAGGATTCCGGCCATTTTTTTGTTGTCCCGGTCAGGGGGTAAAAGATATCACTCCCCCAGTGCGTGCTTCCAAATCGGCAATGCGCCGCTCCAGCGTACTAATGCGCGCGGCATCGTCGGCCGGCGCGGCATAGAGCGCGGTGGGCAGGGCGGAGAGGGCGAGGAGGAGGGGGAGTAGTTTTTTCATGAAAATCCTTGAGTTGAAATGGAAGTTGTATTTCAGGTAGCCTTTTCGGGGGGCGGGATGCTACCTGAAAAATGGAAAATAAAACAGAGCAGGTGTGAATGAAAGGGTTGGGCGTTTGCCTAGTATGGGTGAGCAGATGCTCAGCTGGCTGGTTTTGCTCAAGCTTCAGTTCGGCAAACGGCGGCAGATGCTTTGTGCCATTTCTTGACCGATTTGGTCGTCGATTTGGGTTTGACGCATGGTGCTGGCATCGAGGCTGTCGATGCGCAGGGCGATGGTTTTGGCCTGGCGATCACTATCGAGGATGGTGGCGATGCGGTGCTCTATGTTACGGAGCTCTGGATTGTTGCCGATGGTTTGGCGGGTAGCAGCATCATGCTGCGGGCGGGCACGGTTGCTGTTCCAGACGAGGATCAGGGTATCGTTGGATAGTTGCCAGGTGCCAGTAGCGCTTTGCTGGAAACGGAAGTCAAGGCCTTGGCGGCGGAAGGTATAGTCGCCAATACTGTTGGCGTAGTGGTTGGGGCGGAGGGTGAGGCTGTCGGTAACGGTGGCATAGATGCTGGGGTATTCTGTGGTGCAACGCCATTGGCCGGCAAGTTGGGCTTCGTTGAGAGGCGCGGCATGAGCGGCGCTGATGGTAGCGGTGAGGATAAGGATGGGAGTGAGTTTTTTCATAATGGTTCTGGTGCAGATAAGGTTGGTTTGGTGGGAGTTAGGTTTCAGGTAGCCTGCTTCTTGCCGCCACAGGCTACCTGAAACTTATGGCTGCTGCCTTACATGCCGGCTAGGTTGCAGAGGTATTGCCATAGAAGCGGCACGGGGCGGCCGGTGGCGCCTTTTTCTTTGCCGGATTTCCAGGCGGTGCCGGCGATGTCGAGGTGCGCCCAGGTTTGCTCTTGGGTGAAGTGGGCGAGGAAGGCGGCGGCGGTGAGGGTGCCGGCGGGGCGGCCGCCGATGTTTTGCAGGTCGGCAAAGTTGGATTTGAGCTGCTCGCTGTATTCTTCAAACAGGGGCAGCTGCCAGGCTTTGTCGCCGCTTTGGCGGGCGGCTGCGAGCAGGCTGTCGGCCAGTTCCTGATTGTTGGCCACCAGGCCGCTGGCGGCGCTGCCCAGCGCGATGACGCAGGCGCCGGTGAGGGTGGCCACGTCGATGAGGGCGGCGGGCTTGAATTGGGCGGCGTAGGTGAGGGCGTCGCACAGGATCAGGCGGCCTTCGGCATCGGTGTTGAGGATTTCGATGGTGGTGCCGTCCATGGCGGTTACGATATCGCCGGGTTTGTTGGCGGCGGCATCGGGCATGTTTTCGCAGGCGGGGGCGACGGCAATGAGGTTGACGGGCAGTTTGGCGCGGGCGGCGGCAATGAAGGTGCCGATTACGCTGGCAGCGCCGCACATATCGAATTTCATTTCGTCCATTTCGGCACCGGGCTTGAGGGAAATGCCGCCGCTGTCGAATGTTACGCCTTTGCCCACCAGTACGACGGGCGCGGCGTTCTTATCGGGCGCACCGAAATAGGAAAGCTCGATTAAGCGAGGCTCTTGGGCGCTGCTTTTGGCTACCGACCAAAATGATCCCATGTGTTCGCGGATGTAGTCGGCACCGAGGATTTTGGCAGATGCTCCGGCGGCTTGAGCTTCGGCGCGGGCGGTGTCGGCCAAATAGGCGGGCGTGCAGATGTTGCCGGCGGTGTTGCCGAGGTCTTTGCACAGATTGATGCCGTGCAGCAGGGCTTGGGCGCGGCCGAGTGCATCTTGGGCGGATTGGTCGGCTGCGGGGGAGTAGAAATCGGCTTGTTGCAAGGCGGCGGGTTTGGCGGTTTTTTTGAAGCGGTCGAAACGGTATACGGCTTCGCCCAGCGCGATAGTGAGTACATTGAGAGCGTCGGCCAATTCGGCGGCGGAGAAGGCGCTTAAGTCGATGGCAAGCACGGGCTGTTTCTGTGCCCAACCGGCGGCATGGCGGAAGGCTTTGGCCAGCGTATCGCGCCCCGTGTTGTCGAGCTTGAGCACGGCGGTGTCGGCAAAGCCGCCGTTGGCGGGCGTGCGGGCGGCGGCGAAGGGTTCGCTTTCGGTGAGCGTGCCGTAGAGCAGGGCGGCGGTTTCATCGGCCGGGGCGGCGGTGCACAAAAACAGGCGGGCAGCTTGGTCGGCGGGCAGGGCGACGGAGTGGAGATGGAATTGCATGTTGGTCCTTGGGTTGATTAGGGTGGAAAACGGGGGCATTTTATCGCTTGGCGCGGGGGAAAGGCTACCTGAAAATAAATGGGTGCAAAACAAAAGAACAGGCTACCTGAAAATTTTCAGGTAGCCTGTTTATGATGCAGCGATAAAGGCTTACATCACTTCTAGCGTGTCGATACCCAAGAGGCTGAGGCCGGTTTGCAGGATTTGGCCGGTGAGGGCGGCCAGCTGCAGGCGGGTGTTGCGGGCGCTGCCTTCGGCTTTGAGGATGGGACAGGCTTCGTAGAAGCGGGAGAACAGGCTGGCCACTTGGTAGAGGTAGGCGGCGAGGTAGTGCGGGTAGGAACTGTCGGCCACGGTTTGCAGCACGTCTTCAAACTTCAAAAGTTCGGCGGCGAGCTGGCATTCCAGGGGTTCGGTGAATACGGGCTGTTCGGTTCGGCTCCATTCGCCGGCTTTTTTCAACACGCTTTGCACTCGGGTGTAGGCGTATTGCAAATAGGGGGCGGTGTTGCCTTCGAAGGAGAGCATGTTGTCCCAATCGAAGATGTAGTCGCTGGTGCGGTTTTTGCTCAAATCGGCGTATTTCACGGCGCCGATGCCGACGCTGCGGCCGATTTGGGCGGCGGTGGCGTCGTCCAGTTCAGGGTTTTTCTCTTTCACCAGGGCGGTGGCGCGTTCTACGGCTTCGTCGAGCAGTTCCACCAGCTTCACGGTGTCGCCGCTGCGGGTTTTGAAGGGCTTGCCGTCTTTGCCCATCATGGTGCCGAAGCCGATGAATTCGGCTTTCACGTTTTCAGGTAGCCAGCCGGCTTTGCGCGAGGCGGCGAAAAGCTGGGCGAAATGCAGACTTTGGCGGGTGTCCACTACATAGATGATGTGGTCGGCTTTGAGTTCGCGCACGCGGTAGCGGATGCAGGCCAAATCGGTGGTGGAATAGAGGAAGCCACCACCTTTTTTCTGCACGATGTAGGCGGCAGGTTCGCCTTCTTTGTTTTTGAATTCGTCGAGGAAGACTACTTTAGTGCCGCCGTCGTCCACGGCTAAGTCGCTGGTCAAGAGTTCGTCTACCACGGGCTGCAAGTCGGCATTGTAGGAAGACTCGCCGCGCACGTCTTCAGGTTTGAGCAGCACGCCGAGCCGGTTGTATACGTTCTGCGCGTGTTTGAGCGACATGGCCACAAACTGCCGCCACAGGGCGAGCACGGCTTCGTCGCCGCTTTGCAGTTTCACCACGTATTCGCGCGCGGTGTCGGCAAAGGCCGGGTCTTCGTCGAAACGCACTTTGGCGTTGCGGTAGAACTGCTCCAGGTCGGCCAGCTCGAAATGTTCGTTTTGTGCCTGCTGCTCCACCAAATAGGCCACTAACATGCCGAATTGGGTGCCCCAGTCGCCCACGTGGTTTTGCGCAATCACATGGTGGCCGAGGAAGGAGTGGACGCGGTTGAGGCTGTCGCCGATGATGCTGGAGCGCAGGTGGCCGACGTGCATTTCTTTGGCCAGGTTGGGCGAGGAGTAGTCGATAACGATGGTTTGCGGTGCGGCGGCCTGCACCACGCCGAGGCGGCTACTTTGCAGGGCGGCGTGCACTTGCTTGGCCAAAAACTGCGGGTTCAGGCGTAGGTTGATGAAGCCGGGGCCGGCCACTTCGGCGGAGGCAATCAGCTCGTTGCCGCCCAGCGCATCGGCCACTTTCTGCGCCAGCTCGCGCGGGTTTTGCTTGCGCTGCTTGGCCGCGCCCATCACGCCGTTAATTTGGAAATCGCCGAATTCGGGGTTTTTAGCCGGCTGCAACACTACCGGCGCGCCTTCGATACCGGCAGCGGCAAAGGCTTGTTCGGCTTCGCGGTTGAGGAGATGAGATAAGTTCATGATGTTTTCAGTTTTGGTAGATAAACAATAAAAATCTGTAATTTAGCTTCGGATTAAGCGCTGCACGGCAGCAGCGGCCAGCAGGGTGGCGGCGATGCCGCATATGGTGTGCAGCGACAGAATCAGGCCGGCATGCAGCCAGTCTTTGTGCAGCAGGCGGTCGGACACCTCGCTGGAAAGCGCGGAAAAGGTGGTGAGACTGCCGAGAAAGCCCACTGTCAGTGCATTTTGCAGCGGCTGGGTAAGCGGCTTGCCGACTAACAGCAAGCCCAATATTATGCCGGCCAGCAGACAGCCGATCAGGTTGGCCAGCCAGGTGCCGACAGCGAACTGGGCAAACAGCGGATTGAAACGCAAACCCAGCTGCCAGCGCAACAAGGCGCCGAGGGTGGCGCCGATAGCAATCAGGGCTGGCTGGCTGTAAAGCGACGGGTTCATTTTTCAGGTAGCCTCTTGGCGGCAGGCGGGTAGCATGACCTTGCCGCACTGAACGGGTAGCTGTTTGTTTTTATGCCGGTTTAGTTTTTCAGGTAGCCTCAAAGCGCTTCAATCAGCTGCAATACCATTTGGGCTGAATGCACGGAGGCTGTTTTCAAAAAGGTTTCAAAGCTGGTATCGGCTTCTTCGTCGGCGAGGTCGGAAATGGCGCGGATCACCACAAACGGCACGCCGAAGCGGTGGCAGCTTTGGGCGATGGCGGCGGCTTCCATTTCCACTGCCTGTACGTCGGTAAAATAGCGGCGCACTTCAGCCACGGATTCGCTGCTATGCACGAATTGGTCACCACTCACGATTAAACCACGGTGCACGGCAGCGTGCTCGAATGCGGCAGCGGCTTTTTCGGCAGCGGCACATAGAGCAGAATCGGACTCGAAGCGTGCAGGCATACGCGGTACATGACCGATGGCGTAACCGAAAGCGGTAACATCCACATCATGATGCGCGGTTTGCGTGCCGATTACTACATCGCCCACTTTTAGCTCGCCACCCAAGCCGCCGGCACTACCGGTGTTGATGACGAAATCGGGTTGATGACGTTGCAGCACTAGGGCGGTGCTGAGTGCGGCATTAACTTTGCCGATGCCGCTTAAGGCCAACACAACATTTTTGCCGGCGTACTCGCCGCAGTAGATATCGAAATCGGCCACATGTTCGCTGCGCAGATTTTGTAGATTTTCTTTGAGCAGAGCGATTTCCGGCGGCATGGCGCCGATGAGTGCAATGGTTTGGGACATGGTTGGATTCTTTCAAACCGCCCGCACAGGCAATGGATGCGGGCGGCGTATGAATAAGCAAAACGCACTGCCTGTAAGCAACAGCCAGTGCGCTGGGGATGCCTGCTTATTGCTCGGCGTCGGCGGCAGGTTTCTGCTCGGCGGGCGGCTGCAGGCTCACGGCGCGTGCCGGAACAATGGTGGAAATCGCGTGTTTGTACACCATTTGTGTTACCGAGGTGTTGCGCAGCAACACCACATATTGGTCAAACGACTCTACCTGTCCTTGTAGTTTGATACCGTTTACCAAATAAATGGATACCGGCACATGTTCTTTGCGCAGTGCGTTTAAAAAAGGATCTTGTAACATTTGTCCTTTAGTTGCCATAGTTTATTTTACTCCGATTATTTTTGTTCAAACTTTTTCAGGTAGCCTTCTCCTGGCGGGATACTTCCCGTACAGGGTGGGTGAAAACTGAAAAAAGATGGCGAATTGTAGCCGTTTGGCGCAGCTTTTTCCAACTTTTTTACGCAAGCTATCGATGAGTAAAGTTCTTTTTATGAGGCAGGTCAAACCGTGTGTACGGCTGGCTTGCTTTGGCAGGATTATTTATAAGCGTTGTAATTTCGTTGCTCTTGTATAATCGGGTAGTTAACACGATACGTATAAAGGGAAATTAAGATGGGCATTAAACATTGGCCAGAAAACGAGCGGCCGCGCGAGAAACTGTTGCATCGCGGTGCGGGAGCATTAAGCGATGCGGAACTGTTGGCCATCCTGTTGCGGGTAGGCACGCAGGGGATGAGTGCGGTGGATTTGGCGCGTTATCTGTTACAGGAATTTGGCTCACTCAACCGACTGCTTTCCGCACCTGCCGCCGAACTGACGATGCACAAGGGCATGGGCGAGGCGGCGTATTGCCAGTTTGCCGTGGTACGAGAAATCGGGCGGCGCCTGCTGGCCGAGGAAATGCGCGATACACCCGCTTTCAACTCGCCAGACGCAGTGGCCAATTATCTGGTGCTGCAACTGGCGCACGAGCCGGTAGAAGTGAGCGTGGCGATGTTGTTGAGCAGCAGTCATAAGTTGATTGCATTTCAGGAGTTGTCGCGCGGCACGGTGGCGGAAAACACGGTGTATATCCGCGAAGTGGCAAAGCTGGCTCTGCGCTATCATGCCGCTTCGCTGATTATCGCGCACAACCACCCCGGCGGCTCGACTGAGCCTTCAGCAGCAGATTTAGCCTTCACCCGACGATTGCAACAGGCATTGGCGTTATTGGATGTACGGCTATTGGACCACTTTATCGTGGCGGGCAACCGGGCAGTGTCGTTTGCCGCAAACGGGTGGATGTCGGAGTTGGTGGATAATGTGGGTAATTGAGGTAAATATTTCATTTTTAATCTATACACTATAAGTGGTGGAAATTAGTAAAGGCTACCTGAAAACGTAGTGCAGCAAAGTTGCTGCGAAGTTTTCAGGTAGCCTTTTTCATGTCAGCCAGCTGGCTGGCAAACAGCCTTTAAAACGAATAGCGGGCGTTGAAGAAGAAGCTGCGGCGGCGTTCGTTGTAGGTGTTGGCGGTGCCGGCGGTGCGCAGGATGGTTTTGTCGAACAGGTTGTTCACCCCGGCGCGCAGGCTGACGGTGTCTTTCCAGTTGTAGCCGACGTTGAGCCCAAACACGCCGTAGCTGCCCAATTCGTGTTCCTTCAGCTTGCTGCCGCCGTCTTCATAGTACACGTCGATGAAGCGGGTGGGCCGAGAGCCGGTTTTTTGGCGGCCGTAGTGGGTGTAGGTGGCGTTTAAATCCCATTCGGGGGTAATTTGCCAGTTGAGCGCGCTGTTGATAGTGTATTTGGGCACGATCGATACAGGATTGCCGTAGAACTTCTCTTCATTGCGGTGGAAATAGGTGAAGTTGGTGCTGAAGTTCAGTTTGTCGGCGATGAGCGGTAGGGTTACGTTGCCTTCGAATCCGGCGAGCACAGCCTTGCCGCGGTTGCCCCATTGGTACACGTTGGTGGCGGTGTAGTTGCGCCAGATGTTGATGCCGGCGCGGTTGTTGCTGCGGCGCACGTCGCGGTTGTAGCCGCCGGGCGGGGCGTCGATGGTGGTTACGAATTCGCCGTTGTCGACGATGCGGTTGCGGTAGTCGTTGTGGAAATAGGCCAGCGAGGCGAGGTAGCCGTCTTTGTTGAACTCAAAACCGATTTCTTTGTTGATGCTGGTTTCGGGTTTGATGTCTTTATTGCCGACAAAGTAGCAGGCACGCCCCCAGTCGAAGCCGCCCGGGCGGCTATTGAGGTAGGGGTTGGTGGGACGCTGATCGTTACCCGCGCCGGTGCCGCCGGTGGCGCTGCCGTTTTGCGCATTGGGGTTGTTCCAGTGGTTGTGTTCGTCGATGGGGCAGCCGTGGCTGGCGTTGGTCAGCATGTAGTTGGGCTGGGTTTGGTACAAATTGGGTGCTTTGAAGGCGCGGGCGATACCGCCTTTGATCCTCCAGTTGTCGTTCAGAGCGTGGGAGAAGTTGAACGAGGGGGAGAAGGTGGAGCCGAAGGCGGTGTTGTAGTCCCAGCGCAGGCCGGGGGTGAGGAAGGTGCGGCCTTGGTTGAGGGAAATATTGTCTTCCACATAGATGGCAAAATCATTTTGGCTGCCTTTGCCACTGCGGCCGGTGCTGGCGAGCCAGGGGATGTTGCCGTAAGTTTGCATGGTTTGCTTCATGGAAGCGGAATCGTCGAGCACGGAGCGGCCGCCTTCCGCGCCCACGGTGAGGGTGTGGCGGCCCAAAGGCAAATCGACACGGCTGCCGAAGCGGTAGTTTTTCAGGATGCTGTCGGAGAAGCCGGTGGTGCTGTTGTAGGCACCTTCGGTACTTCCGAGCAGGCCCTCGGGCAGGCGGCTGTTTACGGTTTTGTCGAAGCTGATGTAGCTTTCCAAGTCGCCCCACTCCCAGTTACCGCGGTGGGTGAGGGTATAGCTTTGGCGGTAGAGACGGGCGGTTTCTGTGCCGATGAGAGGGAAGGCCACGTTGCGCACGGCCGGAACGAGTACGTTGCTGCTTTGAGTGTCGCCGTTGTAGATATTGCCTTGGCGGCTATAGGAGGCATCGAAGGTAAGGCGTTGGGTGGGGCTGATGTCCCATTGCAGGCGGCCGGCGATATCGCGGTTGCGCACGCCTTCGCGGCCGGCACTCAGAGCCGTGCCAGTGTTTACACTGTTGTTGATGTCGAAATCGTCGGGGCTGGTTTTATTGAGGCTGCCGTAGAGGCGGAAGCCAAGGGTGTCTTGCACGATGGGGCCAGACACAATGAAGTTAGCACGGCGGGTAGCGCCTTGGCCGGTGCCGCTCTGCGGTTGTTCGATATAGGTGCCCACACTTCCGTGGAATTCGCGAGTGATGGGTTTGGTGCGGATGTTGACTACGCCGCCCATGGCGCCGGAGCCGTAGCGGGCAGCGGCGGGGCCGCGCAGCACTTCGATTTTTTCAATCATTTCGGGCGGCACCCAGTTGGAATCACCGCGTGTGTTGCGCACGCCGCCGCGGCCGTAGCGCTCGGCATTGCGCGAGCGCACGGGTTTGCCATCGATCAGAATCAGCGTGTTTTCCGGGCCCATGGCACGGATGTCGATTTGGCGTTTGTTGCCGCGCGCGCCACCGGGCGAGTTGGTGCTGAGGGTAACGCCGGGCATTTTGCTGACGATTTCGGAAATGTCGTTGCTCACAGGCGTGCGCTGCAGGTCTTGCTTGGTGATGAGCGAGGAGCCCAACTGCTGCTTGGCCTGGGCTTCGGCGGTGATGTAGATGGTTTCCAGCTCGGCGCTGTCGGCAACAGGTTCGCTGGTGGCAGGCACGGTTTCAGCAGCGGCAAAGCCGGAGAGGAGGAGGGCGTTGAGCACGGTGAGGCGGAAGAGCTTGGTTTGCATTTGGAGTGAGTCCTTGTGAACGGTTTGTTTGAAAGTAAGTAGAGAGATAGTTTTCAGGTAGCCTGCTGTGCATCAGAGGCTACCTGAAAATATTGTTTTGGCAGGCACGGTATGGTTGCCGAATTTTGCGGGGGCGGATAATCGGTTTTTGGCGCGGTGGAAACCATCAGGCGGAAGGACTAGTCCTATCGGCTATGCGGCAGGTCGGGTGGCGGAGTGGAGGTTGGCAGCCTGCAGCCATGCTGGCATTCGCACGCCGCATCCGCCGGAAGGGGAAGGCGGGGCATACTCCTTTCGTACGATAAAACGCGGTTTGCCTTGCAGATAGAATGCGGCGGTTTTCCCTGACCGTTTCCGATGCCTTATGTCTGTGCCGCCGCCCAAACGTTCTGTCGGCTATCTGCTGCTGATGGCCGCCCTTGCCTGCCTGTTGCTGCTGGTGGTGTTGTTTTCCCTATCGTGGGGGCGCTATCCGGTGCCGCCGGGCGGGGTGTGGCGCAGCTTGGTGCAGGGGGCGGTGCAGTTGGCATCTGATTGGCATTTGCCGTTTGCGGCAAGCCTGCCGCCGATTCAGGCCGACGAGGTGCAGGCCAATATTGTGTTGAATTTACGCCTGCCGCGTATTTTGGCCGCGATGCTGGTAGGTGCGGCGCTGGCGGCTTCGGGCACGGCTTATCAGGGAATTTTCCGCAATCCGCTGGTGTCGCCCGATTTGCTCGGCGTGTCTTCCGGCGCCTGTGTGGGTGCGGCGTTGTCGATTCTGCTTGGCTGGAGCATTTGGGGCACGCAGGCAGCGGCCTTTGCTGGCGGGCTGTTGGCTGTAGTGATGACTTTGGCGCTACCCCGATTAATCGGGCGCGATTCGGCGGTGATTTTGGTACTGGCGGGAATTGTGGTGTCGGGCTTTATGTCGGCCACGCTCGGGCTGATGAAATATCTGGCCGACCCGGAAACCGAGCTGGCGGAAATCGTGTATTGGCAGATGGGCAGCCTGGCCAAATCGGAATACGGCAACCTGGTGGCGCTGGTGCCGGTGATGCTGCTGGCCGCCGGGGTGCTGGTGGCGATGCGCTGGCGCATCAATGTGCTGTCGCTGGGCGACCGCGAGGCGCGGTTGGTGGGAGCGGAAATCCGGCGCGAACGCACGATTATGGTGGTGTGTGCCACGCTGCTGACCGCCTCGGCGGTGTGCATGAGCGGCACCATCGGCTGGCTGGGTTTGGTGGTGCCGCACTTGGCGCGGCTGGCGGCGGGCGATAACAACCTGCGCACGCTGCCGCTCTCCATCTTGGCCGGTGCGCTGTTTCTGCTGTGCACCGACACGCTGGCGCGCAATCTGTATGAGCAGGAAATCCCGCTGGGCATCATCACCGGCTTCATCGGCGCACCGTTCTTCGCCTGGGTGCTGGTGCGGCAGAAGGTGGCGGATTAGTTTTCAGGTAGCCTCTGTGCAGGTATTTGTTCCAATTCATGGCTGCTTTGGGTGTAAACGGTTGCGACTGTGCGCTTTTCTGCTGGCGCAGCCGAACGCAGCGCGGTTTTTCGGGGAAAAAGGGCTTGCATGTTTGAAGCGGCGCAGCCGCAAGTTGCAGCTAATTCAATTTCTCTTTGCGCCCGAAAAACCGTGCGGAGTGAGGGAAGTTTGGCGGAGCCAAACCTGTGCCCGCAGT
>ERZ772764.1336-NODE-1336-length-15587-cov-3.629346_pt1 | contig 15587 bp, 8 predicted proteins | sample MGYA00512163_ERZ772764 | MGnify/ENA primary metagenome ERZ772764 (study PRJEB29015, sample SAMEA2737903) | human oral metagenome | biome: human oral; feature: human-associated habitat; material: dental | place: China | collected 2094 ... | reverse complement strand
TACCCCCGAAGATCCAAAGGCAGGAGTGTGCGAGCGAGATCATGCGTCGGCCCCGGGGCTAGCTGGGGTCGCTACGTCGTCGGGAGAGGGTGCCCCTCTCTCTGACATAGCGGCTGGGAGGGACACCGCAGAGGCTCTTGAAGGTGCGTAGGAAGTTGGAGTAGTCATTGAAGCCCGACCGCTCTGCTACCTCTGCGAGACACATGTTGGGCTGCTCGACGAGGAGCTGGCAGGCCTTCTTGACCTTGACGTGCTGGATATAGTTAATCGGGGTGTGTCCCGTCACCGCAGTCATCTTGCGGTAGAGCTGGCTTGGGCTCATGCAGAGGGTCTTCGCTAGGGAGGCGACCTCCACAGCTTGGTACTTCTCTAGGGCGAGGAGGATGGCCTCGGTAGCACGAGTGACGAAGGCCTGATCTATAGGACTGAGGAGGACAGCGGAGTCTTTCCCTTCGCTGGGCTCGGTCTCCGGATAGGTCTCGGCCGAGTGCTTGGTCTCGGTGTGGTCTGTGAGGGTTAGCTCGCCGTCGTGGGTGCTCGCTCCACCTTGATCGGGGGGCGGGACTTTGTCGTCTGTCTGCGCTATCGTGCCTTTGTTCAGAGCCTTCATCCCCTCGGCCAGATGGCGCATATAGTGGTACTGCAGATGGCGCTGACGCTCTAGAAGCTTCTCGACACGTAGGCAGAGCTCCTCACTGCTGAAGGGCTTCGTGAGGTAGGCATCCACCCCAGCCTGTAGACCACGTAGGCGATCCTCCTCTGTGACCTTCGCCGTGACCATGATGATGGGGATATGGCTAATCACCTCGTTTGTGCGGATCAGACGCGTCATATCTAGGCCGTCTAGCTGGGGCATCATGAGGTCGGAGATGATGAGGTCGGGGACGAGTTCCTTGGCTCGCTCTAGCCCCTTGTGCCCGTCGGGCTCGTAGTAGACTTCGTAGCCGTGGGCCGAGAGTAGGGAGCCCATGTAGGAGGCGATGTCCCGGTGATCCTCGACGATGAGGATACGTGTGCCCGCTAGTGCTACGGGCTCTGAGTGCTCCTTGATCTGGGAGATGAGGGGCAGGTCGCAGGGGAGGTGTTCGCCACCGATGAGGCTCTTTGTCCCCTTGTACTCCTGGATGGGAAGGGCGATGTGGATCTTGGTACCTTCGCCGAGCGTGCTCGTGACGCTTACCTCGCCCTCTAGTGTGTCCACGATCTGCTTGACCAGAGCAAGTCCGATACCCGACCCGCCAGAGGCACCCTCGCCCTGTGCCTGATAGAAGGGGGCGAAGATGTGGGGGAGCGCCTCGGGGGAGATCCCCGAGCCCGTGTCGGAGACCTCGAGGTGGAGTATCCCCTCGGCCTGCTCGAGGGTTACCTGTATGGTGCCGTAGGCTGGGGTGAACTTAAAGGCATTGGAGAGGAGGTTGATGACGATCTTGTTGATATAGCTGGGGACAAAGTCGATGACGATGGGGTCGTCCCCCTTGTAGAGGAGATAGATATGTCGGCTCTCTGCGTAGTCTCGGTAGCTCTCCAGCAGGGCTCCGACGTAGGCTCTGATGTCGCCGTGGCGCATGTCGGGGATACCGATGGCGGAGCGTATCTTGGAGATGTCTAGGAGCTGATTGATGAGGGTCAGTAGGCTATTACCCTGTCGCTGGATGGTGTCTGCCTGCTCGTGTACCTTGTGGCTATTGTTGGGGTCTCGGCGCAGGTCTTGGCTTAGTCCGAGGATGACGGTCAGTGGGGTGCGGAATTCGTGGGTGATGTTGGTGAAGAAGTGCTCACGCATCTGGCTCATCTGCTTCAGCGCCTGGTGGCTGCGTGTGCGCACCCGCTGGATGTAGAGTAGAGTCCCGATCAGGAGGATGAGGAGCACGAGGATGAGTATGAAGATCGCATAGCTTACGTGGCGGGTCGCCTGCTCGTGCTCCAGACGTAGACGTACCTCGTTCATCTGGCGAGTCTGGCGGGAGCGTTCGATGCTGATCCCTGTATTCTGTATGCGATTGACCTGCTCGATCCCGACGAGGCTATCCCGGAGGCTGGTAGCTAGCTCTTGGTAGTAGAGGGCGCTGATGTAGTCATCCTGCTTCTTGTGGTACTTGTAGTAGAGGGCATAGACCTCGGCCAGATGCTCTCGGGACTTGATGCGCCGTGCGACCGAGGCCGATCGCTCCAGTAGGGGTAGTAGTTGCTCCTCCTGCCCGAGGCGCAGATAGATACCCGATAGGGCCAGGAGGGAGGTGAGGGCATGCCAGTCATCCTTGGAGGAGCTCATTAGCTCGTAGGCCTGCTGGTACTCGGCGATGGCATGCTCGTAGTCCTCTGCCTTCTCATAGAGCGACCCGAAGTAGGTATGGCATAGGGAGATGCCGAGGGTGTTCTGATCCTGCTCATTGAACTGCATGGAGAGGCGATAGTAGCGCCATGCAGAGTCGAGCAGCCCTCGGTGCTCGAAGATCGCCCCGAGGTTGGCATAGTTGATCGCCTGCCCGACGGCACTCCCTAGGGCGATCTCGCCCGCGAGGGCCATCCGTAGGGCGCTGTCGGCCCTCTGGTAGTTGCCTAGGGTCATGTAGATGTTTCCGAGTCCGTTGAGGGAGACGACTTGGTTCTTCTTTGCTTGGGCTGTGGTGTCGGAGTGCTCCTGGCTGATGAGCCAGGCCTGATAGTGGTACTGCTGGGCTACGTCGAGGGCACCTATACGGCGATAGTCCGTCCCGACGTCGTTGAGCGCACGCACCCACTCGAGGGTGTCTTGTAGGTCTTGGGCTGCTTCGGAGGCTTTGCTGTGTACGAGGAGGGCTTCGTCAAATCGGCTCTCGTTACGAAGCCTCTTCCCCTGCTCTCGGAGTGCGATGATGCTGGCTAAGCGATGGCCCTCCTTGTCGAAGCGTCTCTGCAGACGCTCTAGCTCCTCCAGACTCTTGGCTTGGCGCACGATACTATCTGCCTCACGCCGCTCCTCGGGAGTGAAGGTACTCTTCCTTGCCTGGCACGATGGTAGGAGCTCGAGGAGCGTGGAGGTGCTTAGCAGGATAAATAGTATGTGTAGCAACCCTTTCACAATGAAAAGTTTTCAGCAAATATCTAAAATCTTTTGAGCCCAACAAAATATACCCTCTATAGAGCCTAGGATAGGGATACTTCCTAATAGGCTGCTAACCAATAGTGTATCCATGGAGAGCGAGCGGAGGATGCACGATTATGCCTGAAACTTGCACGATTTTGCCTACTCGGGCTATGTGGAATTTTGACAAGCAGGAGAAAACTTGCACGATTATACCTAAAACTTGCACGATACTGCCTAACACCCTCCGATGAAGTCCCTCTAACTTTGCCCCAAAAACATAACACAGCTATCTATATTATGGCAACAAAAGATCTCACAGACCTAATCCCGATTAAAGGTATTAGTTATGCGAAGAAGAGGGCCCTCGCATCACAATGCAAGGTCTACGATATCGCAGGTCTACTAGCAAGTGGGGCGACACCAGAGCAACGTAAGCAGATGGCCGAGCGCCTCGAGACAGATGTAAAGTACGTGACCAACTGGGTCATGCAGGCTGACCTATGGCGTCTGCCTGATATGTCCACTGATCTAGCCTATATCCTCACGCTGGCGGGTGTCCGCAGTGCCTTAGATCTGATGTATGTCGATCTACAGAAGCTATACCCTGTCCTCCTCCCTCTCTATGCCGCACATCCTGACCTCTCAATGGTTGGGCTTGACAAACTCGGGGAGATCATAGAGGCATCACAGAGCATGTTCGCTCCGATCAGCTTTTGGGAGGTGATCGAGGCTGCTCGTCAGTTCTCTGAGACGGGACCTATTGGCCCGAATGCCGACCCCGAGGTCCTTCGTAAGGCGAGGGAGATCGCACGCAATAGGGTAGAGGTCGGTACTACACCGATGCAATATAGGTATAGGGTCGTCTTTGGCCCCAGCGATCCCCCCGAACCGACCCATCTCTATGAGGATGGGCTGAGAGGGCGTCCACTCCCCGACATCAAGACCGACACACAGATCATCTCCGAGGGCCTCACCGCTCTGCAGGATATCGCCGTGGCGCTCCCCCTGCCTCGCACCCTCAGTGGACAGATACGCATACGCTACTCGGGGGAGGCCGATAGCAAGGCTCGCCCCAAGTCCGATGTGCTCATCCAGATAGATGGCATCACAAACCCCTCGGAGCAGAAGCTAGAGGACGACAAGAAGCTCTCCTGCTTCAGTGACGGGGATGGCCGATTCCTCATCGTCCTACCCGATAAGTACAACGTGCAGGAGAAGGTCACCTTCACCATCACACAGGGGATGAAGAAGCAGACCTTCGTACGTATGTCCTCCGAGCTCCTAGAGCGTATCCGCATACCTGGGAGGAAGTCCTCCAGTGGAAAGGTACTATATACGAATGAGCTGGTCTCTAAGTTCTACGACTTAGATACCATCAATAAGGAGATGATCCGCCTAGAGCAGATCCTCGAGACCTATCAGCTCCTCAAGGAACGCAAGGTCATCAACGATGATGGCAAGGTTATCAAGGGGAGCAACCCCTCGGCCTATGAGGAGCAGTTCATCACACGCTTCTGTCAGAGTGCCGAGCAGATGGAGACCACTCGAAGGGAGCACAAGGCTCAGAAGGTCAAGCGTGACACCCTCATAAAGGAAATCTACGACATCGATCCTACCACCGATGATATCGGCAAGACCCTGACTAACCTCCTCTCTCGTACCGACCTCGATGCCGAGGTCGGGGATCTGATCCTCACCCACGAGCTCTTCAACGGCGGCTGGGATGATGATAAGCCTCGTGTGCTGCCTAGTGTCAAGCTCATGGGCGAGGGTGATGAGGCGATCCGCCTACCGACAGATACTGCTCCCTCGCGTACCTATAGATATACGATGCTCCAGCGTCTCGTAGAGCCCGCTATCGCACCAGCTGCTACGAGGGATGCGAGCCGTGCCAAGCTGATGTCTCCCATAGACGTCATGGACTACAAGAAGAAGATGGCCGAGAGCCCCGATAGAATCCCACAGGCTGCCACGCTTGGGATCGGCTATGTGCTCAATATGCATCAGGCTTGGGTGCCCGATGGCTTCGCTCTCGGCACACTCCTCTACTCTACCATCCTAGCTCCGGGCGAGGAGCAGCGTCTGGTGGTGCGTGAGCAGAGCCAGTCCTATTCAGTCGCAGATCGAGCCGAGGGGCAGGATCGGGTGTGGGATCGCTACCTAGGCTCACAGGTGGACTCTGCCTCTGCTGCCTACGACTATGCGATGGGGCAGGAGATGGAGGGAGAGAGCTCCTCTCAGTTTAGCACGACCTCCAAGAGCTTTGGCTTCGGGCTCGCTGGTGCCTATCAGGGCATCTCGGGTTCGCTAAGCTTCGGCTACTCCAATTCACGTGGGCGAGCATCATCTTCCTCTCGGCAGAGTAACTCCAGTAGCGAAGCGTCGCAGGCCGCACAGAGCTTCCAGCACAGGATACGCTCCGCTGCTGAGCGGGTGGCAGAGGCTCGGCGTGTGAGCATACGGGCTGCCTCCAGCAACGAGTCCTCCTCGGTCTCTACGCGTATCATCGCCAACCACAACCATTCCCACGCGATGACCATCCAGTACTGGGAGGTAATGCGTCGCTATCGCCTAGAGACCTGTATCGATGGGGTGGATCTAGTGCTCTTCGTGCCAATGAAGCTCATCCGCTTCCTACCTGCAGGGCAGAGCTTGTACCTGGATACGACCTCCTCGCCCTTCCGTAAGGCTGTCTTTGATACCCGTTATGATACCCTCGTTCGCTACTATGATAGCCTCTACCACCAGCTCCCCTATCGCTATCGTACGGGGCTTGACCTCATCCAGCGCTATGCCTCTTACCCAGAATGGGTGATGGAGAAGAGAGGGAACTCATGTGCAGGTAAGAGCATCGTGATGACCCTCACAGGGAAGTTCCTCGAGGTAGACTCCATCGTTGCACGCCTGCGCTTCTCTGGCGGTAAGGGGTCGGTGCAGGGGCAGATCATCTTCTCTTCGGTCAATCAGCATGCACTCGCTGAAGCCATAGAGGAGCATACGATCCGCTCCAAGAAGGATCTCCTGGTGCGCCTCAAGGAACTACGTGCCTCCTGCCCTGATAGCCAGATCACACTCTCCTTCACCCTCCCTAAGGGCGTTACAGAGCAAGATTTCTCTGAGATCTCGATCAGGAATGAGATTTCACCCCTCAAGTACAAGCTCTATGCTGGCTATTCCATCATTTGGAAGGACGGAGTGGATACCCTTGCTTACGGCGATGATAGCTGGACGGGATATCAGACAACGGCTGTCAATAACTATCTGAAGTGCCACATGAACCTCTACAAGGATGAGAATAAGATAGCCAAAGACTACCGGGATATCGCACACTATCGTAGTGGTCTGCCCGAGAACTTCTATGTCAATCAGGTACAGGGTGGAGCGACGCTTGATGCCTCTAGTATTAGGAGTCTTACCCCACTCTATCTCACGAGCTGCGAGGTCAGGGGTATGGATGGGCTGGTTATCGAGGGAGCTGTCCTGCCCAGCTACACCCTACAGCACGGCTCCGTATATATCGACCTCTCTCCCTCTACGCCGATCCTCCGCTATAGCGAGCTGCAGAGTATGGAGACGACGCTACAGCATATCGCCTCCGAGACTCTCCGTTACTCGCAGGGGGTATGGTCGAGACTGAGCGATGGCGAGCTAGCTATCATGCTGGAGTCCTATACGGTGGACATGAACTTCAAGAATATCTTCGGCAACGATGCCTACAATGAGCTCAAGGGAAATATTGACATCCCTCTGCTGAACTGCATCAACGTCCACAAGATGCTCGGCTTCTATGGCAACTGTATGATCTTCCCCTTCACCTATCCTCAGTCGCTGCAGAGAAGCTAGGTAAGACCGCGGCGGAGATTCAGGATGCCCTCTACCGCTACCACGCCTCCTCCTTCCGAGTGCCGGTCACCACGATCTCCCTCCCCACAGAGGGTATGGTCGGCGAGGCTGTCCTCGGCGAGACCAACGTCAGCGAAGAGATTGATCTCACTCGCTTCTGGAACTGGAAGGACTCCGAGCACGACAAGATGGAGCTCAGTGCCAGCGCTCTCAGCTCTACCGACTACCTACAGGATAAGGCTCCCGGTGGCTTTGCCTCCCTAGGGGTCACCGGCCCTTCCGCACCTACAGCCGTCACGACGCCTGACCTCATCACACCGATGACGCAGAAGCAGACTCCGACCTTCACCGACATCACAGGTACAGCCAGCACAGCAGCCCTGATGAGTGCGACAGGGGTAGCCAACATACAGGCGCAGTCCAATGCCCTCACGCAGAACTCCTCCGTCATCAATAAGGCTCTGGACTACTGCATCGCCAAGGTAAAGAGCGAGGCTAAGGACTCCAATCCTACGCCTCCCGAGACGGCCATGCCTGAGGGGGGACAGCAGTCCTCTGGCTCTGCTGGCGGGGGAACTTCTACGGCGAAGCCAACTCTACCCCCAAAGCCCTCGGAGGGCAAGGTCGAGAGCCAACCCACTCCTCCCCCCAGTAAGGGAGACGCCTCTAAGGATACGACTAGACCGAGCAAGGATCATGCGCCCTCTGGGGATAAGCCTAGTGGAGGTGCAGGTCAGGGGCATAAGCCCGAGGATAAGCCTCAGTCCAATAAGCCCAGCGAGGGCAGGGGCGAGCCGAATAAGCCTACTCCCGACAGCCCCAGCGAGGATCATTCGGCTCCCGATACCCCCCGTGAGGATCATCCATCACCCGATAGACCCGGGGAAGATAAGCCTGCGGACGGAGGGACTGCCCCCGATACTTCCAATTCCCTTGACCTCAGGGTGCTGTATCCCTACTATGCACAGGATGTAGACCTCTCAGAGCTGGGCTTCGTGCCGACCTCTCGCCGACAGGAGGTGGGTCTCAAGGCTGCCTTCTTCTTCGCTATTGCCGCCGAACGAGAGGAGCTCAAGGACTACCAGGAGTACAAGCGACTACATGAGGTTTATCCCGGGAAGGAGAACATCGCTATCTCGCTAGGGCTCTACCTCGCTTACCACGATGTCTCTCATCAGGAGCTGGATGACATCTACCTCTCGATGGTGCAGCGTAGAGTGATGGCGATCGAGACAGATCCCCAGCTCAGGGGCAAGGCTAATCCCACCCCTGTCCTCAGCTACCTAGCCGACGAAGGGGCTTTAGAGACCATCAGGTACCGCTTCCCCTCCTTCATCGAGGAGATCGATATCTCCGAGCTTGGCTTCGGCGAAGCTACGGAAAGGGAGACGCTAGAGCTCAAGACAGGCTTCTTCCACGCCATAGCGGAGCAGTATAAGACGGTCAAGGGATTCCGTGAATACAAGCGCCTCGTGAAGGCGCACACTCCACTCATCCTATGCGCTTCGTATGGGATCTACCTCGCCCAGAGTGGTCTCTCTGACACGGAGGTCAGAGAGGTGCACCTACCCCACATCTTGGAGCAAGTACTCTGGCTCAATGAGGAGCGCAGGAGAAAGTCCGCTAAGTAATCACACACTAAAGAATATAGAACTATGGCTACAGCATGGGATCAACTAGTGGAGAAGCTCCTCACACAGGAGTCCTCCGAGGAGATGGTCGAGCTTAGGAAGATGCTCCTGCGCCGGCTGGCGACGGAGACGGAGTTCGTCCCGCCTCGGGTACCTGCTCCCCGTAATATCACCGAGATAGGTGGCTATATCAATCTGCTACGCAAGGATGAGCGTATGCTCTCCCTCCTGCTAGCATCTATATTAGGTTTACCCCGCACGTCGAGAGAGCAGTAGATGAGAGGTTAAGAAGATGGTCTTGGCTAGCCATACCGCTCCCTACCGCAAGGTGAATGCAGCGTGGGTACTATCGGAGCCCTAACGATGATAGGTAGGTTCGACTCCTACCGCTGTAGTATTGGTTTTTAGGGAACTGGGGAGGGACGTAGCCGCGTCTAGGTATGGGTAGCTGCTGGTTTGAATCCAGCACCAAGGCAGAGTCCAGAGAATGTGGTCTCGACTTGAGGGTGGTGTGACCCGAGAGGAGCGATCAGTGTGACAAGCCAACAGCGACTTTGAACGGCTCACGATCGGTGCTTTGGGGGATTCGACTTCCCCCCGTGAGAAAAGACTCTTAAGCAGAACTGGGTGTCTCTGGCGAAGAGCATCAAGACGAAGAGAGAGTTATGGTTATTCGTACTAAGCGCAAAGGGCAAGGATCATGCAACTTGGAAGCTTCGGTGGACAAGGGAACAGGGCTGGATGTGCCGAGATGTACTGCAGAGAAGCCTGAGTGTTCTGTGGCTCGAATCGGTCGGCCTTCGGGCGGCCCCAGGGAGCACAAGCACGACTTGGAGAAAGGACTGGTAGTTTATGGGAACACCGGCCTGAGAGAAGACGGGGAGAAGAAAGGACTTCCGAAACGAGGAGCGAACGCCGAGACCGAGGGTCGAGCCCACACGGGACTGCGACGCCGAGGGTCAAGGTAGCTCTGAGGAAGGAGTGCCCAAGTATTCGATCCGAGACCTCTCAGACGGAGGGATAAGGGTTCGATTCCCTGACAGCTGGACTCCATCTAAGGGCAAGGGGTAAACCAGGGGGCGGTCTTCGGGCCGCCCCCTTCCTTTTTCCCTGCCAGCTGGGAGGGAACAGTATACACCTCTATGTAGCGGTACGTCTATCGGTATGGCCTCTAGGTGTGTCTGTGCTATGTTGTTTCCACGATAGCAGGGGACGCGTGTGTAGATCAAGCCTGAGGGCTCTGCGTGGGTAATCTTTCCTTCTTTCGGAGGTGTCTACCTCTTTTTGAACTTGAACGAGGTGTAATAAATGGAAGTTGTGAGGGAGAATAGGATTAAGACAAGACGGCATAGGAGGCATACCTCGGCTTCTGAGTAAATTGCCTCTGTGTAGAGTGTTGTCTCTGATTATGCATTGGCATGATGTTTGCTCATGTGTAATATGTTAGTTCTCATTGAATTTAAGTGTACAAACCAGATAATTAGATATAATATGGAATGGATCTTTGACGGAATAGGGACAGCAATTCTCTCATCCCTCGTGTCTCTATTAGTAGGAGGAGGGATTGGATATAGAGTTGGTATTAACAAGAACAAGGTTAAGCAGAAGCAAAAGGCTGGGGATCATGCTAGTCAGATACAGATAGGGAGGGATGGGCATGTCAGATAAGCAATCACAGAAGGCAGGGGACAATGCACAGCAGATACAGACTCAGACTATAGTCGTCCATAACTATGGTGTAGATGAAAAACGAGTAAGAGAGATCTACCAGGAATTGCTCCCCCAAGCGATAGAAGCCAACACTCAAGATGCTGAAAAGACTGCTCTCTTGCGTATTGCTGAGTTTGAGTCAGTTCTTATCGCTAGACTGAAGGCTATGGAGGATGCCTGGGCGGCCTTTACAGATCCAAGCCTTCAGTTCCTTCTGGTAACAGCTCAGAAGGCAGCTGCCTCAACTGAGAGGCAGGCCGACTATAAGCTGCTAGCAGAAATGCTTGCTCAGCGGACTCAGGTAGGGGAGGATCGTATGAGTCGAACTGCTATTCGTGGTGCAGTAGAGATTGTGAGTGAAGTGTCTGATGAGGCTTTGCTTGGGCTGACTATAATATGTTATCTCCCTGAGATCTTGGATCTAGCGATGGAGCGTATTCCTATGGCGATGGAACGATGGAATAACAGAGTTGGGCAGCTGCTCTATTGTTCCCTTCCCCAAGGAAAAGATTGGCTTGACCACCTATATATACTAAAGGCTATGAGGGTTGGAGGTGCTGGTTACCTAAAGAAAATAGAGGAGGGAATTTCCAGTGTCGTTCCTGGCTATATGGATGTTGGAATTCTAAAAGACTCAGAGAACCATCAGGAGGCAATAAAGATACTTATGCGGGAGGGTCTGCCTTTAGATATCCTTGTTGAACATGATTTGAATAAGGATTATCTAAGGGTGAACTTGCCACGCAGGGATATGATTGATAGGACTAGGGTTAGAGTGTCTCCTGATGACCCAATGCGTTTCCTGACAGATCCCGAGAAAGGTGCCATAGAAAGCCTGTATGACCTCTATGTGCAAGATGAGGGCTTGAGGAGTGAGAATATATCTAGGTTTATAGAGGAGTGGGATAAGTGGCCTAATTTAAGAGCCCTAAGGTTGTGGTGGGATGCCGTGAAGGAATACCCAGATATAACGTCTGTTGGCTTTGTGCTCGCACAAGCAAACGCAGAGAGGATAGGCCTTCTAAAAACACACGAACCTTTCGCCTAATCGAACCTTTCGATACGATTGGTCGTCCTTGTACTTGTGGCTGATTATCTGAGTGGCTGGTGAGTTTGTCCTCAGCTCAACAGTTTGCTCCCCTTGTCTTATGTGGCGGATGAGAGGTTGCTGAGTCTATGGACGAAGGGTGATTGCTTTCACGGACTCTTCCATTTCTTGTCTTTAATGTTTTGTCTGTGCACAGGAGATGATACCATATACTTTCGAGTCATGTGTGTCTCATTTATCTCTGGGGGACTGATGGAAAGGACTAAGATCTACCCAGTCTGAGGACTTGAAAGGAATACTTATTGTTCCCCGAAGTACATACTCTTCGGATCAGACAGCTAGGGGCGTTCGTTCCCTAGCTGTCTTCTTTTTTGCCCTGCGGTTGCCCTTTCGGTTGGAATGTGCCGGTGATGTGGACTGACGAAGAGGACTACGAGCGGTGGGGGAGGGGAGAGTAGTCAAGGAGCCTAGAGGAACGATAGAAGTATCGGTATCTTGGGGGTAGTTTGCCCCTATTTATACCTATTACCTAGGAGGGAGATGTGTACACGCGTGTATACCATTGTGTACACGTGGGTATACAGTTGTGTACACGCGTGTACACAACTTCGCTCTAAGTATGTCCTCTGTAGGGCTCTTGTCTGCGCCTTTCTCGGGGCGAACGTTTGACGTACTCCATAGATAAGGGGGGGATGGATCGGGCTTTCCTAGGATGGGGACGAATATTCCACGGAGGGAAAGGGTAGGGGATACCCAGAGGGAAGATATAGCTGTCGTACCGATGAGGGTATCGTATTGTATATTCGCAGATTATGTGTATCTTTGTGCACTCGATGGAGTAGGCTTAGGTCTGCTCTGTCCGAAGAATTGAGTAGATAAGTTATTCAAACATAAGTAGAAACGAAATGCCAACTATTCAACAATTGGTTAGAAAGGGACGTGAGTCACTCGTCGAGAAGGGTAAGAGCCCTGCTCTGGACTCCTGCCCCCAACGCCGAGGTGTCTGTGTGCGTGTGTACACGACGACCCCTAAGAAGCCAAACTCTGCGATGCGTAAGGTCGCTCGTGTCCGCCTGACGAATGGTAAGGAAGTCAATGCCTACATCCCAGGTGAGGGTCACAACCTTCAAGAGCACAGCATCGTGCTGGTACGTGGTGGTCGTGTGAAGGACCTGCCAGGGGTTCGTTACCACATCGTACGTGGATCACTCGATACAGCTGGTGTCAACGGTCGTCTACAGCGCCGCTCTAAGTATGGTGCTAAGCGTCCTAAGCCCGGTCAGGCTGCTCCAGCTAAGGGTAAGAAGTAAGACCCTAGCGGCGTAAACGCTAACCCTTCGGAGAGACGAGGAGTCTCGCCGACCCAAGAGCCTCGATAGCTCTGGTCTCGAGAGAGGCTAAGACGTGAGGCAAGCTAAGAATCAATAGAACCAAGTTTCTTGAGTTCGTTGGATAGGCTAGCAAGGTTGAGTAAATGCTCCAGCGGGAGCGTTGAAGAAGATCCAAGCACAACCAATCGACAGAAACGCAATTACATTAAGCAATGAGAAAAGCTAAACCCAAAAAGAGACAGGTACTACCTGATCCCGTATTTGGTGACGTAAAGGTGACGAAGTTCGTTAATCACCTGATGTACGACGGTAAGAAGAATATCGCCTTCGATATCTTCTACACCGCGCTTGAGATCGTAGGCAAGAAGATCCAGCAGGAAGATAAGACTGCTCTTGAGATCTGGAAGGCTGCGCTCGATAACATCACTCCTCAGGTAGAAGTCAAGAGCCGCCGTATCGGTGGTGCTACCTTCCAGGTGCCAACGGAAATCCGTGCCGAGCGTAAGGAATCTATCTCCATGAAGAACCTCATCCTCTTTGCTCGCAAGCGTGGTGGTAAGACCATGGCAGACAAGCTTGCAGCAGAGATCGTGGATGCATTCAATAGCCAAGGTGCTGCCTTCAAGCGCAAGGAAGATATGCACCGTATGGCAGAAGCCAACCGTGCGTTTGCTCACTTCAGATTCTAATTCTAAGACAAGCAAAAGACAATGGCTGACCACAAACATCTCGAACTAACAAGAAATATCGGCATCATGGCTCACATCGATGCCGGGAAGACAACTACGTCCGAACGTATCCTCTTCTACACCGGTCTTACGCACAAGATCGGTGAAGTACATGATGGGGGTGCTACGATGGACTGGATGGAGCAGGAGCAGGAGCGTGGTATCACGATCACCTCTGCTGCTACGACGACTTTCTGGAACTACGCTGGCACGAAGTACAAGATCAATCTGATCGACACTCCGGGGCACGTAGACTTCACGGTCGAAGTAGAGCGTTCGCTCCGTATCCTCGATGGTGCCGTCGCTACCTTCTGTGCAGTAGGTGGCGTACAGCCTCAGAGTGAGACGGTATGGCGCCAGGCTGACAAGTACCGTGTGCCCCGTGTCTGCTACGTAAATAAGATGGACCGCTCTGGTGCTAACTTCTTCGAAGTTGTCCGCCAGATCAAGACCATCCTCGGCGCTACGCCTTGTCCTATCCAGATCCCTGTCGGTCAGGAAGAAACCTTCCGTGGGGTCGTCGACCTCGTCACGATGAAGGCTCTGGTCTGGGACGACGAGACGATGGGTGCTCACTATGACACGATCGACATCCCTGCTGAACTGCAGGCTGAAGCCGAAGAGTGGCGTGACAAGATGCTTGAGACCCTCGCTGACTGCGACGACGTCCTCATGGAAAAGTACTTCGAGGATCCCTCTACGATCACCGAAGACGAAATTCGTGCTGCCCTACGTAAGGGTACGCTTGCGATGAAGATCAACCCCATGCTCTGCGGTTCTTCCTTCAAGAACAAGGGCGTACAGACGCTCCTTGACGCTGTCGCAGCTTACCTGCCCAGCCCAATGGATACACCTGAGATCATCGGTACGGACCCCAACGATCCCGAGAAGGAGGTCGTCCGTAAGGTCGACCCCAGCTCTCCTCTGACGGCTCTTGCCTTCAAGATCGCTACCGACCCTTACGTAGGTCGTCTCTGCTTCTTCCGTGTCTATGCGGGTGAGCTGCAGGCTGGTTCTTATGTCTACAACTCTCGCTCCGGCAAGAAGGAACGTATCTCTCGTCTCTTCCAGATGCACTCCAGCAAGCAGAACCCCATGGAAGTCATCGGTTGCGGTGACATCGGTGCTGGTGTAGGCTTCAAGGACATCCGTACGGGTGACACGCTCTGTGACGAAGAGAACCCCATCATTCTCGAGTCAATTGACTTCCCCGAGCCCGTTATCGGTATCGCTGTCGAGCCTAAGACGCAGAAGGATATGGACAAGATGGGTGTCGGTCTTGCTAAGCTTGCTGAAGAAGACCCAACCTTCCGTGTCCAGACCAACGAAGAAACAGGCCAGACTGTCATCAGCGGTATGGGTGAGCTCCACCTCGAGATCATCATCGACCGTCTGAAGCGCGAATTCAAGGTAGAAGCTAATCAGGGTAAGCCCCAGGTATCTTACAAGGAAGCTATCACCAAGCCCGTTGAGCTCCGTGAAGTCTACAAGAAGCAGACTGGGGGTCGTGGTAAGTTCGCTGATATCATCGTACGTGTAGAACCTGCTGACGAAGGCTTCGAAGGCGACCTACAGTTCGTAGACGAAGTCAAGGGCGGTAACGTACCTAAGGAATTCATCCCCTCCGTACAGAAGGGCTTCCAGAAGGCTATGGCCAATGGTGTGCTCGCTGGCTACGCAGTGGATAAGCTCAAGGTAACGCTCCTCGACGGTTCGTTCCACCCCGTGGACTCTGACCAGCTCTCCTTCGAGATCTGTGCTATCCAGGCGTTCAAGAATGCCTGCGCTCAGGCTGGTCCTGTCCTCCTCGAGCCTATCATGCACCTAGAGGTCGATACACCTGAGGAAAGCATGGGTGATGTGATCGGTGACCTGAACAAGCGTCGTGGCTCTGTAGAGGGTATGGACAGCACGCCATCAGGCGCTCGTCTGGTGAAGGCTTCTGTGCCTCTGGCTGAGATGTTTGGTTATGTGACGAGCCTGCGTACGATCACCTCTGGTCGCGCAACGTCCTCGATGACCTTCTCTCACTACGAACCCGTGTCCTCGTCTATCGCACGTCAGGTCCTAGAGGAAGTCGGCGGTCGTGTAGATCTGATCAAGTAAATAGTATTACAACTAGAGATATGAGCCAAAAGATTAGAATTAAGTTGAAGTCGTACGATCATACGCTGCTCGATAAGTCGGCAGAGAAGATCGTCAAGACCGTCAAGGCCTCTGGTGCTGTGG
>ERZ772764.1331-NODE-1331-length-15610-cov-3.088910_pt1 | contig 15610 bp, 9 predicted proteins | sample MGYA00512163_ERZ772764 | MGnify/ENA primary metagenome ERZ772764 (study PRJEB29015, sample SAMEA2737903) | human oral metagenome | biome: human oral; feature: human-associated habitat; material: dental | place: China | collected 2094 ... | reverse complement strand
CTTTGAATAATTCAATATATCAGGGTAGTTTGCTCCTAAAAGATCCTAAGGGATTGGCCAGTAATTATAAGCTGGAAGAGGTTACTATCCAAGGAGGCCTATTGGAGATTAAACAAGAGGATGGATTGAGGTTTGTGTATAGTTTCCAGAGAGGCTCAGAGAAATGATTTGTGATATCTATGTTATCAATTACTAGTTAATAATAGCCTGTTCATATTATGAAGACTAGCACGATTCACCTCCGCTCTCGCACGCTGCTCCTAGGGCTTGCCCTCGTCCTCGGGAGCTGGTTCACTAGTTCGGCCCAAGAAGGAAGAAGGCTCGAACTAAAGATCCTCTCACCCTCGGGACAGGGGATAGACTCCGCTTCGCTCCGGCTCTCCTTCTGCGAGCGTAAGAGCATCGAGGGACACACCGACAAGTCCGGTCGCTACAGCTGTCCGATCCCCGCAGACTGCTCCTCTCTGAGGCTCTGGGTCTGGGGTAGTGCCTACGCTGTAGTCGATACGACACTCTCCGTAGCTACGACCCACCAGCACACCATCCGCCTAGATAGTCACACCCTCGAAGGGGTGAAGATCGTCGCTACCCGCCCTTCTGTACAAATGAATGCCGAGAGGACGACCTACCAGATCACGACGGAGGGGCTACTCTCTTCAGCTAAGGCTCCCCTTGTCCTACAGCGTATCCCCGACCTCATCTGCGAGGGCGGAAGCTACACGATCCCCGGCACACGAGGTCAGGTGACTATCTATGTCGATGAGGTACCTGTCAACGAGCGCTTCCTCAGCCAACTCGACGCTCAAGATATCGATCGGGTAGAGGTGCGTCCCAGCGACGTCGCTAGTAGCTCGGGTGGCGGAGCTATCTATATCTATAGGAAGAAGCATCTAGGTACGCTCAAGGGAGAGCTCGGTACGAGTGTGGGGCTGATCAATGAGGAATATACCGTCAGCCCCTCGTTGTCCTACCTCAGTAAGACCTTTGACCTCGTGACCTCAGGCTCGGTGATTACGAACAAGCAGTATCCGCATACCCGTACGCTCCGCAATGGGGTAGAGGTCCTCGATATACAGAGCAATACTCGGCTGACGCAGTACAATGCTGAGGCGCTACTCAACGCCGTCCTCTCTGAGCGCTTCAAGGCCTCCCTCTCCTACCTTCTCTTTGGCTACGAAGAGCGTCTCAGGCAGTCGATCACTAAGCCCCTCGGCATGAAGAGGCAGGAGTATCTCATCGGGCGCAATCTGATCCATACGGCCAATCTGATCCTCTCCTATCAGCTCGCTCCCGAGCAAAGTCTCTTAGTGCGGGCTCAGGGGCTCCAGACCAATGAGGCACAGACCCGTGAGGGTGTCTCGGGCGACTACTCTGCTCGTATGAGCTACTTCGTCGGGGACATCGCCTACGACCACGATGAACTTCCCTTCCTCGGGACGACGCATGCGCTTCGCCTCGGTGCACGCCTCCTCCACCAGCGGAGCGTCGTAGAGGGAAGTGCCAAGTCCCACCAGATGACGCAGGGGCAGCTCTATCTCAAGGACAACTTCTACCTAGCTAAGGGGCTAAGCCTCTACTTCCTGCTTCGCAATGAATGGGGACGCTACGGGCTGGAGGCGAACCGGCGTAGCTACTTCAGCTTCATCCCCTATGTGGCGCTGGCTTACTCCAAGAGTGGCTACTCGGCACGCCTGAGCTTCGACCGAGATCTCTCCCGCCCCGAGGGAAGTCTCCTCTCCCCTGCGGAGTACTTCGTCAGTGAGCTGGAACGCCAGCGAGGCAATCCCAACCTCAAGCCTCAGACGAGCCTCAGCTGGTCGCTCTCCCTCGGGAAGAGCTTCGGGAAAAGTCGCCTCGTCCTCACAGCCTCGCATGAGGTGCTTCAGGACCTCATCACGGGGATCTCGACGACGACACCCAACCTATCGACTTTCGAGAACGCTGGCGAGGGTCGCCTCTCTTCGCTCACGAGCACCTTCCGCACCTCTGCCTTCGACTACAAGCTCAATCTACAGGTCTACGCCGGGCTGAAGTACTCGGACTACCAGCTCAAGAGTGCCTATCAGGCTTCGGCGCTCAATGCCACACAGCGAGGCTGGGGACTGCGGTGCGGGGGCAGTGTAAGCCTCCTGCTCGACGGGGACTGGTTCTTCAATGCGTCGGTGAACTACAGTAGCCCGACCTACGCCTTCACCTCCCGCACCATCGCCGAGCCCCTCACCAATCTCTCCGCCGAGAAGAGCCTGCTCGACGGACGGCTCACCTTCTCCCTCTCGGCTATGGCACCCTGGGGGCTCGGAGAATATAGGCGTACGGAGTCTACCTTCCGAGGGATCGAGCAGATCCAGCAGTCGACCCTATCGCTCTCCAATGTGAGCCTCGGTATCTCCTTCCGCTTCGGTAAGGGCGAAGCCAAGGAAGCCCCCTCAGAGGCTATCGATGCCTCTGGGCTGAAGCGTAGCGATCGATGAGCCTTCCTTCGCTGTTGTAAGCATATTGGGGAGGTGGAGTAAAGATGCGTGCTCCACCTTCCCTCTTTTTTGCGTCGTCGGAGGGCTCCGCTAGGCCTGATGTCTAGGGCGTTTGCGAGCCCCCAAAAAACGACCTACGGTAGGTCGCCGAAAAAACCTACTGTGGGTCGTCGATGCGACCCACGGTAGGTCGTTGCAGCGACCTACCGTAGGTCTCTCTTTCGCCCCTCAAGGGAATCGCCTCCGAAGGGTCGTGCTTGAGGCTCTCCCTCCCCCTCGGGTGGCGAGCTGACGGAGGGTAGGAGAGATCCGAAAATTTAATTACCTTTGCACCACGATTACGAAAAAGGAAGAGTGAACCGGCTCACCAAGCCCTGGTGCTGAAGGTACATGATACATCCAAGGATTGGTTGGGTAGCTCAGCTGGATAGAGCAATAGCCTTCTAAGCTATCGGTCCTGGGTTCGAATCCCAGCCCAATCACCACTGCACCCCTCTCACGCTGTATGTAGGCACTCTGCCTACTCCGTCTCTACGTCCCCCCTACTCTCTACGACCCGTCCCGAATAGCTACAGGACAGAAGTTTTTTTAATCGTCTTCCCACTGGGGTATCGAGTCCCCAGCTAGGATCTTCGGGTGAAGACCATGGTGGAGCCCCGCTCCCCTGCTCACACAACCCCTCGCCCAAGGACCCTGGTTGCCGCTCATCGATCCGCCTCATCGACCTGCGGACGACAGCCTATAGCACGGCAATAGCCCCCGTAGTGGAAGACACCAAGTATATATTGATTAGTTATGCAACGATACAACATCACCGAGCTCTCTAATATGAGCCTCGAGGAGCTCCGCAAGGTAGCTGGCGAGGTCGGCATTAGCCCCGAGAGCTACGAGGCCAAGCAAGATCTCGTCTATGCGGTCCTCGACCAGCAGGCGCAGACCCTAGCTGAGACCCAGAGCGAGAAGCGTAAGCCTGGGCGCCCCCGCAAGGAAGCTGACGACGAGCAGCCCAAGGGCAAGAAATCCAGCCAAGAAGCAACACAGACCCCTTCCCCCGAGACATCCACTCCCGACCTCTTCACCGCCCCCACAGAGGAGGGCACAACGGAAGCTCCCAAGCGTAAGCGTGGACGCCCCAGCAAGGCAGAGCAACTCGCCCGCCAGAAGGAGGCCGAGCGTCAGCAGGCTCTCACGGCTGTAGCTAAGGCCAGCGAGAGCCAGGCGGAGGATAACCCTCAGGAAGCGGCTCCTGCAGAGAGCGCAACAGCCCCCGCCCCTAAGGCTCCTCAGGCTGCTCCATCTGCTCCCCGCACCAGCCCCACAGAGTCTCGTGCAGTAGGAGCTCCGACGAAGGGTGCAGAGCCCCTGCCCCGTGTCGTCCCCGTAGGAGCCCCAGCTCCCGAGGTCGCTCCCACGGCGAGCAAGGAAGTCGCTCCTCAGGCTGAGCCCCAGAGCGACCAGCCCCAGAGCGAGGGAGGCGAGGCTACGGGACGTATCGTCTTCCGCCACAAGGATAGTAAGTCTGTGCTGGATCAGGTCCTACCCGCCTTCACCGCTCCAGTGAAGCCCCGCCACGAGGGCAAGGCACAGCCGTCTGGTAATGCAGCTCGCCCCGTGATCAAGACAGGTCAGGAGGAGTTCGACTTCGGTGGTATCCTAGAGTGCTCTGGGGTGCTGGAGATCCTGCCTGACGGCTATGGCTTCCTTCGCTCTGCGGACTACAACTACCTACCTTCTCCCGATGATATCTACCTCTCGGTAGCTCAGATCAAGCAGTGGAGCCTACGTCCAGGAGACCTCGTGGAGGGCTTTATCCGTCCACCACAGGAGGGAGATAAGTACTTCCCCTTCGAGAAGATCACCCGAGTCAATGGTCGTACACCCTCGGAGATGCGTGACCGTGTCCCCTTCGATCACCTCACCCCGATCTTCCCCGACGAGAAGTTCAAGCTTGAGTCCCCACGCAACCCCGCCGTACAGGACAAGATAGCGATGCGTATCGTAGACCTCTTCGCTCCCATAGGTAAGGGACAGCGTGGTCTGATCGTCGCTCAGCCCAAGACGGGTAAGACCGTCCTGCTCAAGAATATCGCCAATGCCATCGCAGCTAACCACCCCGAGGTCTACATGATCATCCTGCTCATCGACGAGCGTCCCGAGGAGGTCACCGACATGGCAGCGAGTGTCAATGCCGAGGTCATCGCCTCGACCTTCGACGAGCCAGCAGACCGCCACGTGAAGATCGCCGAGATCGTCCTCAACAAGGCTAAGCGTATGGTAGAGAGTGGTCAGGATGTCGTCATCCTCCTCGACTCGATTACCCGTCTGGCTCGTGCCTACAACACCGTACAGCCTGCCTCTGGTAAGGTACTCTCTGGGGGTGTGGATGCCAATGCCCTGCAGAAGCCCAAGCGATTCTTCGGTGCCGCACGTAATATCCGCGGGGGCGGTAGCCTCACGATCCTCGCCACCGCTCTGCAGGAGACGGGCTCGAAGATGGACGAGGTGATCTTCGAGGAGTTCAAGGGTACAGGTAACATGGAGCTCCAGCTCGACCGTCGCCTAGCGAACAAGCGTATCTACCCAGCCGTAGACCTCGTAGCCAGCAGCACACGCCGAGATGACCTCCTGCAGGATACGGCTACCCAGCAGCGTATGTGGTCGGTACGTAAGGTGCTCTCCGAGATGAACCCCATAGAGGCTATGGAGAATGTGAAGAACCTCATGCAGCGCACGCAGAACAACGAGGAGTTCTTCGCCGAGGTAAATAGCTAAGTTTCCCTTTTTCCCCTTCCCACCCTTCTCTCCGTGAACCTCTATCGGGGCTCACGAGAGAGACGAAAGCCACAGAGCCCAGGGCGTACCTAGTGTACACCCTGGGCTCTGTGGCTTTCGTCTCGGAGCGTGTCTGCTAGCTGAGGAGCTGGCGCAGGTTGTGGCGATAGGCCTCCCAGTCGGTGATGGTGTGTCGTGCTACACCGCTCGCTATGGCAGCCTCCGCTACCGCAGTGGAGACCCGCTCGATGAGCCTACGATCGACAGGCTTCGGGATGAAGTATTCGGCACCGAAGGTCAAGCTATCCAGCCCATAGACCTCCTTGACGTAGCTGGGGACGGGCTCGTGTGCTAGAGCAGAGAGGGCACGTGTGGCAGCTAGGAGCATGGGCTCGTTGATGGCGGTAGCGTGGGTGTCGAGAGCTCCACGGAAGATATAGGGGAAGGCTAGGACGTTGTTGATCTGATTGGGGTAGTCGGTACGTCCGGTGCTCATCAGCACGTCGGGACGAGCAGCCTTCGCCTCCTCATAGGTAATCTCGGGATCAGGGTTGGCTAGGGCGAAGATGATCGGATTCTCAGCCATAGAGCGTACCATATCGGCCGTCACCATCCCTCCCTTGGAGAGTCCGAGGAAGACGTCCGCCCCGACCATAGCCTCGGCCAGAGTCTGGACGTCGGTACGGGCTGAGGCGAAGGCTTGCTTCATCTCGTTGAGGTCGGTACGAGCCGTGGTGATCGCTCCCCGAGAGTCGAACATCAGGATATGCTCCCTACGTACCCCGAGCGAGCAGTAGAGCCGTGCGCAGGAGAGGGCGGCCGCCCCTGCACCACTGACGACGACACGTACCTCCTCGATACGCTTGCCGGCGAGCTCTAGGGCGTTCAGTAGACCAGCCCCCGAGACGATCGCAGTGCCGTGCTGGTCGTCGTGCATGACGGGGATAGAGAGCTCAGCCTTGAGTCTACGCTCGATCTCGAAGCATTCGGGAGCCTTGATATCCTCGAGGTTGATGGCTCCGAAGGTAGGGGAGATAGCCTTGACCGTGCGGATGAAGGCCTCGGGGTCGTGCTCATTGACCTCTATGTCGAAGGCATCGACTCCCGAATAGATCTTGAAGAGTAGTGCCTTACCCTCCATGACGGGCTTGCTGGCATCAGCTCCTATATCTCCGAGACCGAGGACAGCAGTACCGTTGGAGATGACGGCTACGAGGTTGCCCTTGTTGGTGTAGCGGTAGGCATCGTGTACATCGCTGGCAATCGCTAGACAGGGCTCGGCGACACCAGGCGAGTAGGCTAGAGAGAGATCATAGGGTGTATCGTGGGGCTTGGTGGGGATGATCTCGATCTTCCCAGGCTTGCCCTCCTCGTGGTAGCGGAGAGCGGCTTCTTTAGTGACCTTAAGTGGCATGAGGGGTAGGGATTAGAGGGTGGGGGCTAATATCAAATAGGTCTAATGGGGTAAATAGGTCTGATAGGATTAGTATATCAGAGGTCAGTAGGGGCTGCCGAATTGTACTTGTTCATCGCCGAGGTGATACCCTCTAAGCAGAAGGCTGCCGTAGCCTCGCAGGCATACTCGATGAGCTGAGGCAGACGTGCCTCCTCCTCAGGGGGGAAGGAGCCGAGGACGTAGTCGATCTGCTTGCCTGAGGATAGTCATTGCCGATACCGAAGCGTAGGCGAGGGTAGGCCTGTGAGCCTAGGAGCTGGGCGATATTCTTCAACCCATTGTGCCCTGCATCGCTCCCCTTACCCTTCAGACGGAGGGTGCCGAAGGGTAGGGCAAGATCATCGACGAGGACGAGGATATGATCGATGGTGATGCGCTCCGTACTCATCCAGTAGCGTATAGCCTCACCACTGAGGTTCATATAGGTGGAGGGCTTGAGCAGGACGACCTGAGCGTTCTTGATACGACCTGTGGCTATGTCTCCGTAGCGCTTGGTGGTGAAGCTGGTGCCGAGACGGGCTGCGAGGGCATCGGCAATACGGAAGCCGATATTGTGACGTGTCGCCTCGTACTCACGACCGATATTGCCGAGGCCCACGATGAGGTACTTCATATATGTATGTAACTTGTCTATTGATGCTGGATAGAGGGACATAGGGATGCTGTCCCTGCCTACAAAGATAAGCGCACTAGCCCTGCTTATGTTCCCCAGAGGGTGTCAAATCAGCTAATGCACTAGGTAGTAGTAGAATATCTTTTATCTTTGTGTTGGGAATAGTCCCTCATATATGCATCGCAAACACCGCATTAACCCTATGACTAGCCACAAGATCCTCTGTGTCGCAGGAGCACTAGCCTCCGCCGTCGGTACAGCAGGAGCCCAGTCAGCAACAAAGGGAGCCCCCAAGGCTACCCCAGGGGCACGCCCCCTAAACGTCGTCTACATCATGTCAGACGACCACTCCTATCAGATGATCAGCGCCTACGACCAGCGCTACATCTCCACACCCAACATCGATGCTCTAGCTCGTGAGGGAGTTCGCTTCACCGAGAGCTTCGTCGCCAACTCTATCTCTGGCCCTAGCCGTGCCTGTATGCTCACAGGGAAGCATAGCCACATGAACGGCAAGACGAACAACGAGAGCGCCCACCAATTCAATCAGAGCCAACAGACCCTCCCCAAGCTCCTACGTGCCGGTGGCTATCAGACGGCGATGATCGGCAAGATCCACCTAGATGGGATCCCTCAGGGCTTCGACCACTGGGCGATCCTCCCCGGGCAGGGCGACTACTACGATCCTGCCTTCGTCGTCCCCCGAGGGATGCACCTGAGGAATGGCTATAGCCTACCCAATGGCACAGATGCCAGCGCCACAGATACCGTCCGCTACCATGGCTATGTGACCAATATCATCACCGATATGAGTCTGGACTGGCTGGAGCAGCGAGACAAGACAAAGCCCTTCGCCCTCTTCATCCACCACAAGGCTGCCCACCGTGACTGGATGGCCGATACGGTCGATCTCAAGGCCTACGAAGATCGCACCTTCCCCACCCCCGAGACCTTCGATGACGACTACGCAGGACGCCCTGCCGCTGCAGCTCAGGAAATGAGTATCCTCAAGGATATGGACATCACCTACGACCTGAAGATGCGTACCAACCCTAACCCCTCTGGACTGGGCAAATACTACCTACACGGTATCTATGGCCGCCTAGAGGAGGGGATCAAGGCTAAGTTCGACAGTATCTACGATCCACTCTCTCGTGCCTTCTTCGAAGCTCCCCCGACGGGTCGTGCCCTCGCCGTGTGGAAGTACAACCGCTACATGCGTGACTATGCCAAGGTGATTAACTCCCTTGACCGCAATATCGGTCGTGTCGTCGAGTACCTACGTGAGCATGACCTGCTGGACAATACTATCATCGTCTACACCTCGGATCAGGGCTTCTATATGGGCGAGCACGGGTGGTTCGACAAGCGGTTTATGTACGAAGAGTCGATGCGTACCCCTCTAGTGATGCGCCTACCTGCTGCTCTCGGCTACGAGCGTCGTGGGGACGTCACGACCCTCGTGCAGAATATCGACTACGCACCTACCTTCCTCGACATGGCGGGTCTACCTATCCCCAGCGACATACAGGGGATCTCCCTGCGTCGCCTCCTGCTGAAGAATGGCAAGGAGCCCGACCTAGGGCGTAAGGCGCTCTACTACCACTTCTATGAGTACCCAGGCGAGCACGCTGTACGCCGTCACTATGGGATCCGTACGACACGCTACAAGCTCATGCACTTCTACGGCGATATAGATAAGTGGGAGATGTACGACCTCAAGAAGGATCCAAACGAACTGACCAACGTCTTCGATGACCCCTCGTATGCCAAGGTACGTCGTCAGCTCGAGCGAGACCTCGCAGGCCTACGCAAGCACTACAAGGCAGAGAATGCCAAGTAATCCTCTCCCTCTACTCCGGGGGCTGCCTAGCCCTCTCTGCCTAGAGGGTACACTCGGACGTGAGTCCGACGCTGGGGGAGCTCCGCAGTGAGCTGAACCCCATCATATCAGACTTGCTTGTATCTTTCCCCCCTCGGGAGGAGGGGTCACATGGTTAGTGTTGTGTAGAGGATGCCTCGATGAGGCATCCTCTACCTCTTTATATATAAGGGTCTAGTGTTTGGGGGAATGTGGTGCTCATTGCCCTGCCTAACTTAGTATGCTCCACGCTTTAGTCAGTGTGCTCCACGCTTTGGCTCTTTTGGGGAGCTCCTCTCATTCACCTCCCGGTGAGCCTTAGCCTAGACCTCATCCCTCCTAGCCGTTAGCCCTAGGAAATGCCCATCCGAAGATCCCTACAGAGGACATACTTAGAGCGATGTTGTGTACACGTGTATATACAAGAGTGTACACGTGGGTACACAATGGTATACACACGTGTACACTTTTCCCTCCTAGGTAGTAGGGGTACACTCTGTAACTCTACATCTAAGCTGGAGGTGCGGCGACCGAGGCGGATGCTTCTCGGCTACTTCGTTCTCGATCTCTAGGGTTTTTATGCCTCGGCTCTGAGGTGTCTGCTAGTCTACTTGCCTAGCGACTTGATGTACTTTTTGTATCTTTGCCTAGCCTGTGTGCGCCAAAGAGATAGGGGCATGCACAGCGCAGACGCAAAAGACTATCCATAACAAGTAACGAAGACGAATATAAAGCCTATGGGAAGAGTCCTCATTATCGGTGCTGGCGGTGTCGGTACGGTGGTGGCTAAGAAGGTGGCACAGAATAGCGATGTGTTCACCGACATCATGCTCGCTAGCCGCACCAAGAGCAAGTGCGATAAGATCGCCTCGGAGATCAAGAATGTACGTATCCAGACCGCAGCCGTAGACGCCGACAACGTCCCCGAGCTAGTGGCTCTGATGCGGGAGTTCAAGCCCGAGCTCGTGATCAACGTAGCCCTGCCCTACCAGGACCTACACATCATGGATGCCTGTCTGGAGGCTGGGGTGAACTACCTCGATACGGCGAACTATGAGCCTCTGGACGAAGCAAAGTTTGAGTACAGCTGGCAGTGGGCCTATCAGGAGCGCTTCAGGGAGGCTGGGCTCACCGCTATCCTGGGCTGTGGCTTTGACCCAGGTGTGACTGGGGTATTCACGGCCTACGCTGCTAAGCACTACTTCGATGAGATCCACTACCTAGACATCGTAGACTGCAACGGCGGTGATCACCACAAGGCCTTCGCTACCAACTTCAATCCCGAGATCAACATCCGTGAGATCACGCAGAAGGGACGCTACTATGAGGATGGGCAGTGGAAGGAGACCGAGCCACAGGAGATCCACAAGCCCCTGACCTATCCGAATATCGGGGTACGTGAGTCTTATCTCCTCTACCACGAGGAGCTGGAGTCTCTGGTCAAGAACTATCCGACCATCAAGCGTGCACGCTTCTGGATGACCTTCGGGCAAGAGTATCTGACTCACCTCAGAGTGATGCAGAATATCGGTATGACTCGTATCGACCCCATTCTATATAATGGTGTAGAGATCGTCCCCATCCAGTTCCTCAAGGCCGTGCTTCCCAACCCCGGTGAGCTCGGAGAGAACTACACGGGCGAGACCTCTATCGGCTGTCGTATACGAGGCCTCAAGGATGGCAAGGAGCAGACCTACTACGTCTGGAACAACTGTAGCCACCAGGCTGCCTACGAGGAGACGGGTGCACAGGGCGTAAGCTACACGACGGGTGTACCTGCCGCTATCGGTGCCCTGATGTTCTTCCGTGGGCTGTGGCGTCGTCCAGGGGTCTACAATGTCGAGGAGTTCGATCCCGACCCCTTCATGGCCGAGCTACAGAAGCAGGGACTACCTTGGCATGAGGACTTCGGGCTAGACCTAGAGCTCTAGGCAGGAGTCTCCCCCTCCCCATTCGCCCCCGAGGTATAGACCATACTCTAGGCTCGGGTGACTACGTATTATTCACTAGGCGAGGTCGTCCCTTCACCGCAGTCTATCTGCGGGGGCGACCTCGCCTGCCTTAATTTTAGATACACTACCTAAATGAAAGTACTACTGATCGTCGATCCTCAGAACGACTTCATCACCGGCTCCCTAGCTGTCCCCGGAGCTACTGCGGCTATGAACTACCTCACCGAGTGGGTGCGGGTACACCGTGCCGAGTACGACGCCATCGTCGTGACCCTAGATCAGCATCCTGCCGATCACTGTAGCTTCGCTGCGCAGGGAGGCCCCTGGCCCGTCCACTGCGTGATCTATACCGTCGGAGCGGCTCTCTATCCACCCCTCGGGGAGGTGCTGACGGATGCCCAGCGTGCTGGGGAGAGCGTCCTCTACGTCCCCAAGGCTACCACTCAGGAGCGAGATGCCTATAGCGCCTTTGAGGAGTACGTCCCCGAGCCCCTACGTCAGGCGACAGAGATTGATGTCGCTGGCCTCGCTGGAGACTACTGCGTGCGCTCCTCCATCGCCGACCTTCGCCGCCACCTTCCCCAGACGCGTATGCGCACCCTAGATGATGCCATTGCTTGGATTGGGGAGAAGCAACCTCTTCTCTAGTTCCACTTCACTAGCTATCCTCCTTATTCGTATGAAAGCAAAAAGTCTCATCCTCGCATTCGGTCTTCTCGCTATGCTTACCGCTTGCCACTCCAAGTCCTCCTCGGATAATCCTCTCCTCGTCGAGAGTACGCTGGACTTCTATGCTCCTGCGTTTGATCGTATCAAGCCCGAGCACTTCCTCCCAGCCCTCAAGCAGGGCATAGCAGAGCAGACCGCTGAGATCGACAGTATCGTCAATAATCCCGAGGCTCCGACCTTCGAGAATACGATCCTAGCCTTCGAGAAGTCTGGCCGACTGCTCACCCGTACCTCGGCTCTGCTCTCTGCGCTCTCCGCAGCCAATGGTACTGATGAGCTCCGCAAGGTGGAGGAGGAAGCCACCCCGCTCCTCTCTGCTCACAGTGATGCGCTGATGCTCAACGACAAGCTCTTCGCTCGTGTCAAGGCCGTGCATGATACCGACACCCAGCTCAAGGACGAAGACCTACGCCTCACCGAGGTGCTCTACCAGCAGTTCGTCCACGAGGGTGCGCTCCTCTCGCCCGCCAGCAAGGACTCGCTCTCCAAGATCAATGGAGAACTCTCTGTGCTGGAGACGAAGTTCGTCAATCAGGTACGTGATGCTACCAATGCCGCAGCCCTGCTCGTCAATGATGTGAAGGAGCTAGACGGCCTATCGCAGGAGAATATAGACCGTGCGGCCAAGCTCGCCGAGGAGCGTGGGCAGAAGGGTAAGTATCTCCTAGAGATCTCCAATACGACCCGCCCAGCCTATATCGCCGAGCTCAACAATAGAGATGTACGTCGTCGTCTCCTAGAGGCTTCGCTCACCCGTGCCTCCCGCCCCAATGATCCGAACAACACCGAGCCAACCCTCACCCGCATCGCTGAGCTACGAGCCGACAAGGCCAAGCTCCTCGGCTACCCCACCTTCGCAGCCTGGGTGCTCAGTGACCAGATGGCCGGTGAGCCAGCCGCCGTCTATCGTCTCATCGAGGGGATCGCTCCTGCCTACCGCAAGAAGGTGCAGGCTGATGCCGCCGAGCTGACGGCCTTTGCACAGAAGACGGAGGGGAAGGACTTCAAGCTCGAGGCTTGGGACTGGGACTACTATGCTGAGCGACTGAAGAAGGAGAAGTTTGACCTCAACGAGAATGACCTCAAGCCCTACTTCGTCCTCGATAGCGTACTGAAGAACGGCGTTTTCTTCGCCGCTAATAAGCTCTACGGCCTGACCTTCAAGCCCCGCACCGATATCCCCGTCTATGCTGATGGGGTGAAGGTCTATGAGGTGATCGACCGGGATGGCTCCTCGCTCGCCCTCTTCTATACCGACTACTTCCGCCGTCCTACCAAGAATGGAGGGGCGTGGATGGAGAACTTCATCCAGCAGAGCTTCCTCTTTGGACGCAAGCCGGTCATCTACAACGTCTGCAACTTCCCTGCACCCGCTCCCGGGGCGCCAGCCTTCCTGACGTCGGACAATGTCGAGACGCTCTTCCACGAGTTTGGGCATGCCCTGCACGGCTTCTTCGCAGCACAGCGCTACGAGAGTATCTCGGGTACGCAGACGCCACGTGACTTCGTAGAGATGCCCTCGCAGTTCAACGAGCACTGGATGACGGACTCCGTCGTCCTGCGCAACTATGCTCGCCACTACCAGACGGGTGAGCCCATGCCTCAGGCTCTGATCGACAAGCTCAAGGCCTCTGCGCTCTTCAACCAAGCCTACTCCCTCGGGGAGAACCTCGGTGCCGTTGCCCTCGATATGGCCTGGAACACTCTGGCTGCTGGGGCGAAGGTCACGGACGTAGCTGCCTTTGAGCAGCAGGCTCTGAACAAGCTCGGTATCTACTCCACGCAGGTACCGCCACGCTATCGCTCTCCCTACTTCCTGCATGTCTTCGGGGGCGAGTATGCTGCGGGCTACTACTCCTATCTGTGGACACAGGTGCTAGAGAGCAATATCTTCGACTGGTTCGTCGCCCATGGGGGGATGACGGCTGAGAATGGACAGCGTCTGCGTGAGCTCGTCCTCTCTCGGGGGAACTCTCGTCCTGTGAAGGAGCTCTTCACTGCCTTCACCGGACTCACCGAGCCGGATATGCGTAGCTTGATCCGAGCTCGTGGGCTAGACAAATAGGGCTCAGCTCTCTGACCCTAGAGATAGAGCGAAGGGCTACCCTCGGCAGCAGCTGAGGGGAGCCCTTCGCTCTATGCTGGGGTGAGGTAGGGGAGGACGTGGACGTCTATATGTGTCACTTAGCACAATTGTCGTACCTTTGTGCATACGAAAAAGAAGACCCAAAACAAGTTTTATAGACAGGTAATTAGTAACAATAATGTCACAAGTAAGCATAGCCTTCTTCGGTACGATGCCCTACGACAAGGCGACCTTCCGGGAGGTCAACGAGCAGTACGGCTTCGATATCAAGTACTATACGGGCAACCTTAGCCTCAATAACGTCAGCCTCACCCAGGGTGTGGAGGTCGTCTGTATCTTCGTCAATGACGACGTAGACGCAGAGCTCATCCAGCACCTCAAGGACAACGGGGTGCGTCTGATCGCCCTGCGCTGTGCGGGCTACAACAACGTCGATATCGCAGCCGCACAGCGTGCGGGTATCGCCGTCGTGCGTGTCCCCGCCTATTCCCCCCACGCCGTGGCCGAATACGCTGTGGCGCTCATGCTCTCGCTCAACCGCAAGATCCAGCGTGCCTCCTGGCGCACACGTGACGGGAACTTCTCGCTCAACGGCCTCATGGGCTTCGATATGTACGGCAAGACCCTCGGGGTCATCGGCACAGGTAAGATCGCCAAGGTGCTCATCGGCATCCTCCGAGGCTTCGGGATGAATATCCTCGCCTACGATCTCTACCCCGACCATGCCTTCGCCGAAGCCAACGATGTACGCTACGTCACCCTCGACGAGCTCTATGCAGCCTCCGACATCATCTCCCTACACTGCCCCCTCACCCCTGAGACCGAGTATATCATCAATCGGGAGAGCATCGCCAAGATGAAGCGTGGAGTGATGATCATCAATACGGGTCGTGGTAGGCTCATCCACTCCGAGGACCTGATCGAGGGGCTCAAGACAAAGCAGGTTGGCTTCGCAGGTCTAGACGTGTATGAGGAGGAAGAGCCTTACTTCTACAAGGACAAGAGCGACAAGATCATCGACGACGATACGCTGGCTCGTCTGCTCTCCTTCAACAACGTCATCATGACCTCCCATCAGGCCTTCTTCACCGCCGAGGCGACGCAGAATATCGCCCACACGACCCTCTCCAATGTCCGTGACTTCGTCGAGGGTCGTCCGCTCCTCAACGCTGTCCACGAGTAGGCCTTCCCACGTCCATCCCTCGCCCCCTCAGCTCTAGGGCTGTCGTGAGACTCTCGATAGCCCTCTCACGATGCTATCGAGAGCCTAGGAGAGGACTCAGTATGTTCGCCCCTGTCACCTTACATAGGTGATGGGGGCGAACATTATATGTCCTATGTCACGCTCTCGGTATGTCCTCTAGCCCTCTCTCGTAGTGCCCGATACAGAGGCGGTTAGAGTAGGGTGGAGTGGTGTCTCGATTGGCTATCTCGGGCGGTGGGGACTGTGTGGGGGAGGGCCGACGCATGATCTCGCTCACACACTCCTGCCTTTGGATCTTCGGGGGTATTGTTTCATATCCCAGAGAGTCCTAGCCCACCCTTAGAGATCCTAGGTATTATCCCCAAGGAATAGACCTACAAGCGAGCCCTACAGAGAAGATACTTAGAGCGCACTTGTGTACACGCGTGTATACTGTTGTGTACACGCGTGTATACTGTTGTGTACA
>ERZ772764.1330-NODE-1330-length-15630-cov-3.157111_pt1 | contig 15630 bp, 19 predicted proteins | sample MGYA00512163_ERZ772764 | MGnify/ENA primary metagenome ERZ772764 (study PRJEB29015, sample SAMEA2737903) | human oral metagenome | biome: human oral; feature: human-associated habitat; material: dental | place: China | collected 2094 ... | reverse complement strand
TAGTTGTTTTAATGTATAAAGAGAGGGGTAGCAAGTTACCCCTCTTTTTTTGTCTGTTATCGGAGGTAGATACGTGCTTCGTGTGCGGTATTGAAAAGCAGGTCGAGGATACTCAGATTGGGTTTGAAGCCGTATTTGTACGAAAATACCTGATAGTACGGCTTATTCACTATGTCGGGTATTAGCTTGAAGTGGCTTTTTGCCGAAAATTCCTGACGTAGGTCGATATCGTCCTCTCCGACGTCTTTTTTATAGTGTGTCGATAACGAGAGGTTAATGTCTTGATAGTTCAGGCATCGTAGTATCTTTTGTTGCAGGTCGAGGTTGAAGTCTATCAGAAACTTATATCGGGCAGAATATAAGGGCAAAAATACGTCTGCAAAATATTCGAAGAAAGCCGATGAGCTGTAGGCACTCTCGATAGCTCGGTAGTGCATTGTCTGCCAATCGGTATGCGACGCTATCCTGATGTCTTTTACAAGTGTTTTGCCTTCTCCTTTTTCGACAGGTATGGTAAGAGTCTCTATACCGTTGGCAGTGGCTATATAACACCTGTTGGCGTATGTCTGCTTTCGGTATGTGCCATACACTTCTATTTGGCAATCGTGGTGGATAAGGTAGTGATAATAGGCTATCGGGGCGGCATAACAGAGTGGCAGCAGTATCATTTTCGGTCTGTCTGTGTGGCGGTTTTGGCTCTCTCTGCCTTGGTACGTAATGTGTATCCCAGTGTGTAGTTGAAAGCAAACTGTGCTCCCTGTGTGAATCCATATCCGGGTGCCCACCAGAGCTGTGTCTTGTTCTTTGCGTGAAAAGCCGTCTTTAACCGTACGTTCCAACCCATAGTAAGACCTCTGTATATATCTACACGTATCCCGCCGACTATCTCTATCCAGCCCGCATAGGTGGATTTGGCTGCGAAGTCGTGTGTCTTGCTTCCCTGCCAATAGTCGGAGTTGTACTGTACGTTAGTCATAGCATAGTCTACAACCCCTATGCCGTAACGTACACCCAGAAACGGATATGAACGTATCAGACGAGGAGTCCCTTCTTTTGTGGCATTGTTTAGTAGATTATAGTTCATGCCCAGCCGTACGAATGGAGCCGATGCCCTGTAACCCTGTCCACCGGCGAGGTTTACCGATATGTTGCCCATACCTGCTTCTACTGTGGGGAATAGCTTGTCGTACAGATTTATATCTGCCTGAAACTCGAAAGTGTTTATGTTCTTGTTTGCTATACGTCCCATAAATGGCGAAAATATATCGGCATGCACCGATACTGCTCTGTATGCCTTACCTTTGTAAATGTTTCGGATATCTTTTTCGACTGCGGTAGAATCTCCCTGTGCCCAAGCAGTAGCTTGTACAAGAGCTAAGTATAGAAAAACGACAGACACTTTTATAAATCTTTTCATCACTCTACTTTGAAATATATTTTTACCTGATTGGCTGTTTTGTTGTCGGCAATCCTACTTATGGCTATTTTGATGGAATCTATACGGTTTCGGGTAAATCGTATGTCTTTGATGTCGTGTATTACCTTTACTCCGCATTCGAGTGAAAGCAGCTGCTCGGTATTGTCGTGTATGAACGTGATAGTATCAGCCTTCAAATTATCTTTTTGTATCACAAATGAAGTATTTTTTTCGAATGATTTCAGCGGCAGTCTCGCCGCAGAGATGGAGAGTGTGTCGTTGATGAACGAGTCGCTGCCGACACCTTTTATCCTTATGGTGTCTGTAAGTGTCTGAGCAGCATGTTGTTGGTTTGCTCCCAATACGGGTTGAAAAAATGCTGTTCCTACGCTCGTACGTGTATCTTGCGTACAGTCGCCTTCTGCTTGGCAGGCGGCAAACAGAAAAGTAAGGCAGATAGTGGCGGCAATGAGCGGGATGTACAGTTTTTTTTGTGATATTATGTTCATTTTTAGAGTATTATTCGTCCTATTTCGTTTTTTAGTAGTTGTATGGCGCTTTTGGTCGGGGTTTGTGTAACCTCATTGTATGTTTTGATGATGGTCTGAGCCAGATTGATTGCTTTGTCGGTGGCATTCACCTGTGTAGCACAGATATTAATCAGTTGCATAACGTTGTTTTTGGCGTCTACTACGGCTTGCCAAGCTTGTGGGCTGACGTATACCTGCTGCGATACATTGTGTTCGAATTCTTCGCGTATGACGCGTAATAGTTTGATTTGTAGCTCGAAGCTCGACATATCCGACTCCATCTCGCGATTGAAAATCTCGTCGGGTGAGGTACGTTCCAGAAAAAGCACAAGACGTTCGTATGCACTGAGCCTTATCGGTGCAATCACCTTATAATTAGACATATCTGCCTCCGCTTCGAGTTTGAGTTTCTCCAATTTGATAGGGCGATTTATGAGCCAATAGGCTATAAGTAAAACCGTTACGCACGGAAGAAGGAATTTTGCTATCTCTACTGCTGCCATTATTTTCTCGGATAATTTTTTGTAAATAAATAAAGATACAAAAATAAAAAAAAAATACCAATTTTCTGATTTTATTGTCAACATATTGGGGAAAAATATCTAATTTTGGAAAAAATTAAAATCTTATCGAATATTGTATAAAATACTCTTTATATGAGAAAGCATATTCCTAATATATTGACTTTGTGTAATTTGTGTTCCGGCTGTCTGGCTGTGCTGTCTGCTTTTTACGATGATTATTCGTATGCTCTTATATTTGTGCTCGTTTCGGCGGTCTTCGACTTTATGGACGGTTTTGCTGCTCGTCTGCTGAAAGTGTATTCGCCTCTGGGCAAAGAGCTTGATTCGCTTGCCGATGTCATAAGTTTCGGCTTCGCTCCGGCTATGGTGGCTGTTAATTTACTCGAAGGTTTGGGAGGATATTGGAGGTTTTTGGGCTTGCTGATAGCGGCTTTTTCGGCTCTGCGGCTTGCCAAATTCAATATAGACGACAGGCAGACAAGCTCTTTCATAGGGTTGCCTACACCGGCAAATGCCATATTCTGGGTAGGTCTCGGTTTTGCTTACTATCGTTTTTTTTACTATAATTATTGGTGTACGCTGATACTCGTGGCGACGACGTGTTACTTGCTCGTAGCCGAATTGCCGATGTTTTCGTTGAAGTTCAAGACCTATTCTTTGGGCGAAAATATTTGGCGATATCTTCTGATAGCTATTTCGGTTATTCTGATGGTATTGTTCCGTTTGGAGGCGATGTCGTGGATAATAGTTGCCTATATCGTGCTTTCGTTATTGAAGTTGTTTGTAGAGCGTAATCGGCAGTAGGTCAGATAATTATCGTTATGTTGCGGCAATTCGGCGAAAAATATCGAAAAAAGATGTAAAAAATATTTTGTCGGTATGATTTATTTGTATATTTTTGCATTCGATAGATAAAATATTTTTTTAACCATTAAAAGATAGAGTATTATGAGAGTATTGGTACTTTCTGTGTTTTTTCAGCTATGCTGCGTATGTTTATTCGGTCAACAGGTGGTTGATTTTTTGTACGATGAGTCGGGCAATTGCATCAAAAAATACCTTACGGTAGAGTTGCCTTCCAAAGCGAGTGATAATCCGTTGGATACTGTTTCGAAGACGGATAATATCGGAGATGTTGCTATCAGCGTCTATCCTAATCCTACGGACGGATTGTTGCGAGTCGTTGTCTCGGGAGAGGAGCAGCACGATTTCGATTTTAGGTTGATAGATGCAGGAGGTAGACTTTTGCAGCAGTTTCGTTCTCGTAACGAGATAAATGACGTTGATATGACATATTATGCCTCCGGTGTTTATGTTCTTGTATTGTACGTGGATAACAAACGTTCGGTTTTTAGAATTATAAAAAAATGATAAAGATATGACAAAAAGAATTTCTACGCTGTTTTTTCTGCTTTTGGCTGTATGTCGGATTGTTTTTTCACAATCAATTCCCGATATTCCTGTGCTTCCGGAGGAGCAATATTCTATACCTGACAAAGTGGAAGTCAGCACTACAGGAGCAGCCACTTATTCTATACCGTTGCAAATGCCGCCGGGTACCAATGGTTTTCAGCCATCTCTTTTGATAAATTACAACTCCCAGTCAGGCTACGGTATGTTGGGGATAGGCTGGAATATAGCAGGTCTATCTAAGATAGAGCGTGGCAGCAAAAACTTCTACCACGACGAAACTGTAAAACGTAACGGTATAACCTTTACCGACGAAGACCAATTGTACCTCGACGGTCAGCGTCTTATCCTGCTTAGCGGGCAACACTTTAGAGAGGGGGCGGTATATGGTTTCGAGGTAGAGAACTATGCACGGGTAACTATCAAAAAGGCTCTCCTGAAGAGTGAAAATAAATCTTATACCTATTTCGAACTCAAGACATTGGACGGAAAAGTTTTCAATTATGGCTTGGGCAACAGTTCAATTGTTTCCGACAGCAAGAGTCATTACTCCAATTTCCCGTATAAGGGGGCTGCCGATGCTATTTGTTGGAAGTTGAGTTCTGCCAAAGATATAGACGGCAATGAGATAAGTTATATCTATTCTAATGGAGGTATGACTTTGGACAGAATATATTATGCCGGTACTATCGTATACTTCTCATACGCCGAGAATACCAAAAACCCGCAGAGGCGTTATATTGGTGATTTTAAGCTGGTTGATGATAAGCTTTTGGTTGGTATAAATATAAGGCAGGGCAGTACTGATTTTAGAAAATATGTATTCGATTATGAAGATAAGGGCACGGTAAGGAGGCTTAACAGGATAGGTCTTTACGCTTGGAAACCCGAAAAGTCGAAGGATGACGATGACTCTTCACTTCCGGTTTATCCTGGTGATGACGATGATAATATAGGTATTGGAAATGAAGGGATAGAAGGACCGAAAGGTGATTTTGAGCTCCTTGGCTCGACATATATTGAATGGGGAAGCATCCCCGAGATAGAGAATATAGAGTTATTTGGGTTGAATCCACCTGACTATGACCAGATGTATATAGGTGATATCGACGGAAATGGTAGAAAAGATCATATATACTTAGTTTATAACAAAAAAGAATGTTATTATAATATAAAATATGAGAGTAATGGAAACTTACAGGATATTGGTTTTATGCCTAAGATGTTTCCTCTATTTCGAAAACCTACTATCTTGATACAGGATATTGATTTAGACGGTAAAGATGAAATTGTTTTGTTATATCAAGAAGTGATAGATGCTGAAAGATCAAATCTAAAAAGCCAATTACGTCTAAAATTATTTACATACGATGTAAGCAAAAAGGAACTGGTAGAGAAGCAGGATTTGATGATTAGTTCTATGTTATATGGTTTCCTTTTTTTTAAAGAAAAAACAGAATTAATCTCTGCTTTTTTTAACTATGTAGATGATGATATATATCCTGATTTGAGGATTATAGTCAATCATAAATTTGTTGATCCGAATAATATTTATATTGGAGAGTATGTTTACCGCTCCGGGGTGCTAAAACCACTGTATAATACGGATATGGGGACAGTAAAACCTGTAGCTGTATCGGATACCGAAAACTGGCAAAAAAATGTTTTGGGCGATTTCGACGGTAACGGGGTATTGGATTTATTTCACTGTAAGAGTGGCGATTCATATTTGGATAATATGATAAATTATTCGGATAAATTCAATATAATAGAGTCGGGCGAGTGGCGTACCTGGGAAATAAAACATCGTCGGGTAGGCAATGAAGATGTTGATTGGATAGACAAAGCCGTTCCTTACGGTATGGATATCAATGGAGACAACCGTACGGATATGCTGATACAGTATCAGGAAAAGGGCGATCATAGTTGGCGGGTATTGATAAATGATGGAATTGATGAATCCCCTATAATGGAGCGTATTGATATAATAGAGGCTTCGTGCACAAACGAATGGGATAATGACTATAAAATACCTATCGATTACAATGGCGACGGACTTATGGATTTCGTTGTTGCCGACGAATGTCATGATATTATTAATAAAGAGCGTCGTTTTACAAGAACCCGCTGGTGGTTTTACCGTAACGATAACGGCAAATTGGTTTTCGACAAAGTCTTCGATACTCCCTACGAAATATCGTATAAGAGCAACGAAGAGCGTGTACCTGTCGTTGCGGATATAAACAACGACGGAGTAAACGATATAGTCTACTACGAAAACGGTCGTCTGAAAGCATTTACTATGTACGGAGCATCCAAGACAAACCTTGTACATAAGATTACCTCAGGTAAAAACAAGACATACGAGTTTACATATAAAAATCACGATAATTACAGTAAACAAGGTAATGTTACGGAGCCGCAGTATGAAGGGGTAAAGATATTGAATACGCCGCTACTTGTCGTCGATATTTTATCTATCAATAATAGCCAACAAAAACAATATAATTATGGTAAAATATTATTCGATAATAAGAAAGGGTTTATAGGATTTGATAAAATAGTAGAAAGAAATTCTTTTAATAGGACTGATGAAAACAACCTATATCCAGTGGAATTGTTGAACTATACAGTAACAGAAATGTTATTTGCTCCAATGTTAGATATCAATCTTCTTCAAAGCTCGAATTCTTATAAATATCTTAATCTTATGCTCAGAGAAAAAAATGTTTATAAATATCGAAGACTTCCCGGAGGATTACAGTTGTATGAGCCTATTCTAAAAACTACTTATGAAAATAGAGATATCCCGATTAGCGACCTGCGTTATATCCCTGTTACTACAAGTATTGCTTTCGAAGATTATATAAATAACTTTAAAAAGACAACTAAATATACATATAGCGGTACAGGTATGGGGGTAGAAATATCTTCGAAACCTAAGGGAACCTTATTAAGCGAGGAGGTCATACAAGGTGAATATATCAAGAGGACCGAGTATAGCGATTTCGACAGAGAGCATAAGGGGATAGTGGAGTTTCTGCCGAAGACAAAAACAGTAACCTACTCGAAGAATAGCGAGAAGATTGCGTACCGCACGAATTATGAATACGATAGCAAGTATCGTATTATAAAACAAATGGATTATGCCAACCTGCCCGAGCAGGTCGTTACCGAATACGAATATTATCCTCATGGCAATCTACGTAAAACTACCGTTTCCGTACCGGGTTTGCCGACACAAACAGATACTTATGAGTATGACAAACGGTTTCGCCTGCCGACGAGGACAGCGAATTCTCTGGGACAGACTACCGAGAGAGTGTATGATTTCTGTACCGGTAATATTCTGAGATACAGGGATATAGATGGCTCGGTTACTAAATACAAATACAATACCAAAGGACGTCTCTGTAAGAAAAGCCTACCTACGGGACAGACAGTAGAGTACGAAAGCAGGTATACGAAACCCGAAGGTGCCGACTATTTCGTTTCCGAATCTTACTCTCCCGAGCCATTGTCCAACACGACGGTTGTGTATAACAAATTTGATGAAGAGATAGAGCGTCAAGAAACAGGACCGAACGGAAAGATACTTTTTGGTGAGAAGAGTTACGACTACCGCCACAGATTGTATAAAGAGGTAGGTTTGCACACAAAAAATGATCAGTCTCCTCCGTATACGGAGTATTCTTACGACCATTTGGACAGGATAAAGAGCAAGACCGTCTTCGACGGACTCTTTACCAACCGTACCGAATACGCCTACTCTGGTAGGACTACCACCGTTACCGATGCCGAGGACGGCAAACAAATATCCAAGACTACGCTGAACGACTTGGGATTGGTAGAGAGCAAGACCGACCGCGGCGGCACTATATATTATACCTACAATGCCGAAGGCAAGCCAGTAAGCATATCGGCAGGCGGTGCTACTACCGAGTTCAAGTACGACGGCTACGGCAACAGGATATCCATCAAAGATCCGAGTGCAGGGACCATCGTCAGCAGCTACTATGCCAACGGGTTGCTCAAGTCGCAGACGAATGCCAAAGGCGACCGCACGACTTTCGCATACGACGCTCTGGGCAGACGGACTAAAGAGACAGAGACGGAGGCTGCCAACAAGTATGTGTACGACTACGAATATACCTACGTATCCGGTGCCAACGGCAAGGGGCAGATAGAACGCATAGTACTAAAAGAGAACGGAACAGCCAAACATACTCAGGATTTTACGTATAACGACAAACACCTCATTACAAAGCTTACCGATACCTACAAGGGCGATAAGTACGAACGTGCGTTCGAGTATGATAAGTATTGGCAGCTTATACGTGAGACATCTCCGTCGGGGCTTGTGAAAGAGAATGTATACAACAGATACGGAGAAGTAATAGAGATAAAGGCAGCCGACCAGACTGTCTGGAAACTCGAAGACTATGATGCCAAAGGTAATATCCGCAGATTTGGTCTTGGCAATCAAATATACACCGAATACAGGTACAAAAAAAACAATCTGCTGGAGAGTATAGTTACTCGATGCGGACTGGCGAAGATTCCCATTCAGGACGTACGCTACGACTACGACCGACACTATAACCTCATACAACGTAACGATGTTACACTACACAAGAACGAGACTTTCAGGTACGACGACCTCGACAGACTGACTGACATACGGTTGAACGGAGGAGAGGGAAATAGTATATGGTATCAGGCGAATGGGAATATATTTCAGAAATACGATGTGGGCAGATACATTTACGACCCCATAAGACCCTTTGCGGTAAGTTATATAGGTTCTGCCTCCGAGGGAATATCTGATACCGAACAGCGACTGACGTACAATGCCTACAATAAGGTTACGCTTGTTGCTCAGGGCGATACGCAGTATTCTATCGTCTACGGTCTCGATCGCCAGAGGATAGAGTCTGTGCTCAAAGACAAAGGTAAGGTCAAGTATACGCGTCTTTATATGGGTTCTTACGAGCGTAAGACCTCTGCCAACGGTGTCGTTACTCACTTAGACTATATCTATGCTCCTACGGGGCTCGCCGCTATCCATAAACGTACAGGTACGCGGCAGGGTACCTACTATGTGCTTACGGACAATATAGGCTCCGTGAGTGTCGTTACCGACGGCTTCGGTAATATCATCAACAGATATTACTATACTGCGTGGGGAGGACGTGTGCGTATCGATAATGGTGAATACGACCATGCTACCTACTTCGGTGATGAAGGTGGCGACGTTACCGACCGTGGCTACACGTGCCACGAGCACCTGACGCCGCTAAACCTCATCGATATGAACGGTAGGATATACGATCCCGTCCTGGCACGCTTCCTAAGCCCCGACCCATATATACAAGCACCCGACTTCACCCAGAACTACAACCGATACGCTTACTGCCTCAACAACCCATTCAAATACACCGACCCAAGCGGAGAGTGGGCTCTATTGGACGATGTGATAGCGGCTGTCGTGGGAGGAGTGATAAATCTTACCGTAAATCTAATACAGGGTAATGTGAAAAATGTGGGACACGGGTTTGCGTTGTTTGGTGTGGGTGCCGCAGGAGGGCTTGCCTCTCTGTATGTCTCTCCTATCGTAGGAGCAAGCTTTGTAAGCGGAGCAAATAGTTTCCTGAATCAAGGGTTTAATACCCATTGGCAAAAGATTGATGCAGGTCAAGTACTTTTTTCTATGGCTATGGGAGCCGGCACATCATATTTAGGCGGAGCGCTTGGTGGTGCCTTATCACAACCGATAAGTAGTGTGACTTCCGAGATAGCAAGCCCGATAATACGCGAAACGCTTACACAGGGAGTTATCAATTCTTCGGTAGGCTTCACTATGGGTGCGGGTATGGCTTTGATAGGCGGAGCAAAATTCAAAGATGCGATGAAGCAGGGAGGAATAGGTGCTCTTACGGGATTAGGTATAGGCATTATGAACGGAACCGTCTCCGCTATACAGTATGCCTCAAAAAATGACGTTAATTTATTTACGGGAAAAGAAAAAAATACTTCGAGTAAATCAATTGAATATAATTTTTCAGATACTCCAAGTAAACACCAAGAAGATTCTGAAAGAAGAGTCCCTTTAAATATGATAGATGAAGCTATCAAGACAGGCATTCCTTCTCCCGATCCACAAGGTACTGGAGCAATAATGTATAAAATAACAATGTATAGGAATGGAAAGAGTTATACATTGGAAGTTTTATACAATTCGCAAACGAATGAAATTTGGCACTTTAAATATAGTCCTAAGTAAACTCAAATTAAAAATATTATGTATGAAAAAAGGGATAAGAGGCGGCTGTACTGGCTGATGGAATGCTATTTAGATGGTAAAATAGATGAATCTACTTTTTGCGATGAGTATTACTATTCACATGACTTGGAGATAGGTAGAAATAGTAACAGTTTTTCGATAGAAGAAAAAATATTGTTTTATGAACTGGAATTGGTTGCAGATAGGTACTCTCCATACGAAGAAGAACATAAAAAGTGTCCTAAAGCGTTTACTACAAAACAGCAACTCCACGATAAAATACGTGATACATACGAAACGTTGAGAGACTACGATATAAGATAGCCAAAAGTCGGAGTTATGTGTAAAAAAAAAGATAAAATAAGATTGTATCGTCTAATGGAACATTATTTAGATGGAAAAATAGACGAATGCACTTTTAGGGACAAGTATTACCGTTTATATGCTTTAGAAATAGGTAGGAATAGCGCCAGTTTTTCGATAGAAGAAAAAACATTGTTTTTTGAGCTTGAAATGTTTTTGAACCAATTTGCTCCGGATGAACAGTTTCATAAAAGATTTCCCGGTTCTTTTTGGTCAAAACAGGAACTTCACGATAAAATACGTGATACATACGAAACATTAAAAAAACAGTAATATGAGGTATCTTGTGTAGTCGGAATTTTAGAATATTCATATAGGAAGATTAAGTGAACACATATAAAAAAGTATATATTATGGAATTAACACAAGAAATAAAAGATATTATGAGTAAAGGTGTACCTGTAGAGTACACAAGCGAAAAAGCTTTACCGAAGAAAGAGGCTTTAGAGCTTGTAGATAAACTTTTGGAAGCAAATATACCTGTCTTAGGTGGCGAAGTAGTTGATTGGGATGCCAAGGGTATTCTTTCATATAATTACGATGGTTGGTACTGTAATTTTTTCCCGGAAGAAGCTCTTTCCGATTATGTTTGTAGAAGTGTACGAAAGGCTAAGGAATACCTATATGCATATAAGGTCGATGAAGTGTTGTTCGTTGTTGGATTTGATCCTGATTTTAGCAAAGAAAAATATCAACATTTGATAAATTAATAATAATCTGGCTCAACGTTTTCCATATGTTGTATACAGGCACAATGGTATTGCATATGATGCAATGGGTCTCCTCTACCTAATGCGAATCATCCTAACGCGCATATTCCTTTAAAACTATTTAATCTTGAATTAATGCCATGGTAAACGTACATATCGTAAACATTTATAACGATATTAAAGAAATATCTGATATAGATTATCAAAAAAGAGCTTGGTGCAATAATAGTAAATATGAATGCTCTTCTTATATCGAAATTATGTGTCGACTGTTTGACGATGATAATTTTGATATGTTTATTGATAATAATGCCAAAGACTATGGATTTGACAGTAGCTTTATTGTTCTCTTAAATCAATTACGCAATATGTTAAATAATTATATAGAAAAAAATAGTGATATAGAGATTATAACTGACCCTAAGTGGATAAAGATAGCTCTCCATGCAAAAAAAATTATATGTTTATGGGATAAAAAATATGGTTCAAGATAATGAAAGTTCAACTTATAAAGTTATAAAGATTATGAGGAAAAAAGTATTAATGGTTTGAACAGGACAAAACATTTGTTTTTCAATCATTTTTTTATCGTTAATTATTGTCCTCAAAGAAAAAATATATCGTATCTCTATGCCTTTTGTTATTGATAAAAAGTCCAAATATGTTAGCACAACTGCTATGAGTAAATATGCGATGGGTATAACCCGTTGGGATTTGTTGCTTAACAGTTGTGTGGGGCATACAACGAGGGCTTTGTGGTCAGCAGGAGTTCCTACTTTATATGCATTCCACCCGCATTTTTTGAATCTTCAATTGCTTATTAGGCAATTAGGCATTTATTCAAGTCCATATCTTTATCAGATTCCTAAAAAGTCCAAACAATGAAGAAATTATTAGTAATAGTATGTTTAGAAATATTGGTATTTAGTTTTTGTTCCATTCACAAATCTAATTCTAATGACAATAGTGTGAGAGTAGACAATTTTGGACATGGACAAATACACAATGTGCAAGTGCATGAATTCTCAGTAATACCCATAGATTTATTAGATAATTTGAATAAAATGGGAATAGACAATTCTTCAATACTCAATGATTACGAAGGGAAATATTTAAATTATATTTTCAACATAGACCCACAAGATTTTAATCTTGTTGGGAAAAAAGTCGGTTTTTTAGGAAGCAAAAAAGATTATTTCAAACAGACACAAGAGCGTTTTTCTCGCAACTCCACAACTGTTGGTGGTAGCAGTTTGTATATTTTCAATGCCGAACAAAAAGCCGCGGTTATGATGCTGCAATTGTGTATTGGAGTAAATTTTCACTTCCAATAGAAGATGTCGTCAAAAGGCTAAAAAAACATTAAGTAGTATTAGATATGTATCCTCCATACCAGAAACAGGGAAAATAAATTATTTAAAAAATAAATCAGAATGGTTATGGTAGTACACTTAACAATAGAAGAATATGATTATTTGATAAACAATCTTTTAAAAGAATACCGACAATTTCTTTTGAAAGTAAAAGTTGTGAAAAGAGGACAACATTTTATTGATATTTTTTTAGATGAAATAGTTGCCGATGAAATACGAGAATTATCCGGTGACGAAGTGGGCTCTCATTTTGATGAAAATTATATGCCTACAAAAGAAGGATGTATTTTAGAAAACTTTATAGATAAGTTTTATACAGGTTAATCGCATGAAATTTTGTTGTAACAGATTTGAAGGAGCATATTGTATAGGAAATCATTTTGGTATTAATATCAGAATGGTGAAATTTACTTCCCCTATTTTTCTTAATGGAGATTATAGGTTGTTTAATATCAGTCGTTTCGCTCGGAAGACTAAAAATAAAAGGGACGATATTCGATTTTGTATGACTATGGGGTATGAGACATTTCGATTTGAATTATCGACAATCATTATTTTTTGTCCTTTTTGTGGGGCAAATCTGTTCGATTTTTATACTGATGATAGTTACATCAATGAGATAGAAGGAGAAACATTCACTATTTTCAAAAAACAGGTTTAATTCATTTATGTACGAAAAAAACGATAAGAGGCGAATGGTATTATTCTCCTGATCAGTTGTAAAATTTTTATTCGATTTTAAATCCTAAAAATATGGTTAAAGACATTTTTTTATCTATTAAATCAATAAAAGGAATGAAACAATTAGCTTTAATATTATGTATGCTTTTTATTTTCAATAGTTACCTGATGGGGCAAGAACAATTAACAGAAAATATACCTAAAGATATTTCGGATTGTCTTACAAAAGTGGGAAAAGACACTCTATCAACCTTGAATTTATGTGAAAGTAAGTATTTAAACTGTCGTTTTCAAAAAAACAAAGGCACATTTGATTTTTGTGGTAAAAAAGTAGCATTTTTTAAGGGTAATACAGGAATGATACAGAGTACGAAAAAAGATTTTTTTGATAAAGAAAAAGATTTTATAAATATAAAAGGTTTTCTTCCTTTGGGTTCAGGTCAATTGATAGTTTTTGATGAAAATGAAGCAAGGCAAGTTGGATATAATGCTGTTATTGTTGTTGCCAGTAAGAAATATTTGACAAAAAAAGAGATTTTATGTCGATTAAAAAAGAAAATTAAATAGGTAAAGATTTAATACGATTAATAAATCTGTTTTTTATGATAGATTATTCTATAAATCATTTTTTAGGGTTATACAATACTGTAAGTATTCACTAAATGGTTAACAAACCAAATATATTTTGTATGAAAAAGTCAATACTATTATTTTATACATTTATCCAATTGGTGGTATTAAACGCACAGAATACAGAGATATATAGACAAATTAGCGACAAAAACAGACTTGTATCACAAATTTCCATTTTCGTTTGATGAAATTATTGTAAAAGGAGGAGATTTTTTTTGTTACTAGTAAAGGAAATTTTTGATATATTGCCCCAACCTCAATAAATTCAAATAGTTGGTGGTATTCTATTGGAATGTTTCCTAAAGGAATTATTTTTCATCGCTGTTTTACTAGTTATTATCCGATTGTTCATTAAAAAAATACATAATATATGATAACATTTTATGATAGAGAAAGAAAACCCATTATGGTGTTATCAGATTTTTCTTTCAATAACGAAACGATACCATCTATACATTTTTCCGTGAATATTTCTTACTTTTTTTATAAAGTTTCACGAGAGATAGAGAATTATAAAGTTTATTTTGATGATTTTTTGAATGAATTAAATTTACTGTATGAAGGAAAAATAGAGTTAGCCAAGTTTGTCCCAATAGAAAGAGAACTTGAAATATATTTTAGACAACTTGATTTTGGTCATATCTTAGGGACAATAAAGGTGAATCGTTTTGATATAGACGATATTATGTTGGAATCTACATTGAGTATTCAATATAAAATAGACCAGTCATTTTTACCCGAGTTGATTCAGAAATTCTCGGCTGTTCTTGACAATTACAATTTAGAATAAAAATTAATAAAATATGCAGATTTAATCCGGGAATTTCTAATCTACAAATCTGTTTTTTGTGATGGATTATTCTATAAATCATTTTTTAGGACTATACAATACTACAAGTATTCACTAAATGGTTAATAAACCAAATATATTTTGTATGAAAAAGTCAATACTATTATTATTTTTCGCATTTATCCAATTGGTGGTGTTAAACGCACAGAATACAGGGATAGAGAATATCAAATATATTTGCAATTCTATTGATAAGAATTATATTGTCAAAAGTGCATATAGACGTGAACTTTATACAAGTCTTGGAATAGATACTATTATAGATTTTTATAGAGATTCCTCTACGATAATACTCGTTCCGACTTTCGACAAAAAAAACATACTCAACTACTCTTTTGACAAGGATGTCTGCGATTTTATGTTCGTAAAACCTTCTAATGTAGAGCTTGTTTATTGTAATACTCTGAAAAATATAGTAGTAGCGTTATCTGAAAATATGAGTTTTTATGGACTTGCATATAGGATATACTATTATCCTACCACACCTGCGGATAGTATATTGAGTAAACGCTACAATGCTTTTAGCGAGAAAATAATCAGGGACTTGTCTGAAATTAAAAAGTTTGAACCGGATGTTATATTATTAGCGTCTCCATATTTTCAAGACTATAAGAATAGAGAAAACACCAATTATCTATTACTATTCTCCGATAGAATATACATTTATCGTACATATTATAAAGATTTGATAGAGATAAATGAATATTTAAGAAGACACTACAAGAAACCTAAAAAGTTTGTAGATTGGGTAATGAATGTTCTTTATGCATTCAAATGAATACTTTTTTGATAGAGATAGTTTGAAAGTTCAACTTATAAAGTTATAAGATTATGGGGGAAAAGTTACTCCCGCCGT
>ERZ772764.1329-NODE-1329-length-15631-cov-6.229584_pt1 | contig 15631 bp, 11 predicted proteins | sample MGYA00512163_ERZ772764 | MGnify/ENA primary metagenome ERZ772764 (study PRJEB29015, sample SAMEA2737903) | human oral metagenome | biome: human oral; feature: human-associated habitat; material: dental | place: China | collected 2094 ... | reverse complement strand
AATTTGGTGACGATTCACCAAATCCTGACTTTCACGGCGATCCTGAAGCCTACGGTGCGTTCATTCACGACCACTGTAAAATGGGGCCGCATTTTCAAGAATACCTGCGTGAGCTGGCATCAGTTTGTGATGAATATGATGATAAGCAGATGGTGTTTGAGTTTTACCCTGATGAGAAGTTGGGCGATATTTACCAGCAGTACCACCAGGTTCTGACGGCTCATCCGAAAGCATCGGCGTTTTTCATGGAGTACCGCCAGGACGAGTGGCACGCGGAGCATGTTGGACAGAAGATTGAGAATTATCTGCAGGAGGCAGATTCAGCCAAGCCGTTTTTCTGCGTCGGCAATCACGATCAGCCGCGCATCGCCTCAAGGCTCGGGAAGGAACGAGCGCGGGTCTTGCATTTTCTCAACTTGCTCACGCCGGGCGTCAGCGTGATGTACTATGGTGATGAGATTGGTATGACTAATGGCGAACTGACTGCTGAGGATATTCAGGATAATTTTAGCCCTGCACATTCCGCCATCGACAGCCGCGACCTGGAGCGTACGCCGATGCAATGGGACGACACGCGGTTCGCTGGGTTCTCAGAAGTAAAACCGTGGCTGCCAGTAAATAAAAACCGTGCATTTATTAACGTTAACAGCGAGAAAAGCTCGCCCGCATCAATGCTGAGTTTACACAGAGCTTTACTACGATTACGCCAGGAATTTCCAATTATTAAAAACGGTACACTAAATATCGTAAGTAGTGCTGATACCGGTAACGGGTTTATTCTGGGTATTAAACGCGAACTAGGCAGAGAACGCGCTTATATTTTTATCAATTTCGCTGACGCGCCGCAAAGCTTTTCCATCCCAGAAAACGGCAGAATCCTCGCCTCTACTCATCCGCAATATCTACTCTTAGGAAAAGACCGGCAAATGACAATTCCCGGCTACTGCGGAGTGCTGCTGATACACTAAATACATTAACTTATTATTTTCAATATCTCGTCTATTGTTTTAGGGTCTTCATGAAATGCATGATGGTACGGGCTAAATCCAAATTTTTCTGCAGATACCATAGCTATACGTGCCGTCGCACGGGCAACATCCTCTCTCCATTCCTGAGTTAGGTATTCTCCAGTTCTTAAATTATTTTCTTCAATCGCCTCCTTTAAGGCTAGCTTAAACATGTTGTTAGATGGATATGAAAAACTAGTACCAGAACCTAGATCTTGTCCGACAAAGACACCTTCTGCACCACGGACAGGCGCGCCCACAACACTAGACACTGTTCCATCCAAATCATCAAGACTTCTTAATTTACCAACCAACGCAGCCAGACTGTCAAAATTGTTAACAAGAAAGATCGGGGTATCATTTCGAAAATGCTGTGCTTGATTACGCATTTCAGGCAGCCAAACCTTTCCGCCAACTACGTCAACAGAGCCATCGGATAATACTCTATTGGCGATTTCTGCGCCGCGAGCCCCACCAGGCACATAAACCCGAAGAGCGTCAAAATCCCCTCTTTCGTGAACTGTTCCGTTCTTACTAAAATGATAGGCATCCCGTATTTGCTCCAAAGAAAGACTATACTCCATACCCCTTCTACCCAAAGTACGCTCTAAAGCCAACCTACTGTCTTTGATATCATCAAGCTCCCCTGCAGAAAGTTGGAGTACATGCCTACCATTGAATAGCTTATATAAATCGGTGTTAAATCCTCTATATTCAGCAGAAAGGAATCGGTTACCTTCCTCATCTTCATACTCTCCATGGATTTCTCCGTCCCCAGGAGGAGACAACCATCCGTCAGCAGTATCATGTTCCATACAAAACGCATAATTTTGTCCCGTTTTTGCGTCATATGTTTTATGACGAGTTACTGGTATTTGAGCCACTCTAAACATTTTGTCAGGATGCTTGTCTGATCCCTCGTACGTAACATGCGGATACCGCTCACGACACGCCTTTGCGATAACATAAGAAACCATTGCTCTTGCGCTGCTGCTAGGAATAAATTGTTCTGCTGCTAGCTCGGAAGCTAAATCACCAAAGTTGCGATCTGATGATGGGGGGTAATAGATTCATGTCCGTGTCTCATAGTATTAACAATATTAACATACATTTTTTATTATGTCAATAGTATGGTATGGGTTTATTGAAATATTATCCCGAACTAATAAAAAACAGCACTTAAGAAGCATGTCCTTGAAATATTATTAAATGGTCAACTCCGTCTATCAATTACGATACTGCGTTAATACCTTCCAGCGCGTAGGCGGTGTCTTCCCAACGATTGACGGCAATGCAGTCAATGCCCAGGTTTTTCACCGGGAAATCATTGCCGCCTTCTTCCAGCTTGTCGCCAAAGAATAGAATTTCTTCTTTACGAACACCAGTTGCTTCCATCAATTTTTTCATACCATACGCTTTATCAATGCCTGGCTTGGTGATGTCTAGACTGGTTGTGCCTGCTGTGCGAACTTCGAACTCTGGGATGCGCGCCTTGACGGCTTCATTGAGCAATTTGCGCTTTTCTTTATTAGCCTCAGCCCAGGCGTATTTGTCTTCGGGTGTCGCTTTTTGACCCAGCGCAGAATAGGTCACCTGACTGAGACGGTCTTCGATGATTTCGCCAGCTGGATTGTCCACCCACATATCAAGCTCCTTAGCCGAGGTCTCAATCGCTTCAAAAATTCGAGCCTTTTGCTCTTCAGTTAAATCTTCTTGGTATTGCAACCGCCATTCGCCATCCTGGAAACGATAATACCTGGTACCGCAGGTAGGCATAATATGTAGCCGACTGAGGTCAACACCCGGAACTTGCTCAATTTGCTTAACTGTGTTTGGATAAATCACTCCTTCAAAATCGGTACCAGAGATAATGCACACGTCGTAATGCTTCAGCAATCCTGCCAATAGATTCGCCATACGCGGTGTGGCCGGCATCTTTGACACTACGATAGTGTCGTCCGAATCAAACCCGATAATTTTTTTCACTCTTCTTCTCCCTCCATAATTAATACAAATGTATTTTTACCTTTTTTCAGCAGAGATGTGGCGTTCATGGCTTGGTCTTCGGTTATTTTTTCACCATTGAGACTGATGGCGCCAGATTTCAGCAGGCGTTTTGCTTCGCCATTGGAACTGACCGCGCCAGAAACCACCAACGCTTCAATGACGCCGACGCCGACATCAACGCGCGGAATTTCTTTAGCTAAAGCATCCAAGTCATCGTCTGACAATTGCCGGAAATCACCGCCGCCAAACAATACTTCCGTCACCCGCTCCACTGATTCGCGCCGATTGACGCCGTGGACGATGTCAGTGACTTCGCGCGCCAAGATTTTCTGGGCTGAGCGCGCACCTGGATTAACCGCGTGGTTTTCGGCGATAGCTTCAATTGATTCGCGGTCCAGCGTAGTATACATCTTCATGTAATCGATTACACCGTCATCGTCAACATTTAGCCAGAATTGATAAAACTTATATACGCTGGTTTTATTTTCGTCAAGCCAAATTGCACCGCCCTCAGACTTGCCAAACTTACGGCCAGTTGCTTTGTTGATAACCAACGGCACTGAGTAAACGTGAGCTTCGCTGCCCTCTAATTTACGGATAAGACTAACGCCAGTCGTCGAGTTTCCCCACTGATCAGCACCGCATACTTGCAGCGTAACACCGTGCTCTCGGAATAAGTGTAAGAAGTCATAGCCCTGCATTAATGAGTAACTAAACTCAGCATAACTGATACCACTGCCGCCCTCGCCGATGCGCGCTTGGACAAACTCGCGATCAAGCAGCTGCGTCATTGACATATATTTACCAACTTTATATAAGAAATCGATGTAGTTTATATTACGAAACCAATCAGCATTATTAACCAGATGAAAATCACGCCCCTCAAAAACGCGCCTGTACTGCGCCGAGATACACTCCACATTATGCGCTACCGTATCAGCATTGCGAATTTCACGCTCGTCTTTCCTGCCGTCCGGATCACCGATCATACCAGTCGCCCCGCCTACCAGCAGATAAGCTTCGTGGCCATATTCCATAAATAGCCGCACCATCATTGCTGCTGCCAAATTACCAATCTGCATACTATCAGCGCTTGGGTCAACGCCAAAATAGAATTTGCGCGGCGTATCAACTTTGCTAATATCGTCGAATGTCATTTGATTGACAAATCCGCGCCACTGTAATTCCTCTGATAACTTCATATCACTCCTTTTCTAATGATTAGTATAGCAATTTTATGATTGAAGCGAAACATATGCATGATATAATAGGATTGTGAAGAGGAAAACAACGACTAGCGCCGCTGGACACGGCTCGGACAATAAAAAATCTCCGGCAAAACGGATGAATGTATATGCCAATTTGGCGCAAAAACGCCGGACAAAGAAAGATAAAAAATCCCGCGAGCGCGCTGAGTATTTAGCAACGCTGCCAAAACACCCCGTCAAGAGGTTTTTCTACCGGCTTCATCCTAAACGAGTCGCTAAGTATTGGTTTTCTAAGCACGGCGCATTGATGGCGCTGAAAATCCTCGGCGTTAGCGTACTGGCGGTACTCTTACTGATTGGCGGCTTGTTTGCCTATTTCCGCAAGGATTTGGATAGGATTCGGCCGGGCGAACTTGCCAAGCGTGTCCAAACCACAGTCACCAAATATTACGACCGTAATGATGTGTTGTTATGGGAAGATAAAGGAACCGGTAATTATCATCTGGTAGTCGAGTCAAACCAGATTAGCGATTATCTTAAAAAAGCAACAGTAGCGATTGAAGACAGAGATTTTTATAGCCACCACGGTATTAGTATTTCAGGATTGATACGCGCCACGTTTAGTACAGCGTCCGGACGGCAGGTGCAGGGCGGCTCGACTTTGACGCAGCAGCTAGTTAAGCAGGTATTTTTCCCGCCAGAAGAAGCGACTAAACGCGGATTGAGCGGCATTCCTCGCAAAATTAAAGAGATTATCTTGGCCGTCGAAGTTGAGCGAATGTATAATAAAGATCAAATTTTGTCGCTTTATCTTAATGAATCGCCGTATGGCGGACGCAGAAACGGCGCTGAATCAGCAGCCCAGACATACTTTGGTAAAAAAGCTAAGGATTTGACATTGGCAGAGGCAGCTTTGATCGCTAGTATTCCACAGAACCCGACTTTTTATAATCCATACAACACGCCCGGAAATAAAGCGCTCATCGATCGCCAGCACACCGTCCTCGACTATATGGCCGAACAAGGATTTATTTCAAGCAAAGAAGCCAAAGAAGCCAAGGACATTGACATTATCAGTACAATCAAGCCACAAACCGAGCAGCTAGAAGACATTAAGGCGCCGCACTTCATATTAATGGTCAGAAATCGGCTCAGTAAAGAGCTCGGCGAGGCAGTTGTGGGCCGCGGCGGACTGACAGTGAAAACAACGCTTGATTGGCGTATCCAAGAGAAGCTTGAAACCGACATGAAAAACTTCTTTGCAACAGGACGTCCGGATTCAGTGAGAATCAGTAACGGCGCTGCGACAATTGAAGATGTGCAAACTGGCCAGATTGTAGCACTGGTCGGCAGCCGCGACTTCAACTACGGCGGATTTGGCCAGGACAATGCAGCAGTGTCGTATATTCAGCCTGGATCAACCATAAAATCGCTAGTGTTTGCTCAACTATTTGACGTTCACGGCGGCAACCAGCCAACGTTCGGCAGCGGCTCAGTCTTAAGCGATGAGAATATTGACAGATTATATGGCGCACAATTAAGAAACTGGGATAATAGATTTATGGGCGGCATTACCATACGTAAAGCTTTATCGTACTCCAGGAATATCCCGGCAATTAAGGCAGCTTATGTTGTCGGTAACGGTTCAGCCCAGCCTGTTGTTGAGGGTATCCGCCGAATGGGCGATACTAACTATTGCCGGCAAGAAGAAAATGCGGGTGGCTATGGACTAGGTGCGGCGATCGGCGCTTGCGGCACAAAACAAACTGAGCTAGTCAACGGCTATGGCACACTGGCACGCCTGGGCGTACAAAAAGATAGCTCCAGCGTCATTGAAGTAAAAAACAATCAAGGCGAAACTCTTAAAAAATGGAAAGATAGTAGCAAGCAAGCTGTAGATTCTCAGTCAGCATATATTGTCAATGACATCCTGTCAGACAGAACGATCGGATTGCACGGCTATATGGGTGTTCCTGGCGTAAGAACATCCACTAAAACTGGTACATCCGACAAGGGTTCGCAGCCAAAGGACTTGTGGATCGTTAACTACAGCCCGGCACTGGTCATGGGTGTATGGCTCGGTAACTCCGATACCAGCGTCGTCGGTACTTCAGCATCAAACTATGCCATGCCGGTGATCAGAAGCGTGATGTCGTTCGCCCATACCGAAGTCTATGCCAAGGATGGCAGATGGAAACCTGGTCAATGGTACGAACGTCCAAGCGGTATCCAGCAAGTTGGCGGCGAATTGTATCCATCGTGGTGGAATAAGAAACAAAACAATTCGTCGCAAAAGATGACATTTGATAGAGTATCAAAGAAGAAAGCGACTAGCTGTACGCCAGACGGCGCAAAAGAGGAAATTGACGTCATCCGGACGACTGATCCTCTTACTAAAAAAGAGTCATTCTCGGTTCCGGCAGGATACGACACTAATGCCGAAGATAACTTCCATAAATGTGACGATGCTAAACCGCAAATCAGCTCAATTTCCGTAAGCAGCAGCGGCAGCAAATATACTATCAGCGCTAACGTATCATCTGGAACCCATAGTCTGTCATCGGTTGAAATAGCCGTTGATGGCAAAACGATTAAGAGCGGTAGCGTCAGCTCCAGCGGCACGCAGAGCGGAACAGTGACTATTGACAGCGCTGGCAGCCATAGCGTGACGGTAACCGTTAGAGACTCAGCATATTATACCGCTACGTCCAGCAGCAGCTTCCGATCGTCGTCAAGCTCAAGCTCAGACGATGATTAAAATACGTGAGATATAAACTAATAAATTAGAACCTTTTTAACCTTTTGCCCTAATCACCGATTCTAATAAATACTAGAAATTATAAAGCCTGGTTTATGATTGAACTCCAAACCAGGCTTTCTCTATACCTAATGCTATTTATTGACTATTCGCCAAATCAACCAAATCGGCCTCATGCTGAGCTGGAGTCTTACTTTTGGCAGGTGAACGTTTTTTTACAGTACTTGAGTTTGCTTTCGTAGTTTTGCGCGGCTGCGATTGCTGCGGACGGCGACCAGTTGAACGCGATTTCGCCGCTGCGGCTGAAGAAACTGCCGAATGCGAATTATTACTTGTCTTCGTGCGCGAAGCAGTTTTCGGCTCGACAACAAGCTTGGCAAACATCATCTTGCCAGCATCAGTTTGCAGACTGCGAATAATCTCCACTCTTTTTTCCTGGCCGATAAATTTTTTAGCCTGCTCAACTACTACCATAGTGCCATCATGTAAGTAGCCGACTGCTTGATGAGAATCTTGGCCTTTTTGCGTCAATTCCAACATCAATTCATCACCAGGTAGATAGCTCATCCGCAGACTCTTGGCTAGCTCATTGATGTTGAGAATCTGAATACCTTCGACTTGCGCCACCTTGTTTAGGTTGTAATCCAGTGTCAGGATAGCAGCGTTCATTTCCTTGGCTAATTGTAGTAGTCGATTATCAACTCCTTCAGGAATGCGCGTCGCATCGTCAAGCAGCGTAAACGAGCCGCCCAACACATCCTTTAGTTCCTTCATGGCGTCCATACCAAAGCGGGCACGTTCGCGCTTGGCGTGATCAGCGCCATCAGCCAACAGCTGCAATTCTATCAGCACACTGCGCGGCACAATAATCTGCCCCAACAAGAAACCAGTCTTTGCCAAATCAACCACCCGGCCATCCATCAACACCGACGTGTCAACCAGAATCGGCAGCTGCGTGCCACTGCCTGTGTGCCGCCGCGGCTTAACCAGCAGATATATCTCTGCCATGATAGCCAGCAGCATGATAATGATGAGAAGTTCAATTGTTTTTTCCATAATAATTTCCTTTTATATAATAATGTTATTGTAAATAGTCGATCAGTGCCTGGCGTAAATCACCGACGCCGCGCACAAATGCATCTTTGTGGGCTTTTGGCGCGATGGCATAGGTGAAGCCAAGTTTCTTGGCCTCTTTGACGCGGGCGTGCCAGCCTTGAGCCGAGCGCACTTCACCACCCAAACCGACTTCGCCAAACACCACCGCTTCGTCGCTGAGTTTGCGGCCAGCTGAGGCCGAGGCGATGGCCATGGCGACCGCCAAGTCCGCCGCTGGGTCGCTCAGTTTCAAACCGCCGACCACATTGATGTAAATATCTTTGTCAGAGAGATTGAGCTTGGTGCGCTTTTCCAGCACCGCCACCAACAAATTCAAGCGGTTGAGATCAAAGCCGCTGGCCGCGCGTTTGGGATAGCCAAAATTCGTCGGATTGACCAGCGCCTGAATCTCCACCAGTAGCGGCCGCGCGCCCTCCATGGTCGCCAGGACGATTGAGCCGTCGAGATTTTGCCGCTCCGCCAGCAAGCTAGCCGACGGATTAGCCACAATCCGTAGGCCATCCTCGTGCATCTCGAAAATTGCCGCTTCATTCGTCGAACCATAGCGATTTTTCTGCGCCCGTACCACGCGAAAACCGCCGTAGCGATCGCCCTCAAAATTCAGCACTACATCGACCAAATGCTCCAGAACTTTCGGCCCGGCAATTGAGCCTTCTTTAGTTACGTGACCGACCAAAATCACCGCAGTGTTGGCGGCCTTGGCAGCGCGAATGATGACGTTGGATGAGTTGGTGATTTGACTGACCGAGCCTGGCGCTGAGGCAATCTCTGCGAGCGACAATGTCTGGATGGAATCGACAATCACCAGATTATACTGGCCAGTCTGGATGGAGGCGGCGATGTCTTCGGCGCTGTTGCTGGACGCCAGCTGCAAGTTCTCTGAATCAACCGCGCCCAGCCGCTCAGCCCGCAATTTGACCTGCGATACCGACTCCTCGCCGCTGACATAGAGTACTTGTTTCTGCCGAGCAATAAACGCCGCGACTTGCGCCAGCAGGGTACTTTTACCAATCCCCGGCTGCCCTGCCACCAACACCACACCGCCTGGCAAAAAGCCGCCGCCAAGTACCGCGTCGAGGTCAGCAATGCCGGTTGCCAGCCGCGCTTGCTTGGCTTCGGCGGCCGTCTCGCTGAGCCTCAGCGTGGTGAGCGCCTTGCCCTTGCCGCTGCTACGCGCTACCGCCGACGCGCCGGTGTCAACTGGCAATTGCTCAACCAGTGAATTCCACTCGCCACAATTTTCACACTTGCCAACCCATTTCGGATAGCTGGCGCCGCATTGCTGACAGATGAATTGCGACTTTGCTCGCGCCATCAACGCCCTCCTTCTGCGCTGTCCAGGCTTTTATTCAATTCATCAATTTTAACGCCCAATTCCCGCAAACGCGCTACGTCTTTATTATACTGACTAATATCATTATTTAGTGCAGTGCGGCGCTGATTTATCTCAGTCAGCCGATTTCTTAGGACGCTGCGCTGGACATTAAAATCCTCCTGCGATGCAAAACCGCCATCGGCCGCTTTTTGATTAAATACCTTTACCCGCTGATTATATTGTTCGACGTCAGCCGCATACTGATTCACTCTTGACTCAATATCCAGCTTACGCGCAGCCAAATTAGTGCGCAGACTGCTTTCCTCATTCTCAACGCTATCAAATTTATTGCTATACTGAGCGTGCAGTTTCACTACCGCCGACCGATCGCTGAAATACCGCGTATAATACTGCTCCAACTCGCTGCCCAAATCGGCAAACTCTGTCCCTAAAATCGAATGTAGTTCATTCGTCCGCGAACCAGGCTGAGCGCGTTCGTAATAATTCATCCGCTCGGTAAATTTGTCCGTCTTAACTTTTTGGTATGCTTGTTCTAATAACGGTTCTAACCGCGATTTTTCCTCAGCGCTGAGCCGCGCGTATGCCGCATGCAGCATTTCATGTGAAGCCGTCACTTCCTTCACGCCGTCAAGCTCGGGATTAGCCACATTATAAATATAAATAGCGCTTGCCGACTGGTCGTAACAACCTAAAATCGGGCTAGCTTTTTCCACGCGGCGGCATTCCTCGTTAAACTCGGCAGCAGATTTTAGCTGCGGATGCGCGATATAAAACAAGCGTTTGCCTGCCGCCGACATACCGCTGCGTTCAGCAATCTGCGCAATTTCAGCGCTCGGCTGATATTGACGAAAGCTAATCTCATCGATAATCTGCTGCCGATTGGCTACTGCTAGGATTGCGCCGGCAACCAAAGCTAGCGATAGAAAACCGCTGGCAACTTTACGTACGCTCGACATCAATCACCACCTTATTGTTGTCAATTTTAGTTTCCAGTACATTGCTGGGTTTTACCTTGTTTGACAACAAAACATCGCTAAGCGGATCTGCTAATTCTGCCTGGATCGTCCGCCTCAGCACCCGCACGCCGCGCTGTTCGTCAAAACCCTGCTTTATTAGCCAGCGTTTCACTGCCGGCGTAATATTAAGAGTCATGCCGCGCTGCTTAACCGCCTCAAACAAATCAGCCGTTAGATTATCAAAAATCTTGCGCACCACTGATCGAGTCAACGGCTTAAACGTAATTACGCCGTCAAATCGGCCAATCAATTCTGGCCGCAGAAAATCCTCCAGTTCGCGCAAGGCAGCCCGCGAATTCCGTTCGTGGCGGTCTTGTCCGGACGATTTCTGCCGGCTGGACGGCGCAAAGCCCAGCTCTGAATCTTGCACCATTTGTTCGGCGCCGACATTGCTTGTTAAAATTACGATTGTCTGGCGAAAACTGACCGTCCGCCCGTGCGAATCGCTTAGCTTGCCGTCTTCCAAAATCTGCAGCAGCAAGTTTAGTACGTCTGGATGCGCCTTTTCAATCTCATCAAACAGCACTACGCTATACGGCTGCCGGCGAACCTTATCGGTCAATTTGCCGCCGTCATCATAGCCAACATAACCGGCTGGCGCGCCGATCAGCCGGCTAGCCGTGTGCCGCTCCGAAAACTCGCTCATGTCAATCTTAATCAAACTATTGTCGCCGCCAAACACTTCCCGCGCTAGCACCCGCGCCAATTCCGTCTTACCCACGCCAGTCGGCCCGAGGAAAATAAACGATCCTAACGGCCCGTTTTGGCGATTCAGCCCAGCTTTATTTCGGCGAATCGACCGCGCCAATTGCTCGATCGCCTCGCCCTGGCCTAGCACTCTCTGGCTCAAGCGCTTCTCCAATTGGAGCAAATCTTTCATCTGATTCAGCGACAAACGATCAACCGGTATATTGGTCATCGCCGAAACCGCCCGCCGCAAATATTCATCCGTCAAGCCAGGCCTCGTCTCAGCCTCATCCGTTAATTTGCCCGCTTGCTGCTCTAATTGCCGCATTTGCATCTTAAACTCCGCGGCCTGCTGATAATCCTCATCCTCAACAGCAGCGTCAATCTTCCCAGCCAACTGCTTTATTCGGCGCGACATTTTATCCTTTCGCGATAACTTCGCCGGTAAACTTGACTTAAGCAGGCTCGCCGCCTCGTCAATCACGTCAATTGCTTTATCCGGTAAAAACCGCTCCGTCACGTAGCGCTGGCTCAAATCCACCGCCTCGGCAAGCATCTCGTCAGAAATCTGTACTTGGTGATGTTTAGCCAAGTTGCCGCTCAATCCTTTCAGCATTGCTACCGCTTCTTCGGGCGACGGCTCCGCCACTGTTACCGCCTGAAAACGCCGGCTTAAGGCCGCATCTTTCTCAATGTGCTTGCGATATTCATCAAACGTCGTCGCGCCAATCAGCCGCACTTCGCCGCGCGCCAATGCTGGTTTTAATACGTTAGCCGCGTCCATTGAACCTTCCGCCGAACCAGCGCCAACCAGCAAATGCAGCTCATCAATAAACAAAATGACTTCCTGATGTTTCTTAGCAACCGATAAAACTTTTTGCAGCCGCTCCTCGAATTGCCCGCGATATTTCGTCCCGGCAATCATTGCCGTCAAGTCCAGTTGAAAAAGCCGCTTGCCTTTCAAAAACTCCGGCACTTTATTATCGGCAATTTTTTGCGCCAAACCCTCAACTACCGCAGTCTTACCGACGCCCGGCTCGCCGATTAGCGCTGGATTATTCTTACTGCGGCGCCCCAGCACAGTAATCATCCGCTGAATCTCCGACGCCCGGCCAATCACTGGATCTAAAAATCCCTCGCTAGCCCGCCGCGTCAAATCTACGCCAAATTTGTCCAGAATTTTCAAATCGCCCGACTTCTTAGCCGCCGTACCGCGATCACTTTGCAGCGATTCAAATTGCTGTTTGTCAAACACATTTTCCAAGCTCCCGCGCAGATGTTCAATATCAATATTCATATCGCGCAGTAATTTGGTTGCCCGCGCCTCACGCTGCTGCAGCATGCTATATATAATGTGTTCAGTACCAACTCGCTCCTGCCCAAACTCCACCGCTAATTGCCACGACGTCCGAATTAGCTCAACCACTTCAGCGCTCAAACCCTTTTGCACCACTGTGATCACCAACGGCTTGGCGGTTAAATTCAACGCCAATTCTGCCCGATCCAAGGTCACGCCGCTCTCCGCCAAAATCTTCGCGCCCAGCGACGAATTCTGCGCCAGCACGCCGAGCAAAATATGCTCAGTGCCGACATAAGCGCTGCCATCATTATGCGCCAGCAAACCAGCCCGCTCCAAGCTCGCGCGAGCCGTTTCCGTCAATCGAGATTCCAATTCAGAAAAATCTTCCGGCATATCGCCCTCCTTTCGTTTTCGGCGATTCTCACGAGGCAGCCTATTCCGCCACCTCCTCAACCGCGCTCATCAAGCTATCCTCAATGTTTTTGCGAGGTTTTGCTTCAGGCTTAGCAGCCGCTTTCGCCTCAATATCCAGTTCATAGCCAGTCAGCCGGCTTGCCAAGCGAACATTCTGCCCAGCCCGGCCAATGGCTACTGACTGCTGATCTTCGCTAACGTAAACCGTTGCCCGCTTTTCGTCCTCATTGACCGTCACACTCAGCACCTCTGCTGGACTCATGGCATTCGCGATGAAGCCAGCCGCATCTTCCTCAAACGGAATGATGTCAATTTTTTCCTGCTCGCCGATTTCGTTCATCACCGCCTGAACACGCGTACCGTGACCACCGACAAATGTACCGACTGGGTCAACACCTGGCAACGCTGATGCCACCGCCAATTTGGTGCGGCGACCAGCCTCGCGAGCAATGGCTTTGATTTCCACGGCGCCCGTTTCCATCTCTGGCACTTCCTGACTGAACAAGAAGCGCACAAATTCTTCATTGCCGCGGCTCAAGATCAACTGCGGGCCGCGACCTTCACGCTCGATGTCCTTGATATATACCTTGACGCGGCGACCAACGCCGTAGTACTCGCCAGGAATTTGCTCGGACTGCGGCATAATACCGACCGCCTTGCCCAGCTCAATTCGCACCACGCGCGGCTCAACCCGCTGAATCGTACCAGTCACCACCGTGCCGATTTTGTCCTCAAATTCTGCCAGCACTACTTCACGCTCCGCCTCGCGCAGCCGCTGCAAAATCACTTGCTTGGCGGTCTGGGCTGCCACCCGGCCAAACGTCGTCACATTGTGGGTCTCGACCGTCACTTCGCTGCCCAGTTCAGCCGCCGGGTCAACGGTTTTAGCCTCGTCGAGGCTCATTTGATTGACGTCATTTTCAACTTCTTCAACCACGGTTTTAACGACCGACACCACAGCCGTGCCGCTGTTGATGTTCAGACTGGCGCGCACCAACTGCTCGCGCGTGCCGTTATCACGCCGCCACGCTGCCGCGATAGCCTGCTCGATCACCTCCAGCACCGTTTCTTCTGGCAGGTTCTTTTCCTCGGCAATCGTCCGTACCGCCAACGTCAACTGCTTAATGTTCAAATCTTCCATATTAGCTCCTTTACGCTATATATTATACTACTTTTCATATCAAACGCCCAAGAGACGAAAAATTCCGACCTCGACGGCCGGATATAGTTTGAGTATATATCAATAAACCTCAGATGTCAAATTTTCACTGTTTAGCCAACGGCCGCACCTTTTATTCAATAATCGATAGCACGCCGCTAAGATCATTAACCACCCAACGCGCATCATCAACAATCGGCGAGTCTGTGAATGTTACGCCATTCCCCGTCGCTTGAAAAAGCGCTGCATCATTCGCGCCATCGCCGATAACCATACAATCCGCCAGCGCAATGTTTAGTTCGCCGACCAACTGCTGCAATTGACGTAATTTGTCGCTGGTATCTTTTTCTGGCGATTGTATCTGAATAAGCTGGTCGTTCTCGTCAAAGATGAACCGATTTGAAGACCGCCACCAAGTAATTTGCAGCTCAGCCGCCACATGTTGCACGAGAATATCCATCGCCCCAGAAACGATCGCCAAATTATAACCGCGCTTTCTCAACTCGCCCACAACATCGCGAGCATAAGGCATATACGTGTATCGCCATAAAATCTTTTCAACATTCGGACGCGATACGTCGCCGCGCTGCTGATAAATCTTAAGAAGCGCCGCCTGTCCTTCGGCGTCAGTAATCTCGCCGCGACGCGCCTGCTCCATCAACTCAGCGTCTTCAGCAGGCGTCACACCCATCGCCAAATTCAAATCGCGCCATGAATTCTCCTTAATAAGCGTTTTATTTAAGTCAAATACGATAAGTTCGGGATCCATATAAATTAGTATAATCTATACTCTGCTGTCCGTAAAACCCGCCTGGCGCGAGGGAAACCGCGACCGCATTTGCAATCCCAACAATGCCGCTTTATAAAAAACCCGCCGGCAGCCATGTGAACGGCTGGTCAATCAGCGTAAATCTTCTTTCTCCGTTAACAGTATGCGTGAAAACATTATTCCCTGCATTATTACTCGAACAAATATCGTTAACTAAAATACGCGAGGCTATTCGCCCAAGCGCCTGATCTAAATGCTGCCTTGCTACCTTAAGCTCTTCCATCATTGCTGAACGGCAACTGACAAAACGACCACGATATGCCTGCTCGGGCATAAATTGGCTGTTGATAGATTCGCCAGGCGCCCGCTCAATAACCGCAGCTGGCGGCAATACGCCGTTACTCGCCATAGCCAGCACTCGCACAGCAGACACTGGACATTCAGCATACCGCAGAACATCATAAAGTGTGTTCATAGTGTCACGCTGAATAGCCGCTTCGCCGATAGACCTAAATCGCTTTACAACATAATTTCCCTCTGGGTTAAGCACATAAACATGTCTCATTCCTTCTCGCGCCAATATACGGTTTTGCTCAACCTTAATATCTTCTTCGCGCGCCCATTGAGCATCTCTACTGATAGCAGCCCGTTCCGCCAGCTCCATAGCCTGCCCAAAGTCATCGCCAACTGCGATTTCCGGCATAATAATCTCTGTTTCTATTTTAGTCATTCTCTCCGAAAGCATTTTTTCTGCAAGCCTTCACGTTCCATTTATATTAACACAACCGCTTAACCGCCACATGAAGAAAGTATCCGCGCCATCGCATCTTTTTCCGCGCTCGTTACCCATAGGC
>ERZ772764.1325-NODE-1325-length-15657-cov-2.531919_pt1 | contig 15657 bp, 16 predicted proteins | sample MGYA00512163_ERZ772764 | MGnify/ENA primary metagenome ERZ772764 (study PRJEB29015, sample SAMEA2737903) | human oral metagenome | biome: human oral; feature: human-associated habitat; material: dental | place: China | collected 2094 ... | reverse complement strand
TTATCAGCAGAGAGTAGTCCGACCATTGAGAGAAGAGTAGGCTAACGGATGCTTTGTCACTTGATAACTGGCTATTAGCAATATAAGCAGAATCTAATAACTCAGTACAAACCTGACCTGGTGGGGTGATAGCATTTAGGTCTATAGGGTCAATTTTTTCGAGCAACTCACTCATGACAGATATTATATCACAAATTGTACTAGAATAGGTCGTCCAGCAATACAGCCCCCATCAATACAATATTAAGTGTGATATTTGCATAGAAACAAGATAGGAATTTCAAATTAGTTCTAAAAAATGAGAGATGCTTACATAAGCAGAATACGGACAAAACATAAGATAAATAATAGTACAAAATCGCTACTGCAGCCGCAAATAAATAATTAGCCGCTCGAGTAAGTCGGGCTTGCGCTCGCTCATTGGTAGGTGAGAAGCGATGAGATCAACAAGCTGTTCGCCCACATCCTCGGGGAAGTACATGACGATGGGCATAGCGAAGCGCTTGCGTGGGATGAACGTAATCCAGTTTTGTGTGGGCTTGGCAGTAACGCTAAAAGAGCGGAAGGTGTCGTACGAGTAGGTGTGCTGGCCTACCACCACCTCGGCGTGGCTAGCGCTATAATTCAGCAAGGCGGCTGGCCGCTGCAGCGAGACGATCAACGCTACAGCCATGATGGGAATAAGCAGCGCGAAGGTGTAGGATTTAAACAAAAAGATCGAAATCGCGAAGAGTACCACTACAACCACACCAAAGATCACATACCAGCCACGAGGGCGAGTGGTATCATTTACCTCACGCTCTTGCCAGATGAGGAGCGGCTCGGTGGGGTCGGGGAAGGGCGAAACCTGCGACGAATTGCTATTGGTCTCACTCGGCCCACGGCGAATCTCGAGCGGTGGGTTAGGCTCATCAGTAGCTTGCGTATCGGCACGAGTGGTGCGCGACGGGTCGGCTGCATCTGGAGCGGAGGGCTGATCAAATTGAGATGGCTGCATATGTTTAGTATAGCATAGAGTAGAACTCAGGGCATACTCCATCGGATAAGAATAGTAGAAAAGGAAAATAAAAAAGATGAAGATAAGCTTGTGAGTCTGGGCTATGTAGTGACTTGATTAAATAGAAAAATAAAAACACCCTCGTCAACACACCTGCTACCGAGGGTTCGAGTAAGCCCAACATGGCGGAGAGAGTGGGATTCGAACCCACGGTAGGGGATGCCTACGCCGGTTTTCAAGACCGGTACCTTCAACCACTCGGTCATCTCTCCAGTCTCGCTTATTATAGCATGAGATGAGGCAAGGCAAAAGATGGGGTGACCAACTTTTGCGTAAGCCCTGGATATTATCCTTATCCCCCTTGTTCTGCAGAACCGAAACATTGTTCCTTCTCTACAATGTTGATTTATAGATGGGCCAACACCACAACGGCTTATCCAAATGGCTGATGAGCCACCACCACTGCAATAACCTGCCGTGCACCAGCAGTGCGAAGGCAACGCGCGGCATAGCGAATCGTCGCACCCGTTGTAGAAATATCATCAATAAGGCAATAGGTGACCTCTGAAGAAAGAGTATATGAGCAAGCGAATGCTTGGCTGGTTTGCTGCTGGCGCTGGGTACGGCTACTCCCCAGCTGCACGCTGTGCTGAGCGCGTGTGAGGACTGGCTGGCAGGGCAGGCCACGCCGCTGCGCAAAGGCCTGCGCAAGCAACCGGCAGTGGTCATACCCGCGCTGGCGCTGATGGGCTGGAATGGTCGGGATGGGCACGATGATGGTACCCACTGGTAGCGGCGGCGTGACGGCGTCGAGCAAGTCTGCGAGGGTGTGCTGAGCCGCCTGGGCACGCTCAAATTTATAGCGGTCGATCAATCGCTCTAGCGCACCCTCACGCTGCAGGGCACACCACGCGGCCGCATAGGGTAGGGAGCAGGTTTGGCACTGGCCAGACAGGGTAGGTTGGCCACATTCGAGGCAACGGTAGAGCGGGTTGCGGATGATGTCGTTTTTACAATTATCACAGAGCAGTGTCCCGGTGATGTTGCAACCACAACAGGTATGCGGGGCAAGGAGGTTGGCAAGGTAGGTCGGTATTGTGATTTTTACACTCATGAGGCCTCTCCGGTTGATTATACGCCATCGATTAGCTATAATAAATCCAGACTGTTGTCGAAATGGTAATTGTGAATTAGCAAAAGAAAGTATGTGGAGGAAACTATGGCCCGGAGTCAAGATGATGATCTTTTGATCGGTGATGAGCTTGCGGCAGCGTTTTTGGAGGGTGATGACTCACTCGCACCAACTGCGCCAACTCACCAGCCGATGAATCACGCCCAAGCAAACCCAATGCCTGCCCAGAGCCAGCAGAGCCAAACCTCGCCGTGGGGCGAAGAGCCTGCCCAAAGTGAGGAAGACTACACTGGCCAACTGGCAGTCGATGTGTATGAGACCGAGACGCAGCTGGTGGTAAAGGCTCGCACCGCTGGGGTGAACCGCGAGGAGCTAGATGTGAAGATCAATGACGGACTCTTGACGATCGTTGGCACGCTGAGCAGTGGCGACGACACTGTAGCCACCAAATGGCACAACCAAGAGTGCTATTGGGGTGAATTTAGCCGTACGCTGGAGCTGCCCGTAACGGTACGTGAAGATGAGACGACTGCTGTGTTAAAGGATGGCGTGCTGACCATCACCTTTGAGAAGGTTAAGCAAGAGCAGGCCAAAAAGATCCCGATCCTCTAGGGAAGGGAAAACGAGCTTTGAGATGATAACCCCGCTGGTGCGGGGTTGTTTTTGTGCTGTGGGTAGCTAATAAGGTCTTTCATGGTATTCTTAGTCTTACACATTCTCTATTTCGTTTAGTAGAGCGCGAATATTGGCAGTAGTGGTACTCTAGAGAGGTTAGCGCTGTAGTAATCGTAGGAGAGTGGTAGCGAAGGTAGAGGAGAGTAATAATAGTTCGTAAGACAAGAAGACACTAAAACACCGCTACAATAGAGTCAATGGGTTACGAGGGGTTCTGAGCTAGACTAGAGGAATGGAGTGCAGGTGGATTTCTTAGCTAGAGTAGAATAGTATGGCTAATGCTACATAAAAACGGCTAATATTAGACATCTCTGCAGTAAGAAGAGACAAGTCAGTAAGTATATTCTTAACAAAAAAGTACCACCCTGCGAGAGGGTGGTATAAGAGAGCCAATGAAGAAAGGTGGTTGTGTTATTGCCCTTGGTTGGCACCGATGTTGACGACAACGAAGTTGACGAGTGCGTAGGCGACGATCGCAACAACAAGACCAACGATGGCGTACATAATGGTGTTTTTGGCACCTTGTACGGCGTTTGAGTCACCGTTTGAGACAGTGTAGCGCACACCACCGACTACAATCATGATGACGGCGACTGCACCAATGATAAAGAGGATCACGTTGACGATAATTTGAAAGATGCCTGAACCTTCAGTACAACCTTCTTTTTCGCTACCGAAGAGACAACTTACCTGGTCGTTCCCCTTAGCAGAGCCAACCCCTTTCTTAAGCCCGAGACCGTTGTCGGATGCAGCTGCTGCCCCCACGTGTGGAGCTACCAGCCCAGCAACACCCGCAGCCAGCACTGGCACGGCGAGGAGTGTAAGCATAGCTTTTTTGATATTGATTTTCATTGTCGTATCCTTTCTATTGGCATTAGTACCATCTTGTACTACCTGTACTATCTATATATACCAAAAAATTGCCAAAATGTTAAGAGTTAACGGAGAAAATTCCCAAAAAAGAGCCTATTTTATCACAAAATGCAAATGAAGTGGAGGTGAGGACAATACTTAGACGTACGTGTAGTTGGCGGTTGGGGTGGATTGATTGCCACCACTCACAAGGTTATCGACGACGAAGTTGACCATAGCATAGGCAAGAATAGCTACAACGAGGCCAATAATAGCATAGAGAATGGTATTTTTGGCACCCTGGATGCCGTTAGAGTCACCATTCGATGTGGTGTAGCGGATGCCACCAATGACGATCATAATAACCGAGACGGAGCCAAGAACAAAGAGCATCATATTAATAATACTCTTAATAGCCGTGCCAACATCAATCCTGTTCTCGTTACCACCTGCCTTGATGATACCATCCTTAACCTTACTTTGCGCAGTAGTATCTGCGAAAGTATGCAGTGGTGTGATAGCACTAGCACTCACAGAAGGGGCGACAAAGCCGACAAACAGGACTGAACAAACTCCAGCACCGAAAATTGTTTTTGCTATGATATTCATATGATCTCCTTGGTTAAATTTATAAAAGATTATCAGTTATCCAGTTAACAACACTATATGACGTGATAGCAATCACTAGTCCTGCAACTGCATAGAGAATTGTGTTACGAGCAGCTTTTACTGTCTGAGGGTCGCCCCCTGCTAGGCTAAAACGAAAACCGGCATAAACAATCATGAAGGTTGACACAGACCCAAGAATAATAAGAGCAGTATTAATACCATTCTTAACGATTGACTCGGGGGTAACACCAGCGCCGCTTGAAGTTGCAACTTTGCAGCCATCCTCTCCGTTATTATCACTAGCGTTTTTACATGCTTCGTTACCATGGAGTGACTGATTGACGTTAACGTGTGCGTATGATGATGTTGACAGCAGAGTTGTGCTTGAGGCTACAGCGCTAAAGCATACACATAATACAGTGCCAAGGTAGATAAATACGTTTCTCTTTTGAAGCTGAATCATGTACCGAGAACCCCGTTTATAACAGTGTTAGTGATGACGAAAGCAAGAAGAATAATAGCCAGGCCGACACATGCAGCTAATAAGGCATTTTTTGCTCGTCGAACTTGGTTGGGATCATCTTGGGAGATAACATACATAAATCCTGCAACAATGATAGCTATAACTGCAATAATGCCACCCCATATGTAGGCTACATTGAGAATATCTTTTATGATTGAGCTGTTATGAGCACTACTGTGATAGCCTATTTCTGATGCTCTAATCTCGCGGAGTTTGTCTGTTGTTGCAAAAAAATGTGCGAACATCAAATAACCCCTGCCACCATATTAACAATTGCCGCTGCAGATATTGCGATGATGAGACCGATTAACGCATCTCTGATAGTGTTTTTTGCTTTTGCCATCGATTCCGGGCTTCCAGCACTAACGATATACATGTAGCCTCCTTTAATGATAAACCCAACCGTAACATAAGCAACAACAACCATGGCCGCTTGCAGTACATTTAGGCCGATAGTGAGAAAATAAGTTTCTGTGCCTACCTTTTTTATATTTGCACAATCATTTTCATCCTGGAGGCCACGATACCAAGCTGGCATACCCAAGAAATTTGGAGGTGAGCAAGGCGCAGCAGCTTGTGCTGGTGCGGATGGAGTAATGATAGCCAATCCCACGATAACCATGAAAGCATATGCCATAACACGCCCTCTCATGATGTGATGATACCTCCTGGTACAAGGAAATTAATTACAATGCTCATTACAGCAAAAGCTAAAATACCAACAACAACATTTGTGATAATACTCTTCGCTTTTGCGGTCTGCTGTACATCACCGCTTGCACTTGAGTAGAGAATGCCAGCATATGTTAGGCCACCTACTGCAGCAACACCAACACCAATTGTTAGCAGCTTTAAAATGCCTTTCAAGGTGTTGATAATATTTTCCTGACCAAGCTTATCATTGTCTTTATTTGAGACGCACCGTACATTGTCAAAATCTAACACATTACACCCACTTCCTGGTGCCGCCATTACTCTTGCTGGCGCGACAACGCTGCCAACAAAAATTGCCAGCACTGCACCAAAGCCCAAGACCAATCGTTTATATTTCATCATACTATTCCTACGCTGTAGTGTATACGATACGAGCGGTGTTGTAAAGACTGGGGTAGAGGCAGGAGAGCCGGTCGAGCTTTGAGCTGTAGGCAACAAAAACTTGACCACTGTGCTATATTATGCTAATGTCGAACAAGACATGAACAGAGCGTGGCGAGTGGTTGCGCGGGCGAGGGGTTGTCTGCGGCAATATACGGGGTGGCTGGCACTACTAGTGACGGCGCTGTTCGGGCTCGCGCTCGCTACTCCTGTGCCAGTCCACGCTGCCGAGACGGCGCAGCGCCAAGGTGAGGATCTCGTTTTTCGTAATAACACATTCAAGCCACATCAGGCTAGCAACGAAGAACTAACGGCGCGTGGCCTGCCCACTGGTGTACACCTCTACGAATATACACCGGCATCAGATCGACGCCAGACCATTATTTTTCCCAATGGCACTGATCCGCTGCGTGCAAAAGAAGCGACGTATGTGGAGTATGTTTTCGTCGAGCCGAATATATATAATAAGCTGGGTGATGCGAGCGCTATTACTATCTCGGGGCAGCAGGAAGCCGCGCCACAAAACAACCAAAATAATGACGCCCAGGCAGGACAAAACGCTCAAAACAACGGCAATAACCAAAACGGCCAGGCGGCAGGAAACGACAAGAACAACAATCAAGGTGACAACCAACCCCAAGACAAACCCGCTGAGCAAGCAGATAAAGATGATGATGCCACGACCAGTTGTAGTGGCACAGCGCTGGGAAGCATTGGCTGGATTGTCTGCCCGGTGAGTAACTTCATGGCGTGGATCACCGACCAGCTTTACCAGCAAGTGGCGCAGTACTTGGCGGTGCAGCCACTCCAGTCTAGCGGCGATGGCACACTCTTTCGCTTTTGGGCGATCATGCGCGACTTGGCCAACATCGCCTTTATCGTCGTCTCGCTCATCGTAATTTATTCACAAGTTACCAGTGTTGGTATTAGTAATTATGGCATCAAGAAGATGTTTCCGCGCCTTGTCGTGTCGATTATCGTCGTTAATATGTCGTTTTGGCTATGTGCGGCAGCGATTGATATTTCGAATATATTGGGTTTTCAGCTACAGCAGCTGTTTGTCAATATTGCCTCGACGGTTAACGGGGCGGATTATAACACGCTTAACAAGATTACGTGGCCTAATATCATGAGTGCTCTGTTGACGGGTAGCGCTGGTGCAGTGGGTGCAGTGGTGGGAGTGAGTGCATTGGTTGGCGCGACCGATGGGGCACTGGCGATGGCTATTCCGCTGCTGGTGGGTGTCCTGCTGGCGGTCATCATCGCTGCGGTGATTATTGCGGCGCGTCAGGCACTCATCACGATTCTTGTTATCATCTCGCCCTTTGCCTTCTTGTTACATGTATTGCCCAGTACAGAGAAGTATTTTGATAAGTGGAAGGATCTCTTTATGACGATGATGCTGATGTTTCCGCTGATGTCGATATTGTTTGGTGGATCGCGCCTGGCTGGAGTGGCTATCCTGACCAATGGCAAGGATGCGAACAACCTTAACCTCATCATCCTTGGCCTGGCAGTGCAGGTGGTACCACTGGTGCTAACACCCTTTGTGGTGCGGATGAGCGGCTCGCTGCTAGGGCGGCTGGGCGCGATTATGAATGATCCGCGGCGTGGCATTGTCGACCGGACGCGGACTTGGGCGCAGCAGCGGGCAGACCTGCGCAAATCGCGCGTGCTTGCTGGTGATGCGCAGCGCAACTGGCTGGGTAATGCAGCGCGGCGGCGGGCCCTGAAGAAGCGCGCTCTTCAGCAGCGAACCGATGCTTATACGAAGCGCTTTGAAACAATGGCCGACCTATCAGCGGTGGGGCGGAGCAACGATGAATATAACCGCTACACCGACCTGCGTGGCAAGGAGGGAGCAGCGCGGCGCGACCGAGCCTGGAACGCGCGTCTCTTGCATGATGACGAGCTTAAGCAGCGAGCGCTCAATACCCAGCTCACCTCTGATGAAGCGAAGAATGCCGCCCATAAGCTGGATACGCTCTATGATGAGCTGAAGCTTGGCGGTGAGGTACCAGCTGGCCTGAGCCATGGCCTGGGGCGGCGCGCTTATGCAGCGGCTGAGGTGGGTGCGCTAACGGAGATCCGCAGTGCGATGGCGCAGCGCGAAGTGCGGGCGAAGATCGACCGTGAACTTTTGGCTGATGGGGCAGTGGCCAATGCCGATGGTGTGGTGCTGCGCGATGGCGATGGTGTTGCTCTACGCCGCCGGATGGTCGATGGCCAGACGCTGCAAGACTACGCCACAGGGGTAGGGCATAAGAACTTGATGGTGGCAGGTCAGACGGCGCGGCTGCGCAAGGAGTTTGGTGAGCATGTTGCGGCCGAAGACCAGCTGATGCGCCACTTTAAGCTCAATAGTAGCCAATGGCAAGCTATGGCTGCCACGGGCGATACTGCCATTACCCTCACCGATGCCAGTGGCAACCAGCACACGTTCCGGGCAGATAATGAGTACGTCAAGGAGGCGGCTATCGAGCACCAATTCCGAGCTGGCTCGGCTGGCCAAAAGCGTGAGATTATCCGCGAGACCGGCCGCGAGATCGAATATGTAGCAGACGACGGCACGGTGCAGGTGCGTCAGGGGTACAACTATGATGCTCGCGCGACTGTCTCGGCTGAGGCGGTGGCCTCTGGGGTGGCGGGTGCGGTGCCGTTTGTTAATGACGTGACATATGATGCGATCTTGCGCGGCGAATACAACGGCGCAGCTGCTGAGAAGATGCACTCGCTGCGTCAGGTCTTTGAGGGGCGGCTCAAGGCAGAGAACTTCGCAGGGGCAAATGATGGCGCACTAGAGCTGATCTATAGTATCCCCGACTTGCCCGACTACCAGCAGATCAAGGACTCGTATCTTCGCACTCTCTCGCCTGAGAAGCGAGCTGCCATCGAGCCGACCTTTGACCAAGCTTATGCTGAGCGTCACCAAGCCCTTCGTCACGATGCTTACCGCATTCTCAACACTCCAGAGCTCCGCCGCAATACCAATGCCGCCAACCGTGCTGTGTATGAGCGGTATGCAGAGCGGCCACAGGAGTAGAGTACACAAAATACTCTGCCGAGTACGCGGAGTGCTGGATGATTGCAGGAGAGAGGGCTAGGCCTCTTCCTGTGCTTTTTGGGCTCTTTCTAGGTAACGTAGAGATTTTTTATAGGAGCAAATACTTGCGGCAAACATTGTGCCACTAATAATTATTCCAGTAGCACCTTTTGTAGCTTGGTCGAATGAATCTTGACGTCGTTGCGAATCGAGGTTGGCAACATCTGTCGGGTCAACTGTCTCTGTTTCATTTGGTGTAACTACTGTAATATGTGAAAAAATTGACGATGACTCATCTGGTTCCCAACGCGCGCCATAGCCGGTAGATAGCCTGATTCCTGCTAGGGCAACTGCCCCAAGACTACCAATAAGGACACCATTTCCAAACGCTCTTTCAAGTCTACCGAGCCGTGATGATTCTCCTGCTCGATCAAGAAGAGACTTGATGTATGCTTGATTGATTATCCCCTGATCTGATTTACCATACTCATCATCTACTACAGCTTCTGGGCTTGCTGGTGTCTCGAAGCGGGCGTTGGTGGAGTATATGGGGTAGCTTGTCGTCTGAGGGGGGGTAGGGAAGATGGCGGTTGGACTGTCATCGCCTTTGGTGTGTTTGGTATCGGCGAGGGTTGATGTGGGCAGTGCGGTTGCGAGGTCAACTTGACTAGCCTCATGGGGGTTTCTACCGGGCATTGTTTTCTCCTTGTGATTACGAGAAGTTATTGTGTGCTATGCCCATATATTACGAGCTGGTGAGGTGGTTTGTCAAGTGAGTGGGGCTTGGATAGCACATACCTCGCATCAGCTGATTGTATGATGCGAGGTAGAGTGATTACTGAGCTTGTATTGTGGACTAATAAGTCTATTCGTGTGTTGGCAGTGGCGTTGGGATTGCCGTGGCTAGGTTGGTAGCAGTGGCCTCTGGGCTCGGAGTGCCCGCGATATGCTCTGGCGTCTTACCGGTGCATTCGGGGCTGTTGGGGACGACTGAAAGGCCGCCACCTGGGTTGTTGTCTCTATAGACGAGATTTGGGCCGTCACATCGCTTGACAACACGCGATTTGTCACTGTATACATCTGTCCATCCTTCGCTGTTAGCAGTGGCAGGTGTCGAGCTCTCGCTGCTGGAGCAGCCTGCTACGCCGAATATGGCGGCAGGTACCAATGCTACCACAGCCGCTCCTTTTTTGGCGGCTCGCAATACCGCGCTAGGTGCGGTTTCATCTTCGTGGGTGGGGGTAGTAGCTGAGAAGTATTCTCGCGTCATGGTTTGACCTTTCTGGTGTATTATGTATCGATACTGTTAATAGTAGAAAGAGTACGAGGTTTTGTCAAGGTAATAAAATTTGAATTTCATAACCCACCGACTAAGCGGTGGGCTATGAGGTAAGAAACAAAGGTGATATGCTAGTTTCTTGCCACAGTGGGTTATGGGTAGCAGCTACTACTTGCGGGTAAAGATCTCGCGCAAGCTGAGTTTGCGGCTGTACTCGAGTGCACCAAAGCGGAAGAGGCGCACGCCCATCATGATGGCGATGGCGGCACAGACAGCCAAGATGCTAATGCTGATGGCGGCATCCATGGCGCTGAGGTTGCCAATCGCGTTGCGCAGCATGAGTGGGATGGGCGAGGTGAGTGGGAAGTAGGTGATGATCTTGCTTGGCAGCGCGTCTGGTGTGGAGATGAGCATGGCGGCGGCATAGAGCGGCGCAAAGAGCAGGATCATGATGGTGGCAAAGAAGCTCCCGGCTTCCTTAGCGGTTGGCACAGCAGCGCCGATTGCCACCAACATGCCGGTGAAGAAGAGGAAGCTCGCGGCAAAGGCAAGGAAGCCTATCCCAATCCGCACGGGGTCGACTGCAATGTGCGAGAGGTCGACATCGGGCAGCTGCAGCTGGTCTTTGAAGAAGAGATAAGCAACAAGCACTGGCAAAATAACGAGCAACCCTTGAATAAACGCCAGGACGATGAGCGAGATAATCTTCCCGATGATGAGCGTGCGAGCGTGCACTGTGGTGAGGATCATCTCAATGACGCGGTTTTCCTTTTCCTCCGTTGTGCTGGTGAGCATTTGGTTGCCAAAGAAGCTAATGAGGAAGTAGAACAACACCAAGAAGAGCCCAGGTAGGATCATCTCGTTAATGGCGTTGTATTCTTTGCCATTTTTGTAGACGGTGTTCTTGGTGTTGACTTTATCTTGGATGACCATGCGCACTGCTGGGCTGACTTCTGATTGGACAGAGTTAGAGAGTAGGCTAGTGGCAATGCTGCCGTAGCGGCCGTTGTCGAAGAGTCCAACGTCTTTGCCATAGACTTCCACCCGTTCTTTGGCGATGTCTTTAGGGTAGTAGATGTAGGCATCGAGCGTACCTTCTTGGACCCGCTTGATAGCAGTAGCTTTGTCTGCGGCAGCGACAGGCTGTGCTTTAGTAGCGGCAAGCAGTTCTGGCTTGACAAGCCCCGACTCATCCGTCACAGCAAAGCTAAAGGACTGCTTCTCAAGGTTCTTAGCAGCATCGGCCGAGGCTTTATTAGAGAGGAATATGACGGCAAAGATCATGGCAAACACCAGCGGGAAGCTGATCGCCGCAAACCAAAACGACTTCTTCTTGAGCGAGCGGGTGATCTCGAACCGAATGACGGTAGATAAATTATGCATATTAGTTGTCCTCCTTGCTGGGCTGGCTATAGACCTGGATGAAGATGTCGTCGAGCGATTTGTCACCAAACTGCGTGCGTACCTCAGCTACCGTGCCGTAGGCATGAGCCACGCCATCTTTGAGCAAGAGAACGCGGTCGCATAGGCGCTCGACTTCGTCCATCTGGTGGGTGATCATCACGACTGTGGCTCCCTTGGCTTGGTGCTCCTCAATGATCTCCATCAGTAAGCGCCGGTTGACGGGGTCAAAGCCCTTGGTAGGTTCGTCGAGAATAATAAGCTCTGGGTCGTTGATAATGGTGATGCCGAGCTGAACCTTTTGTTGCTGGCCACCACTGAGCTTGTCGAGGCGAGTCTTGGCTTTGTCGGCCAGGCCAACTCGCTCGAGGAAGGCGAGTGACTTGCTGCGAGCTTCGCTGCGGCTCAGGCCCTTGAGCTGGCCAAAGTAGATCATCGTGTCGATGACACTCTCTTTCTTGTAGAGGCCACGCTCCTCTGGCAGATAGCCAAGCTTGACGTCGCCTGAAACGGAGTATGGCGTGCCATTGACGAGTAGCTTGCCACCAGTTGGTTGATATATGCCAAGGAGTGCGCGGATCGTGGTAGTCTTGCCCGAGCCGTTGCTCCCCAAAAACCCAAACGTCTCGCCGCGCTTGACCTCAAAACTGAGATCGTCGATGACGCTGGTCTTGCCAAATTTCATTGAAAAATGGCTGACGGTGATAATAGAGTCTGTTACTTCCATAGTATAGTTGTAGCACGAGCAAGCTGCGGCGTAAAGAGGAGTGGTGGAGGGGATTAGTCGTTAATAGTTGCTTCTCAAGAGAACATAGCCCACCAACCATGCTCAAACTGAACCGGATTGATTACTCAATCCGAGAGTGCGCTTAAGGGCACTACGATCAGATTGAAGCATGGTTCAGCGAACTATGTTTGGTGGGCTGGAAGCCCTAATCGTCGCGGTTTATGGATAATATAGCCAGAAAAGCAAAGGCTATCCAAATAAGGATAATCTCCATCCTTCTCACCTCCTCTCTCAGAAAGTGAGCTCGAAGCAAAGGGCAACTCTTGCCCTTGTAACCAAACTTCGAGCAAAAGTTAATATATATATATCAATATATGAATGGCGTGTCAAATTTTGGCATAGATTGCTCGAAAAGTCCGCTATTGCCCTCGGTTGTGGTGTGTATACTGCAGCGATACATAATGAGCTGCGTGTCTGTACCTTAAAATTTCACATAGTTCTCACACTCCATCAGATGAAGTAGTGAGTGGAGGGGTTAGTACTGGAGAGGCTTAGACACCTAAATATAAGACAGTCTTCTCACTTGGATAATTATTACGGTGTGATGCTTGATGAGGACATTCACGTCGCATTTTGCACCATGCTACAATACTCCTATGAAACTGAAACGACTGATGATGCCGCTGCCGTATCGGCGTTTGGTGATTGCATTTGTGGCGGGGTTTTGTGTGATGGTGTTTGAGCTGGTGGCGGCGCGGGTGATGTCGCCAGTGGTGGGGGCGTCGACCTATGTGTGGGCAAGCATTATTGGTGTCATTATTGCGGCGATGAGCCTGGGTTACTGGCTAGGTGGCGTGCTGGCCGATACGCGCTCGCGCGATGGCGATGTAGCGTGGCTGCTGCTTGGCGCGGCGCTGCTGATGCTAACGGAGCTATGCCAATACCACGATATATTGCGGTGGGTAGCCCAGCTACCGATCGATATTCGCCTGCAAGCTACAGTGGCGGCAAGCCTACTTTTTGCTCCGACCAGCCTAGTGCTGGGAGCAGTGAGCCCCTACCTGGTGGAGCGGCAGACAGAGACGCTGGCGCGAACGGGGCGGTCGGTGGCGTCGCTGAGTGCAGTGAATTCGATTGGTGGGATTGTCGGCACCTTTGCGGCGGGGGTTTTCTTGTTTGGATGGCTGGGGATTCACGACGTAGTAGTGGTGCTTATTAGTCTGCTCGTGCTAGCCAGCTGGCTCATGGTGCCAGGCCAGCGTTGGCAGTGGCGCGTGGTGGTGAGTGTGCTGTGCGTGGGCTTGGCGCTGGGTTATCGCGTGGCACCAGTGGTGCAAGCCCAGGCCGCGCAGACGATCGATACCGCCACGGCGCACTACACACTCCAGCAATGGCGTCGGCAGGATGGCGCGATTATCCGCGGGATTGCCAGTGGCCCGGCTGGTGTGCAGTCTGGTGTGGTGGTAGGGCAGCCGCAGCAGCTGCCATTTTGGTATACGCGTCAGATGATGTACGCGGTGGAGCGCGCGCCGCAGCACCAGCGCATTTTGGTGCTGGGTGGTGGAACCTTCACAGTGCCGCGCCTCCTTGCCCAGCGCTATCCGCAGAGCCAGATTGATGTGGTAGAGATCGATCCAGGGCTCTTGCCGATTGCTCGTCAGTATTTTTATTATCGCGACCCAGTCAATGTGCGGCCGATCTTCCAAGATGCGCGCGTCTTCCTTGAGCGCAGCACCGAGCAGTACGATATCGTGCTTGTTGATGTGTATAACGATGGCGATGTACCTGCCTCGCTGGCAACACAAGAGTATGCTACCGCACTCAAGCGGCATCTCCGCCCCCAGGCTCGTGTGGTGGTTAATATGATTGCCAGTCGCCAGCCGGCCTGTCAGCCACTGTTTGCTGCTCAGGATGCGCCGTATGCTGCTCTATTGGGGCAGGGGAGCTTCCGCTATGAGCGGGCAGATGGCTGGGATTATACTAATGTCGTGGCGACGTACGGTGGTGACACCGCTCATCAGCCAGCTCCCTTCGCCAGCCAGCCGCCCTACCATGATGATTATGCTCCTCTTGAGCGGCTCCGGCAGGAGTGCCGGGAGGTGTCTGAGCGTCAGGGATGATAGGGTGAGAGCGATACGCTGTACGTTATCCAATGTTGACTGTCCACGTTGATTACTACTTCTGCGTTCGCTCGCATTTCCTATTACGCTATCCAATGGAATGGGAGGGTGAGCCTAGAGAGGATACGAAAGCATGAGCGTGCTTGTTATAGTGTGCTGTCAGCACCGACAGGGGTCGATCGCAAAATCGGTTGTAGTTTTCACAAAACCTCTTGCCAAGCACCATATCTGGCGTCTATAGTAGGACCCAGACGCTACATATATAGCGAGCACACATAAACACGGGAGAGACAAACAATACAGCTTGGCTCCAGGCGTGCCCTGGTGGCTGGTTTTGTGCACCGTATGATAAGGAGCCTAAGGGGAGGGATGATGACGATTCATATTACTAAGCGTGATGGTACGACCGAGCCATTTGACACAACCAAGATAAATGCCACGTTGCTGGCAGCAAGCCAGGGGCTGGCTGATCCGTTGCAAAAGATCGTGCAGATTGCTCGCGAGCTGCAGCTGACGCTCTTTGATGGGATGACGACCAAGCAGCTGGAGGAGACGCTCATCCAGACGGTGGTGCAGAATATTAAGGATGACCCAGACTACGACACGATTGCGGCGCGCCTGCTGCTGGGCACGATCTACCGCGATTTGCTGGGCGTATATACCACTGATGAAGAGCTGCGCCAGCGTCATAGAGAGGTTTTCCCGCGCTATATTCGCCAGGCGGTGGCCGACGGTTTGCTTGACCCCCGCATGCAAGATGAGACGATCTTTGACCTCGAGCGCCTCGCCGCTGCGCTTGACCCGAGTAAAGATAAACTCAGCAAATATCTTGGCGTGGTGACCAACCGTAATCGCTACGCCCTGCGCAAGCAAAACGGTGAACCGCTCGAAGTGCCGCAGTTTACTACTATGCGCATCGCCATGGGTCTGAGCTACAATGAGGAACACCCTACTGAGGCAGCCATTGAGTTTTACCAACACATGGCTAATCTCGAATACAGCCCGGGCGGTAGCACCCGCGTTAATGCTGGCGGGTTGTTCCCGCAGCTAAGCAACTGCTTCGTCATGGAAGTGCAGGATGATATGGAGTCGATTGCTAAGAGTGTGCGCGATACAATGTGGATTGCCAAGGGTACGGGTGGTATCGGTGTCAGTTTTACGAAGCTGCGGGCGGCAGGTAGCCCAGTCAAGACAACTAACACAA
>ERZ772764.1323-NODE-1323-length-15662-cov-4.037483_pt1 | contig 15662 bp, 15 predicted proteins | sample MGYA00512163_ERZ772764 | MGnify/ENA primary metagenome ERZ772764 (study PRJEB29015, sample SAMEA2737903) | human oral metagenome | biome: human oral; feature: human-associated habitat; material: dental | place: China | collected 2094 ... | reverse complement strand
AATATGGCGCGCGATGGTTTGCACGGATTCAAAATCCCCTTGGGATGATACCGGAAAGCCCACTTCCATCACATCCACCCCCAAGCGTTCCAACGCCAAGGCAATTTGCAATTTTTCTTTTACGGTTAAACTGGCTTTCAACGCCTGTTCGCCGTCACGCAAGGTAGTGTCAAAAATAATTACGCGATCTGTCATAACAATATCCTTCTAAAATCACTCCGAAAGTACGCCGGTTTGTATGGTGTTTTAAAAACGAAAAAACCCGCAAACTAAAGTGCGGGTTAATCTTTTTGGGTTTTACATTTGACTGTTTTTCACCCACAACTTAGCCGCACAAGGAATGTGAGAGCAGTAAGTTGAGAGATAAAGAAACAGAAGAAAACATAAAAATCCTATCAAATTTTGCTGTAAAACGCCGGCTATGTTACGAATAAATAAAGATCTGTCAAATGCTTTTTTAGCGTTTTATCCCTTCATTCGCAGATCATAAAAAGCATAATCAATACATTTCACTATTTATACTTTATTTTTCAGATGATTCCACTAAAAAACACAACAAAGAAACTATTTTTACACTGTCTTTTCCGATTTTATAGGAGTGGTAAAAAATTCTATTTTTTCTTAATTTTGTGATTCAAATCGCAAAAGTGCAACCAAACACTCGCGAGTTTTTCCATTATTTACATAATCTGCGGGATTTAATCTTTACAATAAAGGACAAGGAATGACTCAAACTCAAGCAACAGAAATTTTGCTTCGTCTATTGCAAGTGCCGAAACTGGGTAGCGTGGGAGTTTATAACATTTTATCCAATATTAAATTGGCTGATTTTTTAAATTATGATGATGCGATGCTACGTCAAATAGGTTGGACTGACATACAAATACAACGTTGGTTTAAGCCCTGTAACCAATATATTGATCCCGCATTGGAGTGGGCGACAAAAGAAGGTAATTATCTGATTAACTATTTTTCATCCGATTATCCTTACATTTTAAAATGCACCAGCGGTTTTCCCCCTTTATTATTTGTACAAGGTAGTATAGCAGCACTTTCCCAACGCCAAATCGCCATGGTCGGTAGTCGTTATTGCTCGAATTACGGCGAAGCCTGGGCGAAATATTTTGCGACTGAACTCGTCCTAGCCGGTTTTGCGATTACCAGCGGATTGGCGCTCGGTATCGATGGGTATTGCCATCAAGCCGCATTGGAAACGGGCGGACAAACCATTGCGGTGCTGGGCAGTGGGCTCAATCGACTTTATCCTCAGAAACACCGTTCACTGGCACAACGTATTTTGGACGCAAACGGTGCTTTAGTTTCAGAGTTTTTACCGGATCAGCCACCGATACCGGAAAATTTTCCCCGTCGCAATCGCATCATCAGTGGGCTTTCCGTCGGCACTTTAGTGATCGAAGCGACCGAAAAAAGCGGTTCGTTGATCACCGCCCGTTACGCCTTGGAACAAAATCGCGAAGTGTTCGCACTGCCCGGTAACCTGCAAAGCGAGTTCAGTCGAGGCTGCCATCAATTGATTAAACAGGGCGCCTTATTGGTGGAAAACGTGAAAGATATTTTGGATACATTAGATGAACATCCCGCGCATGCCCAAGCCAAAATTGATTTTGATAAAACAGCAGTCGCAACTCGCAATTCTGCGCCTGCTTCGCCTTATTCCGGCGGAATTTCACCTTCCAATGCGGTGCTAAAAAGCACCTCCAACGCACCGGCACCTTCTGCCATACGCCCGAACCATCCGGAACTTTACGCGCGTATCGGTTATACGCCGATTAGTGTGGACGAATTGGCGCAAGAATTTAATTTAAGTGTTGATGTGTTGCTGGTGCAACTACTGGATTTGGAATTACAAGATTTAATTATGAGCGAAAACGGACTTTATCAGCGCGTATAAAAGCTGCGTATAGAGCCTTGCTTGATCCTGTGCTAACATAACGCCTCAATTTTATTGAGGAGAAGCTATGTTAGCGATTATTTCCCCGGCAAAAACCTTAGATTTTGAAAGTACGGTTAGGAATCTGCCAGTTTCTCAACCGCGCTTAACGGATTACAGCGAGCAACTAATTGAAATTTGCCGTAAGCTTTCCCCGCAAGATATTGCATCTTTAATGTCTATCAGCGATAAACTAGCCGGCCTAAACGCCGCACGCTTCGCCGAGTGGACAAAATCACATAACGAAAAAAATGCCCGCGCAGCGATTTTTGCTTTCAAAGGTGATGTTTATACCGGCTTGGATGTGAATTCGCTGTCCGATGAGGATATTTCGTTTGCCCAAACTCACCTTCGTATGCTTTCCGGTTTATACGGTTTACTTCAACCGCTTGATTTAATGCAGCCCTATCGCTTAGAAATGGGCACTAAATTAGCTACCCCGAAAGGCAAAGATCTTTATGCGTTCTGGGGAAATACGATTACCCAAGCCGTGCAACAAGCCATTGATGCGCAAGGGGACGATGTGTTAGTGAATTTGGCGTCTGAAGAATACTACAAATCCATAAAACCGAGCCGATTGGATGCTCAAATCGTTAAACCAGTTTTCTTGGATTACAAAAACGGCAAATATAAAACGGTCAGTTTTTATGCTAAAAAAGCTCGCGGCTTAATGTGTCGTTATATGATTCAAAATCGATTGACCCAAGTTGAACAATTAAAGGATTTTGATTTGAACGGTTATTGGTTTGATGAAACGGCCTCCACTGAAAAAGAATTTGTATTTAAGCGAGATCACGATGAATAAGATAGCTATTATTTTAAGCCTACTCTTGCTTTCCGCTTGTGCAAGCAAACCTACACAACTCGCTGTGCCGAACCAAATCGAATATCAAAATAAAGCCTATCAATTGGCAAAATGGCAAGATTTAGATACGGTGGCGCGTTATGTTTATCTAAGTGCCCCCGATACGCCAGAAAAATGGCAATCGCAAATCGAAGTATTGTTAGATCGCAATATGTTAAACCGCTCAATTGAGGACCGCATTGAACTACGGGAACGCGTGTATCGTAGTACGGACGTCGTATCGTTTAAATTAACACCGGTTCAACATGAAAAAACGAAAAAAGCACAAGGTTTAAGCGGTTATGTCGTTTACGCACCAAGCGCAACCAATCCTTCTTGGCAAGTGGATGTAATGCGCGGACAAAACATCCCTCAATGCGGTTTCGTACAATTCCAATATTCGCAAAAAGTAAAAAATAGTCGCTATTTAAGTCGCGAAAAAGTATTGCGACATTTACAAAAATATTTGATTGCTAACGAAGTAAAAACGCTAGACAAAATGGATTGGCGATGGCATTGCCAACATTTGACTTAAAAAAGTTTATCTAGATCAAAATGCCGATAAATTTCAGGAATTTTTCTAGAGCGGATAGGCCGAATAGTGTAACCTTAGTTGCATTTCTTATTCTATTAAATTCAAGTAGGTAATATATGATTAAAAAAATCGCAGTATTGACCAGCGGCGGTGACGCGCCAGGGATGAATGCGGCAATCCGCGGCGTAGTGCGTGCGGCATTGGCAGAAGGATTGGAAGTATTTGGAATCTATGAAGGCTATCAAGGCTTATATAACAATAAAGTTAAGCAATTAAACCGCTATAGCGTATCCGATATTATTAATCGCGGTGGTACTTTTTTAGGTTCGGCGCGTTTCCCTGAATTTAAGAATCCGGAAATACGTGCGAAATGTGCGGAGATTTTACGCTCCCACGGCATCGACGCTTTAGTAGTTATCGGTGGTGACGGTTCTTACATGGGCGCCAAACTCTTAACGGAAGAGCACGGATTCCCTTGCGTGGGGATTCCTGGCACCATCGACAACGATGTCGCCGGTACAGATTACACTATCGGTTATCAAACCGCATTGCAAACTGCCGTAGAGGCCATCGACCGTTTACGTGATACGTCAAGCTCTCACCAACGTATTTCTATTGTAGAAATTATGGGACGCCATTGTAGCGATTTAACCATCTCGGCAGGCATCGCAGGCGGTTGTGAATATATCGTCGCGTCTGAAGTAGAATTTGATCGCGAAGAACTTATTCGTCAAATTGAACGCAGTATTATTCGAGGTAAACGCCATGCGATTATTGCGATTACAGAGCTGTTAACTGATGTGCATTCGCTCGCTCACGAGATTGAGGCTCGTGTGGGGCATGAAACCCGTGCAACTGTGCTTGGTCATGTTCAACGCGGCGGTTCACCTTGCGCTTTCGATCGCATTTTGGCATCACGGATGGGGGTTTATGCAGTGGATCTATTGCTCCAAGGCAAAGGTGGCTACTGCGTAGGCATTCAAAACGAACAATTGGTTCATCATGATATCATTGATGCTATCAACAATATGCATCGTGAATTTAAAGGCGACTGGTTGGAAGTGGCAAAACGCTTAGAATAATTTGGCGAATATAAAATGCTTTTGAGCGGTCAATGCGGTGCTCAAAAGCGCGTTGAAAATAACTTCGGTAAAGTGATGAACAAAATAACTCTTGTAAAAATTGATTTTTAGGATAGTTCTTGTTTTTCTTATATAAAAAATATCATTTTCCTTTGACTATTTTCTTTACAACAGGTAATATTCGCGCCCTATGCAAAAGGTAAAACTACCCCTCGCCGTTGACCCGCAAAAAGATGCTCAAAGACGGCTTAATTATGCTGGTTATTATGCGGCAAATCAGTTGAAGCGTTTAGCAAAATCAGTGGTAAACGTGCTCAGTGATGCACAGGTAACATTGTCGTTTTATATTGATCCGCAGAAATTGGTAGTGATGAAAGGTGAAGCGCAAGTTGAGGTTGAATTAGAATGTCAACGTTGCGGTGAGCCACTCAAGCAAACATTGGAATGTGAATTTGCTTACAGTCCTGTGGCTAGTTGGGATCAGGCTGAGGTATTGCCCCAAATTTATGAGCCAATCGAATTTAATGAGTTTGGCGAAATAGATTTAATTGGCACGGTGGAAGACGAGTTAATTTTAGCTTTGCCGCTTGTACCAATGCATTCACCTGAACACTGTGAAGTGTCCGCGCAGGAACAGGTTTTTGGCGAATTGCCAGAAGAATTGGCAAACAAGCCGAGCCCGTTCGCTGTATTAGCTAATTTAAAGCAAAAGTAAATTAAATTTAGGAGTATGGCCGATGGCTGTTCAACAAAACAAAAAATCTCGTTCACGTCGTGATATGCGTCGTTCGCACGATGCGTTGACTACTGCTGCAGTATCAGTAGACAAAGCAAGCGGTGAAACTCACTTACGCCATCATGTAACCGCTGATGGTTACTATCGTGGTCGCAAAGTGATTAATAAGTAATTTTACTTATAGGTATTCACTTGACTCGTCTAACCTTAGCGTTAGATGTGATGGGCGGGGACATAGGTCCCCGTATTACTATCCCCGCATCTCTCTTAGCATTGGAAAAGGATCCGATGCTATCTTTATTTCTATTTGGCAATAGCCAACAGATCACGCACTTACTCGAAAATTGTCCCAAAACTCTTTTAGAGCGCATCCAGATTCAACATTGTAGTCGCACAATTGACAATAATTATGGCATCTCTCACGCATTACGCCATAGCAAAGGCACGTCTATGCGTTTAGCGTTAGAAGCAGTGAAGCTCGGTGCTGCGCAAGGCTGTGTGAGCGCAGGCAATACCGGCGCCTTAATGGGCTTATCCAAAATTTTATTACAACCGCTTAAAGGCATTGCACGCCCTGCATTAGTTTCATTGCTCCCAACTGTAGACGGCGAAAAGTCCGTGATGTTAGATCTTGGCGCAAATGTCGAATGCAATGCGGAAAATCTCTATCAATTTGCTATAATGGGCGCGATTTTTGCCGAAAATCAATTAAATTTAGTGTATCCTCGTGTTGCTTTGCTGAATATCGGCATAGAAGAAATTAAAGGACGTCAATCCATACGTGATGCCGCAAATTTACTTGAAAAATCGAGTCTACTTAACTATATCGGCTTTATTGAAGGCGATATGTTGCTTAACGGTAAAACGGATGTGATCGTAAGCGATGGTTTTGCCGGAAATATAGCATTGAAAACGCTCGAAGGCGCGGTAAAAAATGTATTATCTTTATTCAAGGGAAAAGAGACATCGTCTCATTCACGCTATTTCAAACCTATTTTTGCCAAGATAATGCGCCACTTATTTAAAACCACTTATCAACGTTTGAAGCGTATTAATCCTGATGAATATAATGGTGCATCACTGATTGGCTTAACTGCCGTCGTGGTGAAAAGCCACGGCAGTGCTAATGTAAACGCTTTTGCACATGCTATCGCCGATGCCGCTTTTCAAGCTCGCCAGCGACTTCCAGAAAAAATCTTAGCGGGTTTAGCTCGTTATTAATAATTCAATTTATTGATTATGAATAGTAAAATTTTATCCACAGGTAGTTATTTACCGAGTCATATTCGTACTAATGCCGACTTAGAAAAAATGGTCGACACTTCCGATGAATGGATTGTCACCCGCTCCGGTATTCGTGAGCGACGTATTGCTAGCGCCGATGAAACTGTCGCCAGCATGGGGTTTGCGGCGGCAAAAAATGCGATTGAAGCCGCACAAATAAATGCTCAAGACATTGAGCTTATTATCGTCGCCACCACCAGTGGCTCGCACGCTTACCCAAGCGCGGCATGCCAAATACAGGGAATGCTAGATATTGAAGACGCAATTTCCTTCGATTTGGCGGCAGCTTGCACCGGTTTTGTGTATGCGTTAGGCGTAGCCGATCAATTTATTCGTACCGGCAAAGTGAAAAAGGCATTGGTCATTGGTTCTGATCTTAATTCTCGTAAACTTGATGAAACCGATCGTAGCACTGTAGTCCTATTCGGCGACGGCGCCGGTGCGGTGCTCTTAGAAGCTAGCGAACAGGAAGGCATCATTTCTACCCATTTACACGCTTCAGCAGATAAAAAAGCCGCCTTAGTACTACCGCAGCCGGAGCGTGGCGAAGCCAAATCAGGCTACATTGAAATGCAAGGCAATGAGACCTTTAAACTGGCCGTACGCGAGCTTTCCAACGTAGTGGAGGAAACTCTTGCGGCCAATAACTTAGATAAAAAAGACATTGACTGGTTAGTACCGCATCAGGCGAATTTACGTATTATCACGGCGACGGCAAAAAAGCTGGAAATGGATATGTCGCAAGTGGTGGTAACCTTAGATAAATACGCCAACAACAGCGCTGCAACAGTACCGGTAGCATTGGATGAAGCAGTGCGCGATGGACGTATTCAACGCGGTCAATTGCTTTTATTAGAAGCTTTTGGTGGTGGTTGGACTTGGGGTTCGGCATTAGTGAGATTCTAATTATTTTGATAAAATAATGGTCGGATTGCGTTGAAAGTGCGGTTGATATTAACCGCATTTTTTATATTTAAAATCAGACGGAACTCATTCCATCAAAAAAGATTTTGATTTAAACCTAAAAAGCAGGAAAACAAAATGAAAAAATTTGCAATGGTCTTCCCAGGACAAGGCTCCCAAGCGGTCGGTATGCTTGCCGAGTTTGCGACTGAATACCCAATTGTGACCGAAACATTCAAACAAGCTTCTGATGTGCTGGGCTATGATTTATGGCAATTAGCACAGCAAGGCCCTACAGAAGAACTCAATAAAACCTGGCAAACCCAGCCTGCACTGCTAGCCGCTTCGGTGGCGGTTTATCGCGTATGGCAAGAAAAATATCCGCAATTCAAACCAGAAGTAATGGCGGGACATAGCTTAGGTGAATATTCCGCCTTGGTATGCGCCGGCGCATTAGATTTTCAAGATGCCGTTAAATTGGTGGAATTGCGCGGTAAACTTATGCAACAAGCCGTACCTGAGGGCACCGGCGCCATGTACGCGATTATCGGGCTAGATAACGACGCCATTATTAATGCTTGCAAACAAGCCGAGCAGGGCGATGTGGTTTCTGCGGTGAACTTTAATTCACCTGGACAAGTAGTGATTGCTGGTGCAAAAGCAGCGGTAGAGCGTGCTGCCGCATTATGTAAAGAAGCAGGAGCCAAACGCGCGTTACCATTATCGGTGAGCGTACCTTCCCATTGCGTATTAATGAAACAAGCGGCGGATAAATTAGCGTTGACCTTAGAAAAGATCGCTTTATCCGTACCGCAAACCGCCGTGATTAATAATGTTGATGTAGAGAAGGCTTCAGTGAGCAGCGCGATCAGCACCGCATTGATTCGCCAACTGTACAATCCTGTTCGTTGGACGGAAACCGTAGAAAAAATGGCGCAAGAAGGCATTCAAGTACTGGTTGAAATCGGCCCGGGCAAAGTGTTGAGTGGTTTAACCAAACGTATCGTTGCCGATTTGCAAGCCGCATCAATAAATGACATCGCATCGCTCAATGCGATCGAAGAATTATTAGCGTAAAAGGAAAGAAAAATGCAAGGTAAAATTGCTTTAGTAACAGGCGCAACGCGTGGTATTGGCCGAGCGGTAGCGGAAGAATTAGTCGCCAAAGGAGCGTTTGTAATTGGTACGGCGACATCTGAAAAAGGCGCAGAATCAATTTCCGCTTATTTAGGTGATAAAGGCAAAGGGCTAGTTTTGAATGTAACCGATATTGCATCCATCGAAGCTGCGTTAGAGAAAATCAAAAGCGATTTCGGCGATATCGATATTTTAGTGAATAATGCCGGTATCACACGCGATAATTTGTTAATGCGTATGAAAGATGATGAATGGTTCGATATTATGCAAACTAATTTAAGTGCGGTTTATCATCTTTCCAAAGCGGTGCTGCGTAGCATGATGAAAAAACGTTTCGGACGAATTATTAATATCGGTTCGGTTGTAGGCTCAATGGGTAATCCGGGCCAAACCAATTATTGTGCGGCAAAAGCGGGCGTAATCGGCTTTTCAAAATCTCTTGCAAAAGAAGTGGCGGCACGTGGTATTACCGTGAATGTGGTGGCGCCGGGCTTTATCGCAACAGACATGACCGAGGTGCTAACGAACGAACAAAAAGCAGGGATTCTTTCTAATGTTCCGGCGGGGCGTTTAGGCGAAGCTAAGGATATCGCAAAAGCGGTGGCTTTCTTGGCTTCCGAAGATGCTGCATATATTACCGGTACGACATTACATGTAAATGGTGGCTTATATATGAGCTAACTCCTTGACAGGATAAGTCATTTTAGGTTGGCGGATTTCCCCTATAAAATCGTAGCCAAAGGTTTTAGATAGTGTTAGAATCTGCCCCGCATCATAGCTTGGTTACGTCTTGAGCGTATGCAAAGATATGTAACTATTTTCGCTGTATGTGTTTTTACTTGCCCTTTCGTGGTGCGACCACTCAATAAAAAGGTTGCAAGGTTGTCAAAAATTCATACACTAACCGCTCAGCAATGAGTTATTACAACATAGGAAAAACAAATGAGCATTGAAGAACGCGTAAAAAAAATCATCGTTGAACAATTAGGTGTTAAAGAAGAAGATGTTAAACCCGAAGCTTCTTTCGTTGAAGATTTAGGTGCGGATTCTTTAGATACTGTTGAATTAGTGATGGCTTTAGAGGAAGAATTTGATATCGAAATTCCTGATGAAGAAGCTGAAAAAATTACGACCGTTCAATCTGCGATTGATTACGTGCAAAACAATCAATAATTTCGAGTTAGGCGACTTTTGAGTCGCCTAATTTTTTATGTAAACACCTTTCTAACACCAATACATTTTCAATTATAGCCTTCCTAAAATTCATTATTTTTTAACTAAAATTTCTTCCCAAAATGCCAAGATCTTATCCTCCGATCCATACAAACTCATTAAGATTATGCTTAATAAAAATATTGATATAAAACAATAATCTATTTAATACTACTTATTTAGTATTAAAAAGCATGCTAAGATCTGCCTGAATTTTTAATTCTTTAATCAATTTTTTTGGAGTATTTTATGGATTTCTTGATGAATTTAGGAGAAGGCACGCAATTTACTATTCAGCTTGCCATCGTCTTAATCTGTTTGTTCTACGGTGCCAAAAAAGGCGGTATCGCACTGGGTTTATTAGGCGGTATTGGTCTGATTGTATTGGTATTCGGCTTTGGCATCGAACCGGGCAAACCGGCAATCGACGTGATGCTGACCATCCTCGCAGTGGTGGTAACATCCGCGACATTACAAGCCAGTGGCGGTTTGGATGTAATGTTGCAAATCGCAGAAAAATTACTGCGCAAAAACCCAAAATATGTAAGTATTCTCGCCCCTTTCGTAACCTGTTTCTTAACTATTTTATGCGGTACCGGACACGTGGTTTATACCATGCTGCCGATTATTTATGACATCGCCATCAAAAATAACATCCGACCGGAACGTCCGATGGCAGCGAGTTCTATCGCCTCCCAAATGGGGATCATCGCGTCACCGGTATCTGTTGCCGTAGTTACTTTAACCACATTCTTAGTCAATGCACAAAATCATTTAGCAGGCTTCGACGGTTACTTGGATTTATTAAAAATCACCGTACCATCTACCCTTTGTGGCGTATTAGCTATCGGTATCTTCAGTTGGTTCCGCGGTAAAGATTTGGATAAAGACGAGGAATTTCAAGCGAAATTAAAAGATCCGGAATTCAAAAAATATGTGTATGGTGATAGCGCCTCCTTGCTCGACAAAAAGTTACCACAGTCCAGTTGGAACGCAATGTGGATTTTCTTCGGTGCAATTATCATCGTAGCCTTGCTAGGTTACTTTAAAGAATTGCGCCCGTCCTTTGAGAAAAACGCACCAGCACAAGTCGTTGAGGTAATTTCCGACAGTAAAGCAGTACAAAGTTTTAACATTAAAGATGGTAAAATCGTCGCCCTCACTAAAGACGGCAAAGTAGCACTTGACGTAAAAGACAGTAAAGCAAAAGCCCAAACCGCCTATAACAGCGTTGAAATTTATGACAACAAAGGCGTCTTAAATCAAACTTTGTCTGTGCAGGATAACAATGTCATTATCACCACAGGCGATAAAACCGATACCGTTGCCAACGCAACTATTCAGTTAAAAGACAGCGCGAAAAAGAAAACCACATTAGGTATGGTTCACGTTATCCAAATCTTCATGTTGTTAGCCGGTTCGCTCATCATTATCTTTACCAAAACCGATGCAAGTAAAATCAGCAAAAACGAAATCTTCCGTTCTGGTATGATTGCGTTAGTTGCTGTATTTGGAATTTCCTGGATGGCAGAAACCATGTTCTCCGTCCACACCCCAATGATGAAAGCTGCCTTAGGCGATGTGGTAAAAGCCCATCCTTGGACTTACGCAGTAATGTTGCTATTAATTTCCAAGTTCGTAAACTCCCAAGCTGCCGCATTAGTCGCTTTCGTACCACTTGCATTAGGTATCGGTGTTGACCCAGCAATTATCCTTGCTTTCGCCGCCGCTTGTTATGGCTACTACATTTTACCGACCTACCCAAGCGACTTGGCTGCCATCCAATTCGACCGTTCCGGCACCACCCATATCGGTAAATTCGTAATCAACCACAGCTTTATTTTACCGGGCTTAATCGGCGTAATTACTTCCTGTATTTTCGGGTATATCTTCACCGGTTTATTCGGTTACTTATAATTACTTCTTCAATAAAGCCATTTAATTTTAATCTGCCCCCCAAAGCCGGACTAAATCTCCGGCTGATTAAGGGCAGATTCTTTTTATAATCAAATTCTCCAACTTTTCAAATACCAAGTCGTCAATTTTGATCTTCAAACCAATAAAATCAGGCTCTTACCAACAAATAGATTCACGAAATGCGCCTAACTTTTAAACAGCGTACTCCCCTTCCGAATTAACCGAAATGCCGATATTCAACTATCAGAACATTCGCTAATGACATTCATCCTGTTCAAGTATCACCCATCTTTCCAAAATACCAATCCAATGCGGTGCTATTTTAGTACTCTAATGTCGCTTATAAATTTAGCCTAATGGTAAAATTAATTAGTTTATCGGGGCAAATTTTTGGGAATGGAGCCTAATTTATACGTAATGTCATTACTTTCGTTTATTTCCAACAAAGCCTTAACTGGATATTTGTACTTGAGCCATAAACGATATTTTAAGTTAGGATGAGAGAAAGAACATTAGATTGAACGAAAGATTCTAAAGACTTAAAGCTAAAGAAACACTAGAAATAAAGTAACATTCAATTAATTGCAATGCCCGTGAGGAACAATAAGAGTAGCAGTATTTTTTAGAAAGCCCGTATGTCCATATAATTTATTCAGAAATAAATTAAAAAACAACGAGCTATACAATAGGGAGGTGGAGCTAAGCAGAATTGGTCTTAACAGTAAGTGGCTTACTGCTCGCATCCCTGCGGGATTTCTACCTAGTCCACCATTGAGTTGGTGTTCTAGTCAATTGCGACATAAAACAAATCGAAGGTATCTCAACCTTCACGCCACTTTTCAGGAGACCAATCCTGTTCTTACATATCCTGTAAGAATGGCGCACATAATAATTCCCTTTTTTGACTTTGTCAACAAAGCAACCGCAAGTGTTGTCTATTTATTAACCGAAACACCAAACAATTTCATTTTTCTTCCCTTCAGACTTTCTTTGAGATAAGACAAGCCCTTGTGTTTTGTTCCATACCGTAATGCTATGCAATGCGGTTTGTGTTTCAGTGTTGAAACTATGACGCAATATTTTTTCCATAAATGGCTATCAGCTCGCAACCTTGGATTATTCTTATCTCATTGATAAAGTTGATAAAAATGTCATTAAATACTTTAGACTCTATACGTTTAATTATGCAAAAATATTTTTTTGCACAAAAAACTCTTATATTGCCCTGTAATTGGCAAATTAAATATTATAAACCATTTCCAATCTAAGCAAGCTCAGCAAATAGGTGGCTAATAGATCAATTTCTTTCTTTGATATAAATCTCCCCTTTTAGTCAGAATATGGCTTCACGAAAGCCAATCAGCTTTCATTCGGTTAATAAAACTTGCTTACTTTTACAAGCACCGAATATGTTACTTATGAACACTATTTTTATTTATTTTAGCCAAATTACAGACTCAAACCTAAATAATAGCTTGAAAACAGGCAACTTTTTTGTTTGAATAAGCAGCGCATTTACTAATGCACTAATTAATTGACAATCTACAAAATATAGGAGTTTAAAATGGAACCACAACAATTTGCAGATACTTATATTATGGCTAATGCAAGTTATTTTCCATCGGAGAAAATTGTGCTAATTAAAGATAAACTTTCGACTTTACCTGAACAACGCCAATCAACAATTCAATCTATTCCTTTGAAAAATCCGATGATTGTATTACTCCTTTCGTTATTATTTGGCGGATTAGCTATCGATCGTTTTTATTTAGGCGATGTCGGCAAAGGTATTTTAAAGATTATTTCTCTATTTCTCATTGTAGGATTTATTTGGGTCTTCTTAGATATTTATTTATGCTACAAAAAAGCGAAAGAGATGAATTTTAATAAAATAATGCTTATTTCTTAAGTAAAAAGAGAAAATGAAGTGTTCTGTCCCCTAAAAATCGGACTAAATCCCCGGTCGATTAAGGGACAGATTTTTTATGACTAAATACACCTACTGTTCAAATGCCAAGTTATCGAATTTTATCTTCCGAACGATAAAAATTGCGCTTCTACTTGTAAACAATTTTTCTTGTAACATACGGAACAATGTGAAACCGAATAAAAACAGAGCCAATTTTTGACTCCAAGGAAGGAAAATTATTGCACCGAGGCACTTCTTTAATCTACTCCATGTTGTAGATCCCTGTCCTGCGACAGCCCGAATGCAATTTTTTGTCGTTCATCTGGTGGAGGAAAATGAGATTTATATTGTCCGAACATTTCGTCACGGAAGGTTTTCGCCTTTGGCATCGAACATCAATAGTTGGATCATTCGTTAGAAACTATCCGACAAGCCAAAGAACATTAAGTTTATGTTATAAAAATAGCACCGCATTGGAGCCCTTTCCAATGCGGTGCTATTTTATGAGGTCATTTCAGCTCTGTGCAGCAGCCACATAATTTCGAGACATCGAGCCGCACTTTTATATCTTATTTAATGACGGTAATTTTCCATTTAGCATCATCGATTTGTTCAAAATCAGTTACTTCGTAACCCTCTTCTGCCGCCCATGCAGGAATGGCTTCTGTGGCTTGTGTGCAGTCAAATTCAATTTCTAACCCATCGCCCTTATTGAGTTTCGCCATGGCTTCTTTGGCTTCAACCAATGGGAAAGGGCAAACTAAACCGAGTGTAGGTAATTTAACAATCATTTTTATCTCCTAAAATTAAGCTGTGACGGTTTTTAATCGTTGCGGTCGAATAATGGTAAAGTAGGCGGCAACCCAAGTGCCAAGCACCATTAGTGGCAAAGAAACCCAGCCTTGCCATGAGAAGAAAGCGGTTTCAACCAAGCCATTACCAATAGAGCAACCGCCTGCAAGACTTGCACCGATGCCCATAAAAATCCCGCCTAGTGCGCTACGCAAAATGGTCGTGACATCGGGAACGCGAACGCGAAATTCATTGCTTCCTTTCGCCCCAATAAATGAACCAATAAAAATCCCTAAGACGAGGAATACACCCCAGTTAATAAATTTGTCATTGCCGGTAACGAGGTATTGCATGATGTTGGCAGAAGGGCCGGTAATACCTAGGCCAAATTCACGTCCTGTTGCTACGCTTAAAGGCCAAGCGAGCAAGGCGATTAATCCCACCAACACGGCAGACACAAAAGGATGCCAGCGTTTTTCAAATAGAAAATGGGCTAAACCTGTTTTTCTTGGTTTAAGCGTCGCTAATTTGGGCGCCGGTTTGCTTAAATGTTTGTACACATAATAACCGGTAATCAAGCTAAGTAATGCGACCAACCACCACGGTGAAATGCCGAAGGTATCGTAAATATTGCGTTGTTCGATATTAATATCGCGCAATGCTTTATTAAAATCACCGAGTGGGCCGGTTCTCATCATTGCGCTTAACAGCATATAGGTAAAAAGTGCAATCCAACTTCCGACTAAACCTTCTGCTGCACGATACCAAGTTCCTGTAGCACAACCGCCAGCCAACACAATGCCGATACCAAATAAAAATGCGCCGATTAATACGGCCAAAAAGGCAAAGTTTTCAGCCGGATCAACATTCAACACACCTATTTCTTTTAATAAAAAGAAACCGACAGATTGCACCGTAATGGCAATAAGTAATGCAACAAACATTTTGTTGTTTTTGGTGACATATAAATCACGAAATGCACCGGTGATACAAAAACGTCCACGTTGCATCACAAAGCCAAGCAAAATACCACAAAATAACCCTGTTAAAAGCATAGGATCTCCTAAAGTAAGTAAAAAACGAATGCGGTATTTTTAATGAATTTAGAATATATACGCCAAGAACTTTTAGTTAATTGATATGTGATTTAGAAATAACAATCCGCACATTTACGTGCGGATTGTTATTTTTTTGTAGCATAAAAGTGCGGTTATTTTCCTAGGTGTCTTATCTTGGTTTGGTCTCCGCTAAAAAATCATAATGCTGATTCATACGTGCTGCCCAAGTTACTAAATTTGGGGAGAACTTGTTTAAATCTAACCCGATTTGAGTTTGACGAAATACCCACCAGTCGATAAGA
>ERZ772764.1322-NODE-1322-length-15666-cov-5.169752_pt1 | contig 15666 bp, 15 predicted proteins | sample MGYA00512163_ERZ772764 | MGnify/ENA primary metagenome ERZ772764 (study PRJEB29015, sample SAMEA2737903) | human oral metagenome | biome: human oral; feature: human-associated habitat; material: dental | place: China | collected 2094 ... | reverse complement strand
CTTTAACATGGACGTGCGCGCCCCACCGACCCGAGGAGCACCGGATGATCCGCAATTTCTTCGCAGGCATTCTTCTGCTGGCCGCCACGCTGTGCGCGCTAGCGGGATCGGTCCTGCAATGGACGAACCACACGGCCACCTCGCCGGAATCGACCCAGCAGCTGGTTCAGGCGATTGCCAGGGACGAGGCCGTCAAGGGGGCCGTAACGGACCTACTCCGCAGCTCGATCGAGCAGCGGATCCCGGAGTCGGTGAACCAGATTCCAGGTCTGCGCACGAAACTCAAGGAGACCATCGGCACGGGGGTCAGCACAGCGATGTCCAGCCCCGAGGTCCAGTCGGCCTGGGAGTCGACGCTGAACGACAGCCGCGAGACCCTGCTGAAGGACCTCACCGAGTACGGCTCCGGCAGGACCAGGACCCCACCGTCGGTCAAGGTCAACCTCGACCCGCTCATCTCCCGGACATGGCAGGCCATTCGCTCGAACGCGGGCCCTGAGATCTCCACCTACATGGACCGGTTCGAAACGCCGACCGGTGTCCAGGCCAAGGTGGCCGATGTCCCGGCTCAGCAGGCTGACCAGGCAAGTCAGATCCTGGCCCTTGCCTCGTACTGGTGGCTGTTCCACGTGGCGGCCGGGCTGCTGCTGATCGGGGGATTGCTGCTGGGGACGAGGATCGGCCGCTGGGTGCTGCTGGCGGTGTTCTCGGCAGCCGGGCTGGGCACAGTGGCGCTGGTACGCGGCCTGGGCGGGTTCGTCACCTTCCCCAACTCCGGCAACCAATTGGTCTGGACCATTGAAACCCAGATCACGCGCCAGCTGAGTTCGTCGCTGTCGTCCTGGCTCGATCCGCTCTGGTACGGCTACCTGGGCCTGATGATCGTCGGCCTGGTGGTCGCCGTCGCAAAGGGCGTGCGCAAACCCGCTTGATCCAAGGGAATTGGCGCTTCAAACCGGAGTCGGCTCAGCCGTCGAGGTCCACCTGCTGCACGTCGGTGTGGGCGAAGTCATCACCGACGAACAGCAATGGCTCGTCGAGTTCGATTGCCAGAGCGTAGGAGAAACAGTCGCCCATGTTCAATCGCGCCGACGACCCGGAGCCCGGGCCGTAACGCCGGTGCGCCTGCCGCGCACGCCGGGCCTGAACCGCTGAAAGAGGAACAAGAACGATTCCCAAGCCGTCAATCATGGCATCGAGTCTGCGCTGATTCGCCTCGGACAGCCGACGATCAGCAACCACCCCCAGCTCGACCCATGTGGCAGCGGACATGTGGAGTTTGTCCTCAGCTCTCAGGACACGGCCGATCTTCTGGTGTCCTGGTTCCTGCAGGATCAAGGCGATCAGCGCCGACGAGTCCACGATCATCGCGGCAATCCGTCCTCATCGTAGATTTCCTGGTCCACGTTTCGGAGGGCCTCGCGTTCCTCATCGGTCATGCTGTCATGGATTTCCCCAGCAAGTTCCATGATCCTTTCGAACCGAGCCTGTCGGAGCTGTTCCTCCTGATTGAGCAGTTCCAACAGCGCCCGTTCAATGACATCGACCTGTGTGGTCTCGAACCGGTCGGCCGCCCGCCGAGCAAGTTCACAGACCCGTTTGTTCTTGATGTTGAGCGCCATGAACGAATTTTACACCCACACATAGGAACCGTTACACCCGATGGTTTCACGTGAAACGACCTTCACCCGTAGGTGTCCGCTACTCAGCCTTGGATCGAGCAGCAACGGTTTCCAGGGCACTGCCAATCAGCTACGGATCGCTGTTTGTCTCCTGGCTCAGTCCGCTCTCGACTCGGTGCTCAGCGCCGGTTGAAGCGCATGTGACGCCGCGCCAGGTAGGCGAACAACACCAGCCACACGGTCAATGCGGCCAGAGGCTGCCCGGCTTGGATCCACGACTGGAGGAAAGTGGTGCTCTGGTTGGTCAGCGGGTCCGTCCCCGAGCTGAGGGTCAGAAGATGGTTGACGGCGATTAATGGGCTCCACCTGGATATGGTCGGTACCGGTTCAGGAAACAACTGGAGCGGAATGATGAGGCCTGAGAGGAAGTAGAAAAACAAAAACCCGGGCAACGCCCCGTACTGGGCCGATTCGACGGTTCGGCAGAACGACGACGTGAAAGCGGCACACGCCGCGAACAGGGCGAGGGACAACAGCAGGGCCAGCATCAGGAGCAGGGGATTTGCGACGGGCCATGTCCTCGCAATCAGCCCGGCCAGGAGCAGCCCACAGAGCACTTGGAGCAACAACACAGCAGCACTGGGCACGGTGGTGGCCACCACGGTTTCCCATCGGGTTGCTTCTCCGGTGTCCATACGTTGGAAGACACCGTCCTCTCGACGTGCCACGAAGATGGCCGTCAAGTTGAAATACACGACCAGCAGCAGACTCGTGTTCACCACCAGCTGAAGGACCATTGTGGGTATGGAGACGTTGTTCTCCTCCCGCAGGATCACGGGGCTGCTGGCGAGCACCAGCAGGGGAGTGAACAGGAGCGCGGTGAGCGCAATGGAGCGATTCCGCACATAGAGGCTCGTCTCGGCCTTGGAAATGGCCCATGTGCGACGGAGAACTGTTGCGATCATGAGTGGCTCCTCGATGTGATGTGAAGGAAGGCCGATTCCAGGGACGCCGCCCGGGCGTTGAGCCCATCCAGGTGAATGTCGCGGCTGTCAGCCAGAGCCAGCAACTCGCGCAGTGTGGCGTGGAGGTCCGTGCTCAGCACGCGGGTGATCCCCCGATCACGACTGACCGGGTACACCACGTGCGAGAGTCTTTCGAACTCGCCGTCGCTGACCTCGACGTCCCTGAAGGTGATCTCACAGGGATGCCGGGCCACGATGTCAGCGACTGAACCCTCGGTCAGGATGCGTCCCCTGTCCATGATGAGGATGCGGTCCGCGAGTTCCTCGGCTTCCTCCATGTAATGGGTGGTGAGCAACACGGTCGATCCCTCATCGAGCATGCGCCTGACCAATTCCCATGTGTACTGGCGGACCGCAGGATCGAGCCCGGTGGTGGGCTCATCCATGAACAACAGTTCGGGACGCCCGAGGGTCGCCATCGCCAGGTCCAGGCGGCGTCGTTCCCCTCCGGACAGGCTCCCCACCCGGATGTCGGCACGACCCTCAAGGCCACACATGGCCAAGGAGTCCGCCACGGGACGAGGAGATGTCAGGGTTCCGGCCCACATGACCAAGGTCTCCCGCACGGTGAGGTCCTTGGCGAACCCCGCCTCCTGGAGCATGATGCCCGTGCGTTGGCGAATGGCGGCTCGATCCGCTACTGGATCGACCCCAAAGACCCGGACACGACCATCGTTGGAACGCGTGCTCCCCTGGAGCACCTCCAGCAACGAGGTCTTGCCGGCACCGTTCGACCCCAGCAACGCGACCAGCTCACCCTGTGCGACATGAAACGACACCCCGTCCACGGCCGTGAACTTGCCGTAGGTGCGAGTCACGTTGTCAGCGACGATGACCTTCTTCATGCTTGCTCCCAATCCAGTAAACAGTTCTAGCCACTATGGCACGTCATGCAGGAATTTTCTCATGCACATCCCCCAAAGTTGATGCACTCCAGTTCGCCTGCACCACAGTGAGCGGATGTGGCGCTCCACCCGGAAGGCTCAAACCAACCAGCCATCACGTAGGTCAAACACCAGCAAACATTGCTCTGACAGGCTTCTTGATCAGATTTACTGGATACCCGAAGCCCATTGCATCAACTTAGGGAGACGGATGGTTGTGCTCACCCAAGACCTCCGCATAAAGTTCTAGCCATCGCAACGAAGGAGGTGAAAAAATGCAGAACACGAACGATTTCCAGGACGTCACCTGGATGCAAGAAGTCGCCGAACAGGAATTCGACACCGATGTTTTTGGAGCATGCACGACCAATACGTTCTCCCTCAGTGATCACTGGGGAAACAAAGGGGGATGGTGCACCATCACTAAGGAATGCATGAACTGGTGCTAGTGAGCCTCACCCTCTTATTCCCAGAATGAATATACACCCAACCCCTAAGGAAAGAAAATGAAGGAAGAAAATCTGGAGCTCGGTCAGTACCTCGAGTCGGACATGCTTGCCCTCTCGGAGGAAGATGTTGACGGTGGCGGTACTCCCTCGATCATTCTCTCGGCAATCACGGCCTACATCTCCACCAACACCTGCCCCACTACCGCCTGCACTAGGCAGTGCTGACTCAGGCGGTAGGCAATGATCACCTTCGAGAAGGGGATGTACCCCGAACTGACGAAAGATGACTTTGATAAACATGTCACCCCGCTTCTTGAGTGCATGAATGAATATTCATTTTTCACTCCAGTTCCACTCACATGTCACGAAGTCTCCCTCGCGAGGGAGGAGTACCCATTCCACCTTCTGTGCAAGGCGATCGCAACCGGACTGTGGAAGGAACTCTGGGATCCGTTTCTGGAGCCCTTCCTTGAAAGTCCACCAAACTTCTGTGCTGCCAGCTGTGACGAGCTTGCGCAGCTGGCAGCACAGAATATGGTGAGAAGCTTCGCCGAAGATGTCAAGCGACATCCGGGGCACCGCGAGGATCCGAGAGAACAGTACAGAGACTACGAACAGTTCACCCTCGCGAACGAATTCGTTGATTTCTCCAACCAGTATCCGATAATTTGGAGCCGAGCGATAGAACTCCTGCGCCACCGGGCCCGCGCCATCATCGAGGTTGTCACAATCGTTACCAAACATCGGGCAGAGCTGGCAAAGACCTTCGGAATCCCTCACGATACACGAATTCGAGCGATCGATTCCACGGGAGACACTCACAACAATGGCAGGGCAGTGGCACTGATTGAGTTCGAGGACAGAAGCAAGGTCGTTTTCAAGCCCCGCGCAGTCTCCGGAGAAGCCGGATTCGCCCGGCTCGTTTGCGGACTGAGCAGAATACTTGGACAAGATCTTCCCAGCCTCCGGGTCCTGGACCTGGGAAAGTGTGGGTTCACCGCATACCTGGCGCAGGTCAGCCAAGAACCGGATCTTCATCAGGTCGGACGACTGGCTTGTCTCATGTACATGCTGGACGCCATCGACATGCACTACACCAACATCATGTGGACCGCTGGAGGGGCGGTCTGCATCGACCTGGAATCCCTCTTCCATCCGACCCGTGTAAGGTTGGGGAAGCCTGAGTCCTCCTCCAGCGCCTACAACGCCCTGCACCGCTCAGTTTACGGGACCGGCGTCCTGCCCATGGTCATCTCGTCGCAGAAAAACGCGGGAAGCATTGATGTCGGGTTTGCCGGCTCAGGCAAGCACCACGGAGGCAGTCCATTCCGTGACTACAAAGTCCTCAATCCCTTCTCCTCCGAGATCCGGGTCGTGTGGGAGCCTGCCCAGGAACCACCAAGTCCGGTGGACGACGCAGCTGCCCGGACCTTCGTTAATCAAGCCTGCAAGCAGGTGGAGACCGGATTTCTCGATACCTACCGCAGGATCCTTGAACAGCAAGACGATTTCATCGCATTGGTTCTCAAATCCTTCGAGGGAGCTGAGCTGCGCTACATCCACAACCCGACGGTCAAATACATCCAACTGCTGCGCACTCTCACTGGCCCCGAGGCTTCGCGTACCTTGACTGTTGCCAAGGGTTTGCTCTCGAGAGCAGTCATCCTCAGCATCTCCAGTGATCCTGCTATCGTCGAAGCTGAGTGTGAGCAGCTCTGGCAGGGCGATGTACCTTACTTCAAAACCCAGTTCGAGCACAACGGTGTTTACCACCGAAATCAGAAGATCGCAACATTGACCACGAGTCCACGTCAAGCCTTCCTGGAAAAGATGACTCGGCTTGGCAAGGAGGACATGGCTTTCCAGGCGCGCCTGATTCGGCTCGCTTTCGTAGCAAAACTGACTGACCCTCATGCGAACAACCGTTTCGCTCTCACGAGCGACGATGTGGCAGAGCGGTCGCAGACGGTTTGTCGTGATTCAAGCCGCGATGCGGTCGCCGCGTCCCTGCGCGAGTTGGTGAATACACTGTCCGAGCGCATCAAAGATGACAGATACGATCATCTCCCACGAACATGGATAGGCCCCGTCGCTCGGTTCGGAAGTGGACAGTGGTCCCCGGGCGTTCTGGGCTACGACCTCTATGCAGGTCGAGTGGGACCGGCGATGGCTCTGGCGATAGCCGGAGAGATCTTGGGAGATCGCAAAGCTGCGGCCTGCGCCAGGTCCGTGTTCGACCGGGCTGCTGAAATCCTTGGGGATGCCACATACGAACTCCGCAGCGTCCTAGCCTCGGGAACCGGTGCTTTCTCGGGTGTCTCTGGGCTTCTGTGGGCGATGCACGCCAGCGGCAGGGTTGCCGGGAACCAGGAGTGGATCCGACAGGCCAAGAGCTCCTGGGAACTTCTACCAGAGAAGATGCTTCACCTGCTGCCGGCTTCGTTCGACATGATCAGCGGGGACAGTGCTTCACTGGTCATGAGGTTGCGCAGCATCGGAAAACTGCCCGTAACTCCCGACATCGTGGAGAGTTGGGTCGCAGCTGCTCGCAGCCGGATCCTCTCGGAAGGTCCGAACCTGCCATCTGGTTTGGCCCATGGTATCGGGCAAATCATCTGGTTTTTCAGTTCAATCGAAGCCACTCACGGAAATACCTCCAGCCGGAACCTCGTCGGCGAACTCGTGCAGCTGATTGAGTCCGAGTACCGAACGGGCAACGGCCCCACGCAGCTGTACCAAGACTTCGCTGACAAACACTCCGATTCCTGGTGCAATGGGATCGCAGGGTTGCTGGTCGCCTTCGGTCAAGCTCACGAGGCAGGGCTCATTGAACGCGATCGAGTAGTGGATCTCATCCGCCAGCTTGAGATTGTCAAGGTAGGTGCTCCACCGGTCCTCTGCCATGGAGCACTGGGCAGCGCCCAAGTCCTGCGAGATCTGGAACCAGTTTTTCCCGAAGCGAAGCCCCTGAGAAGCGGCCTGGAGGAGACGTGGTGCTCTCCTAGCCAGATCGTCGAGTACTTCAGAACCGAACAAGGTCGTTATGCCCTGAGCCCCGGGCTCATGTCCGGTAGGGCAGGTGCCGCACTGCAGCTCAGTCACCGGCTCGAGCCAGGACTCGTCCCCTCGCCGATCAGCCTTCGATTCGGAGACCAGCCATGAGATTTTTTTCCAGACACCTCAAACTTGAACCCACTCTCCAAGTGGCACAGGCCGAATGCGGTCTCTGCTGCGTCCGCACTCTATTGGCAGCGCATGGGCTGAACATGAGCCTCACGGAGCTGAGACAGGTCAAGGAACCCGGCCGCGATGGACTCGGAATCCAACAGCTGAAACGGCTGCTGATTTTCTTTGGCATGGATGCGAATGTTTACCGGGTTTCGAACACCAAGGTCCTTGAAGGTATTAACATGCCCGTCATTGCCTTCTGGAAGGGTAGTCATTTTGTCTGCATCGAATCCGTTGAGCGAAACTCTGCTGTTCTCATGGATCCATCCGTTGGTCGACTAACCATTTCGCGTGCAGATCTTGACAAGGATTTCTCGGGCTACATCGTCACCGCTCGTCCGACAGCCGAGCTTGTCCCGTCCAAGCGCTCTTGGAGCAAGCGCTGGACGAAGGAGTACCTGTGGCCCGAGAGCATCGGAGGGGTCTACGCCAAGGTTGGATTCACGAGCGTCGTACTGGTTCTCCTCACGCTGGCAGCCCCTTGGGCCACGAAGTATCTCATAGATCACGGCTTCCAAGGGCAAATCACACTCGCCTGGGTGCTGATAGTCCTAGGAATCGGAGCCCTGATCATGGCCGGGGTCTCTTATCTGCGGACCGTGGTCGCTGCTCAGCTGGTGTGCCGTTTCGCCTGGCACCTGTCGAGCAAGGCATTTGAACGGCTACTCAGTCTCCCGACCCGGTACTTCAACGTTCGGGCCCCCGGGGAGATTGTCTACCGTCTCAATTCCCTCAACCGCATCCAAGATCTCTTGGGATCTGCACTTATTCAAGGGGCTCTTGAGATGTTGAGCGCGATCACCGTGCTCGCATACATCTATTTCCTCTCTCCACTATTGGGAATTATCGCTTCGGCCCTCTTGTTGATGGTGTTCTTTTTCCTTGGCTGGAGTCAGCCCAGAATCAGCGCGGTCACCGATGCTGAGTTGCACGAGGGAACCTCCGCCCAGAGCATTCAGTTAGACGCTGTCGTCTCGATCAACAGCGTGAAGCTCGGGGGATACGTGGGAACATACCTCAAGGACTGGCAGGGAAGTTTCAAACGCCTGCTCGACGCCATGGTCCGGCGCATCCGGTTGCAAGACGGGCTCATCGGTTCCCTCCTGGCTGCCACCCAGGTCTTTGCACCGATCGTTCTGCTCGTGGTCAGCGTCGATCTGGCCATGCGAGGCCACCTGACGATAGGGGATGCGGTGGCTGTCCAGTCGGTGGCATCGCTGTTGTTCTCCTATGCGCGATCGGTCTTCTCGACCTGGAATCAAGTTCAGGTTGCCGAACGCTACGTACAACTCGCGGAGGACATCTTCGAATATCCGATGGAACAACCGGGCTCAACTCGTCACGCGCTGAGCGGTGGCCAGATCACCATGGTCAACGTCGAGTTCAAGTACTCCTCCGAGGTTGAGCCGGCCGTGAGTGGCGTCACTCTCGGGGTGCAGCCTGGCGAGACGCTGGCGCTCGTCGGCAAATCAGGATCAGGCAAGACCACCTTGGGAAAAGTGATGGCCAGCCTTTTCGAACCCACATCGGGCACCATCCAGTTCGATGGTCTTGACCTTAGCGCATACGACCTCGACCATCTCCGATCATCGATCAGCTATATCCCTCAGGAATCCCATCTTCACAACCGGTCGATTCTCGAGAATCTGCAACTCGGGTGCGACCGCTCCGAGGACGAGATCATCGAGTTCTGCCGAAAACTCGGCTTCCTCGATTTCATCGATGAGTTCCCCATGGGATATCACACGGTGGTATCCCAACTTGGAGCCAACCTTTCCGGTGGGCAGCGTCAGCGAATCCAAGTCGCCCGCGTACTGCTCCAGAACCCCAAGCTGCTCATCATGGATGAGGCCACATCCTCCTTGGACAACGTCAGCCAACGTCAGGTTTACGAACAACTGGAAGCACTCGACTGCACCAAGATCGTCATTGCTCATCGTTTCGCAACAGTTCTCAACGCCGATCGGATTGCCGTTCTCAAGGACGGGAAAGTCATCCAAATCGGTACCCACAATGAACTAGTCAGCGTTCCCGGTCCCTACTCGGAGCTTTTCCACGCAGAGTTGGAGGGAGAGGTTCCCATGCCCCTGCCGCGCCGAGCAGCTGACTGGCCCGTCTCCGCCCTCCCTGCTCAATTTGAAGGAGTATCATAATGCATGAAGCATCCGAGAAGCTGGCTCGCGCAGTTTGCTCCCTGTTCTCAAAGGAAATCAACGAAACCTTGACAGCAATCCACGCGACCCTCGACGAACAGGATTCGGTCAACATTCGCCACGATGCCTTCAGGACAGCACTTCGGGCTTTGATTCATCGCCATACGTGGCAACAGAGCCACCGCCTTTTCGTGTACGAGTTCCACGCATACCGGCGATCGATCGGTCTGCCTGTTGATCCAAACTCCTCCGAAGCTTTTGATGCCTTCCGCGAGACCCTCGACGAGCAGGTGATCACCACATGGTTCGAGCGCTACGGCCTCTGGAAGCAGATGATCTCGACGTGCGTCCGCAACACTCTGAGCTTCTTGCTGGACGTTGCCCGGCACTTCAGCGCCGATGTTCGAGATCTCATGAGCTCTGGCCTCATCGCCAATCAAACCACACTGACCAGCATCATTCCTCTCGACTCCGACCCGCACAACGGATCGAAGGTTGTGCTGGCTCTTGAATTTGACGGTATGCCTCGAGTGATCTACAAACCACGATCCCTCGCCCTCGACGTCATGATCCGAGACATCTTCACCGAAATAGTCCGGTTTCCCCTGCTAGGTCGCAAAGCCCCTGTGCCGCTCACCCTTGACCGCGGCAACCACGGCTGGCAAGAACAGATCGCCGTCACCGGGATCAAGAAGACGGAGCTCGCCACGGCATATCGAAAACTCGGTCTTTGCAGCGCCGTGCTCACCGGCCTGGGCGCTACCGACATTCACGATGAGAACATCCTCTTCTCCGGAACACACCCTTGGTTCATTGACCTCGAGACCGGTATGCACGGAAGCTGGCAGAAAACAGACGGCAGCCTTGCGCACTCTCTCGAGGACACTGTCGCCCGTTCCCTCTGCACGACCTCGGTGATCCCGGCGAAGCTACCTACCACCCCAAAGAGCCTCCTCATCGGGGCCATCAACACTTCCCTGCCGCAGACCACCACGGAAAAGATCTTCACCCTCAGGAACCCAGCCAGCGATGCCGTGGACATCGCCCGCTCAGTGCTGCAGGTGACCCGCGAACAGGTGCCACTTCGGCTGGCCACGGGCGAGGCAGTCGATCCCATCCCCTACCAAGGAGATTTCGTTGCGGGCTACCAAGAGGGTTACCGACGTGTCATCGAGGTCCGTGACGAAATCATCGCACGTCTTGCCAATGCGGATTTCCCAGTCAGGAAGATCCTTCGGCCCACAGCGCACTATGCCCATTTCCTGAGCGCCGCATTGTTCGCAGAAAATTTGGCTAGCACCGAGTCGATCAACCAGGTGCTCGGGCACATAAGAATTCCTCCCACCATGAACGAGCATGATGGTAACCAGATTCTCCTGAAGGAAAAAGCAGCACTGTTGGCAGGTGACATACCGTTTGCTTACAGCGATGCCAACGGAACCTCACTCAAGATGGGTGATCATGAGACCGGCCCTGTCTTCGCCGTCTCTCCCGCACAGAACGCGATCGAATCATTGCACCGCATGAGCGAGGAGCGACTCCGACAGGACGAACGAATCATTGCCGAAGGATTTTCATACATTCGTGCACACGATTCAGAGAACTGCGGAAAAAACAATTTCAGCCACCCAGCTCCCATGTTCAAGCAGGTCGTGGAACGCATGACTGCGGAAAATCCAGGCGCCCTGGTTGAGCTGTTGATCACACTGGCAGTTCATTCCGAGTCCGGCATTCCGGAGATCGGTTGGCTCAACGGAACGTATGGCGATGCCCCTATCTCTTACCATTCGACCGGGTTGATTTCCCTCCACGACTCGGGTGGGCTCGTGTTTTTGTTCGAGCGGCTCGAAGCAAGTTCGGATCCGTTGCGGAATCTGGTTCCCTCAGGCTTCAGCGAATCGGTTCGTCGCGGCCTGCTCTCGCTTCAGGAGGCTTACCGGACGGGTCTGGAACAGACTCCTCCATCGATCATCAGCGGTATTCCCTCCATCGAGTTTGTTCTGGGACATACGGAACGTCGCCTTCCCGTGACGGAGAAGTACGTCTCGGAAAATTTCTGGCGATGCGGCACCAAAGATCTCTTCGCTGGCGAACTCGGTTTGGCCGTCGCGCTTGCCACTTTCCCGGAGACTCCCGACACGCTCCTGCATCAGATGCATGCCGGAACCCAGGAGATTTTGACCACCAACACTTTGCCCAACGGAGGACTCGCCCATGGCCGCCTCGGAGCACTCTGGGCCGCGGTGCGCCTGGCACGGCGACTCGGGGACAGGGTTGCGTGTCAGCGAGCTGCTCATGAGGCTAGGCAACTGTTGTTTCCCGACGGCTGGGCAGGATCGGGATGGTGCAACGGCCGAGCTGGAACCCTTCTGCTGGCGACCGACCTGCCGGAAGAATTCCGAGAGATCCTCCCGGTTCGACAAATCGCCGAGTCGGTTCTGTTAATACCGGAAGGCCCCATCGACCTCGCGGTGTGTCACGGTGCAGGTGGCATCCTCCAGGCACTCCTGCACGCTGCTCGATGCACGAACGATCCTTGGTTCGTGGATGTGGCCCATGACTACTGGAAGCGAAGCCTGGAACACGCACGCCGACATGGGTTTCACGTCGGCGAACCGAACAAGGACCATTTGGTCGGATACCTGCTCGGCTGGGGCGGCGTCGCCCACTCAGCCGTGCTCCTGAGAGCGTATGAAAGCGGAGACCCGGCCTGGGTCCCGATCAGCCTGACCCGATCCGTGAAAGAGGAGAAATGAAGAGTCTCGTAGTGGTGGCCCCAGACCAGTTGCATCGCAAGGGAATCGACATCTTGGGACACGTGGACGCAGGGGGAACCCGACTTCATCTCGGACAGCTGGACTTCCCTCAGCCCGATTTCGACGGGAAAACTCCCGCGAATCGAGAACATGTTCTCCTGCGAGTGAGAGCGTTCGCATGTAATTTCCGAGACAAAGGTATCCTGATGGACAACTACCTGCAGATGGACCGCTTGGGAAAGGCCTACCTACCCTTCGGGTCAGACTTCTGCGCAGAAGTCGTTGCGGTGGGATCAAATGTGACCACGTTCAGGGCTGGGGATCGTGTCATGGGCGATTTTGCGTACCCCAACGCTCCGGCCCCGGGATTACTGCCCGGCGTGGCAACGAACTTCGCATCGCTTGGATGGTTGCGAATCCATGCCGCCAAGTTGACGACCGTGCCTCCCGAGATGAGCGATCACCAAGCGGCGGCCTTCGCCCTGGGGGCCCAGACAGCAGCAGGCATGATCCGTCGCTCTGGAATCTTGGAATCTGGCGGAAATCCCGTCATCCTCAGCGCCCGATCAGCCACATCGCTGTTCATCGCGCAGCAACTCATAGGTCACGGGTTCCGGCCCCACTGCCTGTCCAGTTCCGAGTGGAGTTCCGAGCAGCTCCAAGCACTTCCCGGGGCCACAACAGGTGTCCTACGGCCGGGAACATTCCCTGCCCAAGCAGACCACTCGAAGTTCACTCACGCCTTCGACCCGTTTTTCGACATGAACCTCGAAGCGGCCACCTTGTTGCTGGCGAACGGTGGAACATACGTGACCTGTGGCCTGCGGGATCAGCATCCCCTGTTGTCCGACGGCACACCGGAGGAAAGCGGAGTGGCTCTACGTCGCGCCTTGGCCATGGCAGTAGTGAAGAACTTGTCCGTAAAAGGAAACTGTCTCGGTGAGAGCAGTGATCTGGCCGAGGCGGTCGGGGCGTTCTGCGACACCCGGGTCGGACCGGTCATCGACTCGGTCTTCGAACCCCAGGAGGCGGTCGCTTTCCTCGTCAGCAGCTTCTTCGATCCAGGTCGGTTCGGAAAGTGTGTCATGGCCCTCGCATCGGTCAATCCCGGGGCGGTCACGACCCCCCGGACCAAGGCCTTGGCGACTGCAACCGTGTGATGCCCAACCTTCCAATGAATCAAGGAGGCTTATTCACAGGCTGCACGTCGATCAGAAAAACCCCTAGTCAGAATACAGTTGAGGGTGGCTGTGAATGAACCTCAAGGTGTCATGTTCTAGTGCTCCTCAGCATTGCACATCAACCTTCGGTGACGATCAGTTGTACTCAACCCGGCTGACATCTATCGTCGATACCAAAACAGAGCGAAACTCAAAACGAAAGGAAACAAACATGCTTCGCTGGATCGTACTCATTGCCGCGGCGTTCTTGGGTGGAAAGTTCATTCAGGACATCGTGACAAACCATAACGTTGACGTCTGGATCGCTCGCGGCGCAGGAATCCTGACGGTTGCCATGATCACCCTGATCGGTTACGTACTGTTCCTGAAACCAGTGAGCGAGGCCCGGTGAGCAAGCCTTGGACGTGGTGGTTCTGGCCGTGTGCCAGGACCACCACGTTGCCCCACCACAACTCCTTCAGCGCAGCAGCTCCCCTTGAGACGCAACCCGCCATATCCCTACCGCGCAGGAAGGCTCTGGGGCCTCAAGAGACAATCGGAAGCCTCACTTGGGCGCACCACTGCGAGTTCGCGGACTTGAAGGAGCATTTTCCACCGAGTTGCGCCACCCGCTCCTCAATTCCCGGGAGTCCCTGTCCACCACCTTCCTTGCGGGAGACAGGACTGCTTCCGATGGCATTACGCACTCGCATCACCAAATCGCCCCTGAATGCGAACAACTCGACGCGGCACGGACCCGGTTCCCCGTGCCAGACGATGTTGGTGACCAGCTCACCTAGGATCCGGCAGACCACATGCTCCAGCTCACCAGAGAATTTGATGTCGTCCACCTCGAATCTGCCCTCCGGGTCGAACCCGCCTTCCTTGAGGACGCTTTCCAACTGGGTCCACTGCTGGGTGAGAGACTGCTCCTCGTCCGATTGACCGACCGTCCCGAACTCCTTGTCCACATTCCGAAGAGCCGCCATGGCGGAGCGAAGCTCCTTCGTGGCGTCGTTCGACATCTCGAGCAGGTCGGAGACCTGAGATGCGAGTTCTTGGGTCAAGTGAGGATCATCCAGCAGTTCCCGCAACCTCATCACAACGAGGGCCTGGGTCTGCGCGACGCTGTCGTGCAGCTCACTAGCTGCCAACAGACGTATCCGGCGCAGAGCCTGCTCTCCTTCAAATCGGAGCGCTCTCTCACGGGCAAAGCGCCTGTGCGCGCCAATCCCGGCAGCAACCGCCACTCCACTCAGACCGGAGAAGAAAAAGATATTCGACAGCAATCCCTCCAATGAGTCTAGATACACCCAACATATCATCATTACCACTGGGTATACAACGGCTATCACAACACGCCAAGAGCGGTGATGGGCAAACCAGTTGTAGACAATCAGAACCCCGCCCACCGCCATCAGTTGACCACCGCTGTCAATGAAAACCCATGCCGGGAAATAGATCACCATCAAACATAAAGAAATCAGCGGCCAAAAAGGAAGCAGAACAGTTGCCACGAGCATTGTCATCCACACAACCCAAGCTGTCGGCGTTGCCGTTCTCCAACCAGTCTCGATCGTGAGTATGAACAGAACAATACCTATGACGGGCTCGATGCCTTGGCGTACGATGAACCCACTCGTTGCAGGGGTGCGGCGTGGCAGCATGATCCATGATAACTTTTCGTTGACCCGGAGACAACAATCGAGGACCGGGTTCACTCTGGCCAGCCCTTCTACCAGGACGTCCAATCTGCGAACCGGATCCTCGAAGTCATCGACATCACACCCGTCAGATCATTTCCAGATCTTCGCCGTCAATGAATTGACGACTCACTTGAAACAGAAGAACTGGATTGTCTTGCACAAGAATCCGCCCTGGGGATCAACCTGGGTTGATGTTGTGAAAGAATCCGCTGAAACGGTGGTGGCCTCGGCATTGGTGGCGGCCTGGGAGAACAACAAAGAAACAGTAGCAATTGCCAAAACAACGATTCGGAACTTCATTGGTGCCTGCTTTCTCGAGCATTTTCCATTTGAGTACGGCATTCAACGCCGAAACATCGTGGTGGTTGAGTCGAGGGATCCGTGGAATTTTTTTTGCCTCGAAAGCTGTTCCTCTCGCTTCCCGGTATCTCGACCTGACTTGATTCAATACCCCTGGAAGCCGCTTCGCACGCGGAAGTCAACTTCCGGTGACTGAAGAAATAGATCCCCGTGAAGCTGGTTAGACTGACGGCATGAACGACACCAAGATTCGAGTACTGATCGTCGAGGACCACGAGAAGGTACGGGAGCAGATCCAGCGGATCGTTGAGACCATGCCCGGTATCACAGTGGTAGGCACTGCGACGAATGGGCTCAACGGTGTCTCCCTCGCCAAACGGTTG
>ERZ772764.1315-NODE-1315-length-15698-cov-5.259349_pt1 | contig 15698 bp, 11 predicted proteins | sample MGYA00512163_ERZ772764 | MGnify/ENA primary metagenome ERZ772764 (study PRJEB29015, sample SAMEA2737903) | human oral metagenome | biome: human oral; feature: human-associated habitat; material: dental | place: China | collected 2094 ... | reverse complement strand
GCGGTTCTGAGGAGCCGCGGGACAGCGCCCGAGACGCGACGTCAGGCGCGGCGCACCGGGGGGCGGTCGGGCGCCAAGGCCCCGCCACCCGTGGTGGCGGACGCCGAGGGGGCGGCTACCTGCGGGCGGGCCTCAGCCGCGCCGCGAGCGGACCGGCAGTGCCCTGGGGGCCCGGCCCTCAGCGACGAGAGGCGTCGTCCTCGGCGCCATCATCCTCGTCGTCGTAGTCGTCCTCCTCCTCGTAGTCCCCGTCGTCCTCATCCTCGTAGTCGTCGTCCTCGTCATAGTCGTCGTCCTCATCGTCGTAGTCGTCATCCTCCTCATCGGCGTCAAAGGTGTCGAAAGGAAGTTCGATACCATAGGCGGTGAACAGGACGTCGTCGTAGGCAATAAAGGCGTCCTGGAGGGCGCTCTCAGCCGCGACCACGGCCGGGGAGCGGTCGTCCCCGGTCACGGCCGCGTCCAGGTGCGCCTCAAGGGCGGCAATGAGTCGGTTGAGCGCGGACCGCGGGTCGTTCGTCATGGGTAACAGCCTACCGGTTTTGGTGACCTGCCACGCACCCGGGACCAGCCAGCCCGCTGGGACCACCCCGGGACACGGGGCGGGGCTGCCTGCCGCACACACGGACGTGCCCGGGCTGCCCTCAGACCCTGTCGGCCCCCAGCTGCTCCCTGACGAAGCCCAGGTAGAGGTCCTGGCCCTTGAGACGGGTCGTCTCCTCGGCGCCCACCACCACGCGCACGCCGTCGCGCAGCACCTGGGAGGCGCCGCCGTCGGGGCCCAGGGGCAGGACGACCAGCTCGGGCCGGGGGGCGTAGGTGTGGGTGGGCTCGGCCCCGGAGACGACCTGGGCGATATTGGCCGCCACCACCTCGGCGTGGGCGCGGGCGGCGTCGGCCCGCTTGGACTCGCGTACGTCCGTAATGTCGCCGACGGCCCAGACGCCGGGGTGGCCCACCACGCGCAGGTGGTCGTCCACGCGGATGGTGCCGTCGTAGTGGCGGATCTCGTCGTAGCCCTCACCGAGGTAGCCGGTGGCCGCGGCCGAGCCGTAGGCCCGGAACCACACGTCGGCCTCCAGGCGGCGCCCGGAGGTGGTGGTGACCCTGAAGGGCGACAGGACGCCCACGTCCACCGGGGGCAGGTAGGCCAGGTGGTCGCCGGTTATGACCTGCACCCCGCGCTCGGCCAGCTGGGCCTCGATCGCGTCACGCAGCTCGGGGGCGTAGTCCCCGGTGGGCAGGATGCGCTCACAGGCCTCCAGGAGGATCACCTCGGTACGGGGGAAGGCGGAGGTGATCTCCCCGGCGAGCTCAATGCCCACGGCACCGGCCCCCACGATGAGGACGCGCCCGGCGTGCTCCAGGTTGGCGTGGGCGCGCTCAATACGGGCCTTGGCGATCACGGCCGAGGACTCCAGGTGCTTGGCCGGGAAGGGGTAGGCGGTGCCCGTGGCCAGGACGAGCTGGTCGGCCTCCAGGCGGCCGACGCCAGGGACCTGGACACTGGTCCCCTCGACGCCCAGGACGGTGCCGTGGACCACCCGGCCACGGGCCAGGAGGTTGTCGTAGGGAATGAAGATGCGCTCGGCGAAGTCGCGGTCGACGGCGGCGCGCAGGGCCCCGGCGTGGTTGACGAACATGTCCTTCTGCTCGACGAGCGTGACCTCGGCAATGGGGTCGAGGGCCTTGGCGACGGTAATGCCGCCGTAGCCGCCGCCGACGATGGTGACACGAACCATGGCTGTCCTCTCGGGTGGTGGGGATCTGACTCAGGGTGGCCACGGGCCCAGCACTGCGACGGGCCGGGGACGGTCCTGGCCCCAGGCTAGTCCGACGCCGCGCCCCTACCAGACACCACCAGAATGGGACCTTAGTCTCACTACTGGCGTTGTGGGCGACCCGCCGACTGGGCGCTCCGTGCCCGCGGCCCGCAACTGCGGGGCCGCACGGCTGCGGGCCGTGGTGGTCGACGTCGGACGCCAGGGAGCGGGCCGCACACCCGCAGAGCCACGCACCCGCACGGCAGCACGCCAGCGGGGCAGCCTCCTGTCGGCCGCCAAGGGCGATGCCCTGCGGGAGCGCCTCCGCCTTACCCCGGCCAACAGGAGCAGGCAATGGTTCCTGACAGGACGATAACCTCTCCCTAACCAATATGACACAACCTGTTCACCCTGTTTTAACAAGACCGAAACCTACCTATTGGCACAGCCTCATTTCTTGATGAGTCTCCGTATGTCACCTATAATGACTTCTGTCTCCTTCAAGCACCAAGGGTGAACCCCTGAGAGAAAGCCTGTCATGACGACCGCCAGCACCCGACCCAGGATCGTCCTTCTCAGCAATGACGCGGGAGGCGTCGTCCTCCGGCTCGTCTCGGTCCTGGTGCTCGCGGCCTGCCTCAGCACCTCCTCGTGCTCCACCCGGCAGGCCACCGCCACCAGCCCCTCGACGCACGTCGCGCCGACCACGCTGGACATCTCTGGTGCGAGCGGGGACCCTGACGCCTTCTACCAGGCCGAGGAGGGGTCGTGCTGGACGGAGGCCACCACGGAGGTCTCCCCCAGCCAGGTACCCTGCGACCAGCCTCACCGCATGGAGGTGTTCAAGACGTGGGAGATGGACGAGTCCGGGACCTACGACCAGACCGCGTCCAGCAAGACCGCCCAGGACACCTGCACGGTGGCCGCCGCCGGGTACGCCATGAAGGACTATGACAAGAACGGTGTCAGCGTCTCCTCCGTCTTCCCCACCCGGGAGGCCTGGGAGTCCTCCCACACCCACCGCTACCTGTGCGTCTGGGAGTTCGACGAGGACGTGACCGGCACCTTCAAGGAGACCCGCAGGACCAGCTGAGAACGCTGTTCGCGCTTAGCCCAGGACCTACGCGCCGGAGGCGTCCCCTGGGCGGCTCCAGCACGCAGAACACCCTGTCTAATGGCCGGACTGCCCCGGCACGACCATCCCGAGGTCGGTACAGCCCCGGGATGGTCGCGCCGGGGTGCAGCCGGTACGCCTCAGGCCCGACGCCGCGTCTCAGGCCAGGCCGCGGCGGGTCAGCAGCGGCTCAATAGCCGGGTCGCGTCCCGTCAGGGCCCGGTAGGAGACCAGCGGGTCCCGGGAGTCGCCCCGGGAGAGGAACTCTCGGCGGAAGGCCTCCCCGGCCTGCCGGTTCAGGCCCAGGTCGCCGTCGCGCCCGCCCTGGCCGTCGGCGCGGAACCAGGCCACGGTGTCGGCGTCCATGACCTCGCTCCAGATGTAGGCGTAGTAGGCGGCGGCGTAGCCCCCGGCGAAGACGTGGGAGAAGTAGGTGGTGCGGTAGCGCGGGGGCACCAGGTCCACCTCGATGCCCGACTCCTCCAGGGCCCGGCGCTCAAGGACCTCCACCTGGGCGACGTCGTCGGGGACCTGGTCGGCGGCCAGGGTGTGCCAGGCCTGGTCCAGGAGGGCCGCACCCAGGTACTCGGTGGTGGCGTAGCCCTGTCCGAAGCTGCCCTGGCTGCGCAGGCGGGTGGCGAGCTCCTCGGGCATGGGCTCACCGGTGTCCACGTGCACCGCGTAGCTGGCCAGGACCTGGGGGTGCAGGGCCCAGGACTCGTTGACCTGGCTGGGGAACTCCACCACGTCATTGGGCACGTTGGCCCCCGAGGCGCTGGGGTAGTAGGTGTCGGACAGCAGGGCGTGCAGGGCGTGGCCGAACTCGTGGAAGCAGGTAATGACCTCGTCCCAGGTCAGGAGGGCCGGCCCGCCTTCCTGCGGTACCGGCACGTTGGCGCAGTTGATGACCACTGGCCGGGTCCCCCTCAGGTGGGACTGGTTGACCAGGCTGTTCATCCAGGCGCCACCGGACTTGCCCTCACGGGCGAAGTAGTCGCCGACGAACAGCCCCAGCACCGGCGCCTCCTGCCCCGGGCCGGCCGCGGCACCGTCGCGCACCTCCCAGACCCGCACGCTGGGGTCGTACATGTGGGCGGCCAGGTCGGCCCTCTCGTGGAAGGTCAGGCCGTAGAGACGGTTGGCGGCGTAGAAGACGCCCTTCTCGACGACGTTCCACAGCTCCAGGTAGGGGGCCAGGGTGGCGTCGTCCACCCCGAACTGCTCCCTGCGCAGCCCCGCCTCGTACAGGGGCCAGTCGGCCGGGCCGAAGACCTCCCCGGCCAGGGTGAGCGGGTCGGCGGCCATGCGCGCGGCCAGGACGGCGGCGTCACGGCGGGCGTTGGCCATGGCCGGCGGGGCCAGGCGTCCCAGCATGGCGCTCACGGCCTGCGTGGTGCGGGCCGCGGACCCGGCGGCCACCAGGGCGGCGTGGTGCTCAAAGCCCAGCAGGGCGGCCCTCTGGGCACGTAGGCGGACCAGCTCCAGGACCAGGGCGCGGGTGTCGTACTCACCGCCCAGGCCCCGGCTCGTGGAACGGGCCAGCAGCTCCAGGCGGGCGGTGTGGGGGCGGGTGGTGGCCAGTGCCGGGGTGGCTGTGAAGTTCGCGGTTCCCGCCGCGTGCATGGCCCTGGTGGCGAGCACCGAGAAGCGGCTCATGAGCTGGCTAATGCCGGCGTTGAGCTCGCGCAGGCGGTCGGCGTCCGCCCCGGTCAGGGCGATGCCGCCGCGCTCGAACTCCTCCACGGCCAGGTGCACCAGGCGGGCGGCCTGGGGGCCGATGGGGGCGGCGTCGGCGTCCACGGGGGTGGTACCCGCCTGCCGCGCAGCGGCCACGGCCTCGTCCAGCGCCTTGAAGCGCGCGTAGATCCGCTGGTCCAGCCGGTAGGCGTCGGCGTGGGCGGCCAGGGCTGGGGCGAGCTCCTCCTCCAGGGCGTCCAGGTCCGGGCAGTACGTGGCAGAGGTCAGGCAGTACAGGACCGTCAGGGCCCGCTCCAGCAGGTCCCCGGAGCGCTCCAGGGGCTCGACGGTGTTGGCCAGGGTGGGCCGGGCGGGGTCGGCGGCCACCGCCTCCCACTGCGCGCGCTGGGCGGCCATGCCCGCGTGCACGGCGGGGGCGATGTCCTCGTGGCGCACCCTGGTGAAGTCCGGCAGCCCCAGGTCCAGGTCCCAGGGGGCGGCGAAGGGGCTTCCCTCGGGCAGGACAGGTGGGGTGGCGGCGTCCGGCAGCGGGCTCGTCTCAGTCATGGGCCCATGGTGCCACGGCCGGACAGGGGCGGGCCTGCGGACCTGCGACGCCACCGGGGCAGCAGGAGGACCTACCTCCTGCCAGCGGGGCCGGCCGCCTCAGCGCCCTGACCCGCCGCGGCGCCCGGGGTACGGGCCGGCGGACCGGCCGTCTCGGCGCCGGCCGCCGGCACGCGCCGGGCGGCCATGCACCCTGCCAGCAGGAGGATGACAGCGGCGACGAGGGCGGTGGCCTGCATGGCGTGGGTGAAGGCCGTGCGCGCCTGGGCCAGCAGCTGCGCCTGCTCGGGGTAAGAGGGGTCCGCTGCTCCTGCCAGGGTGGCCAGTGACTGACGGGCCGCGTCGGCGACCGGTCCGGGGACACCACCTGGGACGGCGCCGAGGAGAAGCCGGTAGCCGACGTCCTGGACCGTCCCCAGGACCGCGATCCCCAGGGCGACCCCGAGCTCCAGCCCGGTCTCGGAGATGGCCGACGCCGCCCCGGCGCGGCTCGCGGGCACGGAGCCCAGGACCGCGCCGGTGGAGACCGTGAAGGCCAGGCCCACGCCCGTGCCGATTATGAGCAGTCCGACGCAGATGAGGACGATCCCGCCCCAGGACTCCGCCACGGCCACGACCACCAGCCCGGCCGCCGACAGCACGAGCCCGCCGCCCAGGGCGCCCCCGTGGCCGAGGCGCCGCACCAGCCAGGCCACCACGGCCACCACCGCGATGGAGGAGACGGACGTGGGCAGCTCGGTGAGCCCGGCCTGGAGGGTGGAGTAGCCCCGTACCAGCTGGAGGTACTGGGAGAAGAAGTACAGCAGTCCCGCCAGGGCGAAGACCGCCATGACGGTGGCGACCACCGCCCAGGTGAAGGCGGGGAGCCTGAAGAGCCCGACGTCGATCAGGGGTGTGGTGAGCTGGCGCTGGCGGCGCAGGAAGGCCCTGCCCGCGACGGTCCCTGCCACGAGGGCGACCGCGGCGGTGAGCGTGGGACCGTCGTGGGCGAAGGACTTCACGACGTAGACCACCGGGACGATCGCGGCCACGGACAGCACCGCGGAGACCACGTCGACCGGGTCGCCGTCGTCGTTGCGGGACTCGGGCAGGAGCCACAGGCCGGTGACCACGACGGCGGCCATGACGGGCACGTTAATGAGGAAGACGCTGCCCCACCAGAAGTGCTCCAGCAGCACTCCCCCGACCAGGGGACCCAGGGCCGTCCCGCCCGAGCTGCCCGCCGACCAGACGGCGATGGCGGTGGTGCGGTGGCGGGGGCCGGGGAAGATGTTGCGGATGAGGGAGAGGGTGGAGGGCATGATCGTCGCGCCGCTGATCCCGAGCAGGGCCCGGGCGGCAATGAGGGCCGTGGCGCTGGGGGCGAGCGCGGCCAGGACGCTGGAGACCCCGAAGCCGGTGGTGCCAATGAGCAGGAGGCGCCGGCGCCCGACGCGGTCCGCGAGGTTGCCCATGGTAACCAGCAGGCCGGCCAGGGTGAAGGAGTAGACGTCGCCGATCCACAGCAGCTGGGTGGCGGTGGGGCCCAGGTCGGCGCTCAGGGAGGGGATGGCCAGCGCCAGCACGGTGGAGTCAATGGCCAGGAGGGTGACCGCCAGGGTCAGGACGGCCAGGGCGGCCCACTGGCGTGCCCCGGGGGCCTGCGGGGCAGGCGGAGGCGCGGGGTTGACGAGGGTCTGGGACACGCCCGCAACTCTACAGAACGTGGTCGTGCAGCCAGTGGTCGGCCTGTCCGGGGCCAGGCCCCGGGGGCCACGGCGCCCGGGGTACGGGCCGGGGTGGACGTCGGCTACGCGCCCGCTGCGGTCGCGGCCTGGCGCCCGGGGTACGGGCCGGCAGGCGGAGACCAGCCGGCGGGCAGGGAGCAGGTCAGCGGGCGGGGAGCGGGGCGGGCGTCAGCCGGTGGCGGTACCCAGGCCGCCGCGGGCCAGGACGGCGGCGACGTCAGGCGGCAGGTAGCCCGGCCCCTTGAGGACCTTGCCGTCCTGGCGGTAGACGGGACGCCCGTCGGCGCCGAGCTTGGACATGTTGGAGCGCTGCACTTCGGCCAGGACCGCGGCCAGGTCGATACCGGTCTCCAGGGCCATGCCGTAGACGACGTAGACCAGGTCGGCCAGGGCGTCGGCCGCTCCCACCGTGTCCCGGGCACCGTCGTCGGCGGCCAGGGCCCGGCGGTAGCCGGACTCGACCTGCTCGCGGGCGGCCCCGCCGTAGACGGCGCAGACCAGCTCGGCGAACTCCTCGGCGACCAGCCCCATGCGCATATGCAGGCTCTCACGCTCCAGACTGGGGCCGTCGGTGCGCACGGGCAGGCCGTAGACGTGGTGGAAGCGGCGTACCAGGGCCTCGGGGTCGTCCCCCTCCCGCTGCCCGACGCCGTCGTGGGGCACCAGGGGGGTACGCGGGTCCTGCCCCGCCACCGGCCCGTCCCAGGGCGCCCGCGGCTGGCGGGGGTCGTCCGGCAGGAGCGTGCCGATCCAGCCGTCGTGCAGCGCGCCGTCATTGGCCAGGAGGCGGCGCACGTGCCCCTCGCGCACGAAGCCGAGGGACCAGGCCACCCTCCAGGAGGCCCAGTTGGGCACACCGTCGTGGATGTCACAACGCCACCGGAGCGCCCTGAGGGGGAGCGGGCCCCCGGGAGCCCCTGGGCCGTCCCCCTCGAGGACCACATCGATGAGCGCGCGGGCGGCCCGGGTGACGGTGCCGCGCCCGCGGGCCCGTGGCGCGAGCCAGTAGCCGATCTCCCCCGTACCGCTCGGGTGGGCAGAGATCCCGATCATGCCCACCAGCACCCCGTCCTGGCCCCGGGAGCCCCCGGGCAGCTCGCGCACCGCCCAGGTGAGCTCCTCACCGCTCTCCCAGCCCGGGGCCACGACCTGCTCCACGAAGGACACCGCGGAGCCGCGCGTGTAGGGCGAGGGCACGGTGGTCCACTCCTGGATGGCCGGGTCCTGGCAGATCTCGGCGATCCTGTCCACGTCGGCGTGCGTGGGGACGCTCAGGAGGAGCTCCGGGGCCCGGGGCGCGGCAGGGACCGTGATCTCAAAGGGCTGCATGGGCCGGAGCCTATACCCGGCGGCCTGCTAGTGATAACGAACAGGACACCACCTCACCCGGGAGCGGGCCCGCCGCCGGAGGTACCCCGGGCGCGGGCCCGCCCCCGCCCCGGCACGCGCCCGACCTGCGCCAGGCCGGGGCGGATCCCGGTCGTCTGGGCCCGCAGGCACCATCCGTGCAAGGATCACCCCATGACTACCCCGACGACCAGCGTCTCCTCCTCATCACGACATCATCACCGCACCGAGGGCGAGATCCTGGCCCTGACCCTGGCTGCGCTGAGTATCACCGCCGTGGGCGTCTACTTCGCCAGGTCGATGGTGGGTCCGGCGTTCTTCGCCCTGACCCTGGTCATTACCGTGCGTCCCCTGCACACCTGGATGGTGCGCCACCAGGTGCCCAAGCTCCTGGCAGCCACCGCCACAATGACCCTGATCGTGGTGTTCATCCTGAGCCTGTTCGTGGCCATGGGGGTGGCGATCGCCCAGTTCGTGGACGCCCTGCCCGACTCCTCCGCCAAGTTCCAGTCCCTGTGGGACCAGGGGGTGAAGCACCTGGAGACAATGGGTGTCAGCCAGGAGACCCTGATCGAGCAGCTCTCCAAGGTGGTGGACGCCTCAAAGGTGGCCTCACTCGCCCAGTCGGTCCTGGGGCAGGTCAGCAACGCGGGCTCAATGCTCCTGGTGCTGTTCCTATCCATCTTCTTCCTGACCATCGACACCATGACCATGAGCTCGCGGGCCGCGGCCCTGGCCCAGGTCAAGCCCGGGCTGTACGACTCCCTGTCGCGCTTCAGCGCCGCGGTGCGCTCCTACTGGGCGGTCTCCACGATCTTCGGGCTCATCGTGGCCGACACGGCCGTCCTCATGCTCCTGGACGTGCCCATGGCGGTGACCTGGGGGGTGTTCTCCTTCATCACCAACTATATCCCCAACCTGGGCTTCGTCATCGGCGTCATCCCGCCCGCGGTCCTGGGACTGGTGAACTCCGGGCCCTGGACCGCGGTGTGGGTGGTGGTGGCCTACTCGGTGCTCAACTTCGTCATCCAGAGCCTCATCCAGCCCAAGTTCACCGGCGACGCCGTGGGCCTGAACACCACCACGACGTTCCTGTCGCTCATGCTGTGGACCATTGTCATCGGCGGCCTGGGCTCGGTCCTGGCCGTGCCCCTGACCCTGTTCGCCAAGGCCGTCCTCATTGACGCCGACCCCCGCTCGGCCTGGATCGGGATCTTCCTGACCGACGGCGACAAGGAGCTCCCCCAGCGCAGCCTCAGGTACCCGGCCGCCGCCAGGAGGGCCCGACGCCACCGGGACGCCACGCGGACCCGCTCCGAGGGCGCCGCGCCAAAGGCGCCGGGGGACGGGGCCACCAAGCCGGGGGACGGGGCCGCCCAGGAGAAGGAGTGAGGCCCTGGCAGGGCGTACACGCAGGGGTCCCGAGGCCAAAGCCCCGGGACCCCTGATCCGTGTCCGAGGGGGGACTTGAACCCCCACGCCCGTTTAATAAGGCACTAGCACCTCAAGCTAGCGCGTCTACCTATTCCGCCACTCGGACCTGATGATGAAGCCGTCCGCCGGGGACCCCCGGCGGGGACGCAGAGAAAGTTAGCACGCCCTCCGGCGGTGGGACCAAATCATGTCGGGGTGCAACAGGTCACACCTGTTGTCAGAGCTGCTCGACGGTGTAGCGCACCCCCACCGACCAGCTCTCGCCGGGCGCCAACGTGCGCGCGTGGGAGCGTACCGAGGCCGTCTCCACGCAGACCATGGAGGCGAACTCGTCGTCGGCCATGTCCGCCAGGTCGCGGGCCAGGTCCGCCCACGGGTTCCACACCACCACGTTGGTCGCCCCCTGGGGCCGGCTGACCACGCGCCGCCCCAGCGCGGGGTCGCTCACCGCCACCGGGCCCTGGCACTGGTAGACCCGGTCCACCGGGCCGTTGACCGTCAGCGGGCCGTCGCCCTGGGTGCGCCAGGCGAACCCGTCCAGGGCGTCCTCGTAGCGCGCCCCCTCCAGGCCCGTGATCTCCACCCCGGTCACGTCCCCCACGCGCAGGTAGGTGTGGATCGCCATCTCGGTCACGACGGGCTCGGCCCCCGTGCCGCGCAGGGACAGGGACAGGCTGAGGGCCTCGCCCACGCAGACCTCGTAGCGGGCGGCCACGCCGTCGTGCTCGGTCTCCAGGCGGGCGACCACGCCGTCACCGTGGGGCTCGACCTCGCGCAGGACCCAGTCGACGTGACGCCCCCAGCCGTGCTTGGGGCTGTCCGTGCCCCGGGGGCCGAGGCCGAACCAGGGCAGGCACAGGGGCACGCCGCCGCGCACGCTGGCCACGCCGTCGTACACGGCCTGCCGGGAGGTGAAGAGCACCTCGGAGCCGGCGCGCGGGACCCAGCTGGTGAGCTGGGCGCCGTGGAGGTAGATCTCCGCCCGCCCGGCCGGGGCGTCGACCAGGAGACGGGGCTGCCCGCCCCGGCCGGGGGTCAGGGCGGTGAAACGGGGCAGGTGCGGGGCGGCGTCGGCGCGGCCCGGAGCGGGAAGACTCACGGGTCCAGCCTAGCGCGTCGCCGCCAGCTGCCGCGAGTAGTCTGGGAGGCGTTCTCAAGGGCGTGGGCCGTGTCCTGGCCCGCGCCCTGTCCGCCCACCAGCGAGGTTCCGATGTCACAGCCCTCCACCACGATCCCCCGCCCGCCGGACGCGGTGCTCCTGGACCTGGACGGCACGATCACGGACTCCGCCCCGGTCATCCTGGACGCCCTGGAGGTCACCCTGAGCGAGCTGGGCCTGCCGGTCCCCTCCCGCGAGGACCTCATGGCCTACGTCGGCCCGCCCCTGGTGGACGGCTTCCAGGCCAACGCGGGGCTCACCGGCCAGGAGCTCGCCCGGGCGGTGTCCACCTACCGGCGCCACTACCGCGAGCGCATGTGCGAGGCGCCCCTGTACCCGGGCGTGCCCGAGGTGCTGGCGGCCCTGGCCACGGCCGGGATCCCGGTGTCCCTGGCCACCTCCAAGCGCGAGGTGCTGGCCGCGCAGATCCTCCGGCACTGGGACCTGGACCCCTTCTTCACCGTCATCGCCGGGGCAGACGCGGCCGACAGGCACGGCGGCAAGGCCGAGGTCATCGGCGACGCCCTGGCCCGCCTGGCCCTGGCCGGCGTGCGCAGCCAGAACGTGGTCCACGTGGGTGACCGCGGCCACGACGTCCGGGGGGCCCGTGAGGCGGGGATCCCCAGCATCGGCGTCCTGTGGGGCTACGGGGACGCCGAGGAGCTGGCCGGGGCCACCGCGCTGGCCGCCTCCCCCGCCGACCTCGCCACCCTGCTCGGGCTGAGCCTCTGACCGTCCCCGACCCACCCGCAAGGACCACGCATGCCTGAGCCGACCAGCTCCCCCGACCCGGCGTCGGACACCCCCACCACCTCCGGCCCTACCCAGCCCCACGGGGCCGACCGCGCGCCGGGCGCCGCCCCGCCGCGACGGCGCGCCAGGGGCCTGCTGGGGGACCTGGCCCGCCTGTGGCGTCGGGGGCACAACGTCCTGGACGCCACCATCGAGCGCAACGAGCAGGCCCGTCTGCACGCCCGCGAGGTGGGCCTGAGCCTGGAGGGGACCGGGACCCGCGCCCCCGTCCCCGCCGCCGAGGTAGGGCCGCCCCCCGCGGCCCCGGCCCCGACCCTGCCCGCGGTGGTGCGCACCCGCTCGACGACCATGGACTCCCTGCCCTCCTGGCTGGTGCGCGGGGGCCTGGGGTCCTGGCTGCTGCTGGGGATCGGGATCATTATCTCCCTGGTCTTCTTCCTGACCAGCAAGGTCGTCCCGGTCTTCATCGGCATGTTCCTGGCCCTGATCATCACCTCGATCCTCCAGCCGCTGGTGAGCCTCTTCGCCCGGGTCATGCCCCGCTTCCCGGCGACCTTCCTGGCGCTGCTGACGGCCCTGGGCGTGGTCGCGGGACTGGTGACCTACGTGGTGACGTCGGTGACGAACCAGTGGAGCACGCTGGCCGTCCGCTTCACCGACGGCATCCACACCATTATGGACTTCCTGGAGCACGGCCCCCTGCCGGTCCACATCACCCAGGCCGAGATCATGCGCGAGATCGACGACCTCATGACCAAGGGCCAGGACTACGTCACGCAGAACGCCCCCACGCTGGCCGGCGAGGTGCTCTCCAACGCCGGCACCCTGGTGGAGGTGTTCACGGTCCTGGCCCTGGCGCTGTTCGTGACCATCTTCTTCCTGGCCTCCGGGGGCAAGATGTGGCGCTGGTTCCTCAACGAGCTGCCCGCCCGCTACCGTCAGAGGGTCCACCGCGCCGCGGGCGCCGGGTGGTACACGTTCGCCGGCTACGCCCGCGGCACGGTCATCGTGGCCCTCACCGACGCCGTCATGGCGGGGATATTCCTCCAGGTCGTGGGCATCCCCCTGGCCGCCCCCCTGGCCGTGCTGGTCTTTATCGGCGCGTTCATCCCCATTATCGGCGCCCCCGGCGCCATGGTCATCGCCATGATCGTGGCCCTGGCCTCCAAGGGCGTGGTCACCATGATCGTGGTGGGCGTGGGCGTGGCGGCGATCGGGCAGATCGAGGGCCACATCCTCCAGCCCCTCATTATGGGCAAGCAGGTCTCCATACACCCCGTGGTCGTCATTGTCGCGGTGGCCCTGGGCACCTTCTCGGCCGGGCTGCTGGGCGCGATCGTGGCGGTTCCGCTGGTGAGCGTGCTGTGGTCGGTCTACTCCGAGCTCCACGTGCGCGACACCCCGGTCGTGGGCGAGCTGCCCGCCTACGTGGCCGGCAGAGGATGACCCCGCCACCGGGAGGGGCCCGGCCGGGAGGGGCCCGGTCCACCGGGCTCACAGACAGCTCCCAGGCTCTGAGGAGGCGCGGGAGAGGTTCACCGCCTAGCCTGCCGGGCATGACAGCCCCGACGACGCCTACCGGCTCGGTCCACGCCCCTCAGGACGCCGTTCCTGACGAGGCCTGGCAGCACCGGGCGTCACCCAGGCGCCACCACACGCTGGCCCACCACGCTGGCGCCCTGCCGGGCAGGGCGCCGCTGCTGACCGGGGCGGCGCTGGCCGTCATCGTCTTCTGCGTCCTGGCGCTGGGGGTGGTCACGGGCACGGGCCTGACGAACCTGGATCCGACCGTGACCGGCTGGGCGGTCCACGCCCGCACCCGCCCCGTCAGCGCGGTGGCCACCTTCCTGTCGACCATGGCGAGCACCTCGGGGCTGACGGCCCTGACGGTCCTGACGGCCCTCCTGCTGGCCTGGCGGGGCTACCGGCAGCACGCGGGGGTGCTCCTGGTGGCCATGATCGGCTCCTCCACGCTCACGGTGCTGGTCAAGGACGCCTGGGAGCGCGGCCGTCCCAGCACCACCCTGCTCCTGGGCAAGCCGGCCTCCAGCTTCTCCTTCCCCTCGGGGCACTCACTGAACTCCACGGTCTTCCTGGGCGTCCTGGCCGGCTTCGTCCTGGTCTCCGGGGCCTGCCAGGCGTACAAGTCCGTGGCCCTGGGTACCGCCCTCCTCGTGGCGGCCGGGGTGGGGCTGTCCCGCGTCTACCTGGGCTACCACTGGATGACCGACGTCCTGGCGGGGTGGTCCCTGGGCCTGGCCTGGACCTTCGCCATGGTGCTGGTGCTGGAGGGTGTGGTCAGGTGGCAGCAGCGGCGCACCCCGGCCCTGCCACCGGCACGTCAGGGCGTGGCGGCCACGGCGCCCGCCGAGACGGCGTACTGGAGCTAGCAGCGCAGCGGGAGCAGGAAGGCCCGGGGGCCGGTGGTGGGCGATACTGGGATCGAACCAGTGACCTCTTCCGTGTCAGGGAAGCGCGCTCCCGCTGCGCCAATCGCCCGAGCGGATGACGGGACTCGAACCCGCGACCCTCACCTTGGCAAGGTGATGCTCTACCAACTGAGCCACATCCGCGTTACCACGCAGCCCTGCTGCCAGGACGGCGCGGGAAGAAAGGTAGCAGAGCGCCCGCCCGAGCCGCAAACAACCACACTATGACCTGGCTCATACACATGTCTTTCCGGGAAGTTGACCGTGTGTCATGGCACAGTTGGAGCATGGAGACCTCCCAGTCAGCAGCGTCGAGCACGGACCCCACCACCAAGCCGCCGGCGCCAGTACCCGCACCCCCCGCACAGGCGCCCACGGCGCCCGAGTCCCCCGCCGCGCAGCCCGCCCCCGAACCGGCTCCGGCCCCTGAGGACGAGGCCGCACCGACCCAGGATCCCCAGGCCGTCCCCGAACCGGCCCCCAAGACAGGGCCCGCCCCCGAGACCGAGACCACCCAGGCCGAGCCGACCGAGCAGGTGCCCGCGGAGCCCGAGCAGGCGGCCAGCTCCCCGGACGCCCCCGAGCCTGAGGACGAGACCGCCCAGACCGAGCAGGCGGCCCAGACCGAGCAGGCGTCCCCCGAGCCGCCCTGTGCGCCCACGGCTGAATCCTCCCAGCCCACGACACCCCAGGTCCCCGCCCCCGAGCCGGCCCCCGCAGAGCCCTCGGAGCCCGCAGAGCCCGAGCCAGCGCCTACGGAGCCCGAGCCGGCCCCCGCAGAGCCCTCGGAGCCCGAGGAGCCCACAGAGCCCTCAAAGTCTGGGCCAGCGCCCGAGGAGCCTGAGCCGGCACCTGAGGCCGTCGTGGAGGTCACCGAGCCGGCGCCCGCCCCCGAGCCGGCCCGCCCCCAGACCTGGCCGGGGCACTCCTACCCCCTGGGGGCCACCTACGACGGCGCGGGCACGAACTTCGCCCTCTACTCCGCCGTCGCCACCGGCGTGGACCTGTGCCTCTTCGACGAGGACGGCACCGAGACCCGCGTCCCCCTGACCGAGGTGGACGGGGACGTGTGGCACGCCTACCTACCCACGGTCCACCCCGGGCAGCACTACGGCTACCGGGTCACCGGCCCCTACGACCCCAACCACGGCCACCGCTGCGACCCCTCCAAGCTCCTCCTGGATCCCTACGCCAAGGCCATCTCCGGGCAGGTGGAGCCCTCCCCCGCCCTGTACTCCTACGACGTGCTCAACCCCGGGACCCGCAACACCGAGGACTCCGCCCCCTACATGCCCCGCAGCGTGGTCATCAGCCCCTTCTTCGACTGGGGCCACGACCGGCCGCCGCGCCACCCCTACCACGAGACGGTCATCTACGAGGCCCACGTGCGGGGGCTGACCATGCTCCACCCCCAGGTCCCCGCCGAGCTGCGGGGGACCTACGCGGGACTGGTCCACCCCGCCGTCATCCAGCACCTGACCGACCTGGGCGTCACCGCCATCGAGCTCATGCCGGTCCACCAGTTCGTCAACGACGCCTACCTGCAGGACAAGGACCTGTCCAACTACTGGGGATACAACACCATCGGCTACTTCGCCCCCCAGAACCGCTACGCCGCCTACGGGCAGGACGGTCAGCAGGTCCAGGAGTTCAAGTCCATGGTCAAGGCCTTCCACGAGGCGGGCATCGAGGTCATCCTCGACGTGGTCTACAACCACACCGCCGAGG
>ERZ772764.1314-NODE-1314-length-15701-cov-4.153394_pt1 | contig 15701 bp, 17 predicted proteins | sample MGYA00512163_ERZ772764 | MGnify/ENA primary metagenome ERZ772764 (study PRJEB29015, sample SAMEA2737903) | human oral metagenome | biome: human oral; feature: human-associated habitat; material: dental | place: China | collected 2094 ... | reverse complement strand
ATCCTCACCGCCCTGAGCACCCCACCCCCGGCACACTAAGCGTCATGAGTCAGGACTACCAGCGCAAACGCCAGCAGGGGAAACGCCACAACCAGGTCGTCCTCGCCCTGGCCCACCGTCGCATCCTGACCCTGCACGCCATGATCCGAAACGGCACCCTCTACAACCCCCAACCAGCCACGAAACTACCCACCGCCGCTTGACACACCACATAGAAGCACCCCCAGGGGGTCGGCAAAGTTGGTGGGTGAGGGCGGCTGAGCGTCGACAGGGGTGGTGTGTCGTTGAGACGGGGGGCGCGGGCCCTGTAGGGACGATGAGTGGTGTCTAGTCGTCCCTTCGTCCTGGGAGCTCGCACCGATGTCATCCTCCACCACGACCGCCCTGTCGCGCCAGCCCCTAGCCCAGGTTTTAAGGAACGTGACCGACCCCCGCGACAGACGCGGAGTGCGCCACAGCCTGTTCACGGTACTGTCCCTGGCCATCACGGGGGTGCTCGCGGGCTGTCGCAGCCTGACGGCGATATGGGAGCACACCACGGACCTGACCGCCGCCGACCTGGAGGCCCTGGGGGTGGAGGCGGGCCGGGCTCTTCCGTCGGAGTCGACCATCCGGCGGGTGCTGCAGGACCTGGACCCCGCTGACGTTGACGCCCACCTGAGGTCATGGTTCTACACACGCACCGGCACCATCGAGGGAAGAACAGTGGTCGCGGTAGACGGCAAGACCATGCGCGGGGCCCGCACCAATGAGAATCCGGCGCCTCATCTCCTGTCGGCCCTGGACCACGCCACCGGCACGGTCCTGACCCAGCAAAGAGTGGCGGACAGGTCCAACCAGAGGCCCCGCCCTACCGGACCTGCTCGAGCCCCTTGACCTGGACGGGGCAGTGGTCACCGCCGACGCCATACACACGCAGACAGGCACCGCCCAGTGGATACGTGATCGGGGTGGTCACTACCTTCTGACGGTCAAGGGAAACCAGAAGACCCTGCGCAGGACGCTCAAGAGGCTTCCCCAGAAGAACGTCCCGTCCACCTCTCCACCTCCTGGGTCGACACCTCTCATGGGCGGCGGGTGCGACGCACCGTCAAAACCGTCGAAGCAACCAAGTGGGCGGGCTTCCCCGCAGCCGCCCAGGTGGTCCGGGTCCGACGCACCACTACCACCAGGAACCGTAAGAACGCGGGCAAGAACAGCAGCGCTAAGACAACCACTAAAAAAACGGGCGTTGAGGTGGTCTACCCCGATCTGCTCCCTACCCATGGACCAGGCCCAGCCCGAGACCGTCGCGGCCCGGGTCCAAGGGCACTGGGGAAGGAAATCGAGAACCGCCTCCACGTCGGTCAGAGACGTCGTCACGGGCGAGGACCACCACCAGCTGCGCACCGCTAACGGCCCCGAGATCATGGCCATGCTGAGAAACCTGGCCATCAACCTCATCCGACTCTTCCACGGTACCAGAGCCGCTATCGCCTCAACCACCAGATCCCTATCAAGACACCCCAAACGAGCCATCAAGCTCATCACCCAGCCAACCAACTAAACCAACTTTGCCGACCCCCTGCGCTGCCCCACCCACAACTACAACCTCATGACCCACAACAGCTAGCACTATCCCAGCTGCTTGCCCCTGGCCGGCACCCCCACCAAATGCTGGGAGCCCAAGACAATCCGCCTGCGGCAGATAAGAATCCCCGCCGTCATCGCCCGCCACGCCTACCGTGTCATCATCCGCCACAAGGCCGACCACCCCTGGACTAACCTCCTGCTCGATGAGCTCGGGCACCTCCAAGGCCTACCAGCCCCGTAAACACGAAGAGCCCCTCTGCTCCCTGCCCACCACGATCCTGAAGGAAAACCCCTCTAGCCCCTGGAAAGGCGCAACCAACGCGAGACGACACTCACCACACCGTCACCACGTGCCACAATCCCGCCCACAGCAACGGCAACGACGCCACAGACCTCAACTCAACCAGCCAATAAAAGATCGAGACTAGTAATGACAAAGGTCAGTTTGCTCCTCCATTGACCCAAACCAGGACAGCCTCTGCCCTATTGTGAACTCCAAGTTTAGGGTAAGCAGCATTGAGATAGTTCTTTACAGTCCTAGCGGACAGAAACTGTTCCCTGGCGATCTCCTCATTAGTCATGCCCCGCGCTGCAGCATCAAGCACTTCCGCTTCACGCTCAGTCACTTTAGAGCGCAAAGGATTCACTGTTTCCTGCTCCGGGCCATTCACGACGACTTCTGCAGCCTCGGGACCAAGAACCATTCCCCCCATCAGCGCAGTCACCAACGCCCCAGCCAACTCCTTGATACCAATACCGCCATGCACCAGATAACCCTTAGCACCCAAATCAAGTGCCCGCAAAATCATCGTAGACTCGCTAGAGTTAGTAAGCATGAGAACGGCCGAATTCGACGAAAGTTCTGGCAGTGCGTCCAGACCACTCATTCTCGGCATATCGACATCAAGAAGTACAACATCGGGAGTATTCTTCCGAGCCTCCTCGATCGCTTCAACGCCATCACCCGCTTCGCCAACACTATCCACTTGCTCGATTCGACGCAGAAGCGTGACTAGCCCAACTCTAACGATCGGATTATCGTCTACAACGAGCACATGCATCGCATGTATCCTTCCTCATGTTATCTGCCATCATTAACTGTGCCTTATTACTTCACGCCAGGCAAAGGAACTGAGATGGTGGCCGCCGTACCCGCCCCCTTTGCACAACGCCCGATTCGCAATTCTCCTCCGAGTTTACGCAGTCTTTCCCGCACGCCGGCCAAGCCGTAATGCCCTGCCAAAACTAGGTCCTCCTGCCCTCGCATTGCCTCATGAGGGCCCTTTCCGTCATCTTCAACCACAACGGATATAGCACCATCACTACAACGCATCGTTACACGAACACCGCCCGCCTCAGCGTGCTTTTCCACATTGCTGAGCAACTCTCCAACAACACGTTCTACATTCCACGCCCACTCCCCTTGTGGTCGCTGCACCTGTAAGTCTTCCGACACGTCAATAACTGTGTTATGTCCGGTACGCCTCCCCCATGCCTGAATCTGACGGCACAAGTGCTCACTCAGATCCTGAATCGGCTCCGAAGAGTTGAGACCATCAAGCACAGCACGCGCCTCTCGGCTAGCTTCGTCGGCCGCTTCAAAAAGAGTCTCAGCAAGCTCACGAGTTATGGCATTGGCCTCGTCAAGATCATCCTTCAGCGCCTCGGCAAGCATGCGAATACCGTGAATAGACTTGGCCATAGAATCGTGCAAGTCTCTAGCAATGAGCAGTCGCTCGTCACTAGCAGCCCGTTGGATGCGAGCATCCGCAAGTTCATCTGTAAGGCGACTAGTCTGCCGGAACTGGTTTCCCATCCTGACCGCCAAAACTGCTGTCATGGCGAGAAAAAATAGGAAAAGCATGAGGCTTAAACCGCGACCGCGGAAAAATACGTCGCCACCTCCCAGCACGACAACAGTTCCTGCAACCATGAACCACCCCACAACCCATGGAAAAGAGCGGGTGACCCCGATCAAGACCACAGATAACAATACGTACGATCCTCCCAAACCAGGCGCACCGAGCCGATTGACAGACTCTAAGCAAAGTATTCCCGCAATTAGAGCATCTACAACCGGGAACAATCTGCCATTGAGAACAGCATTCGACACATATTGCCAACCCCACAGAAGGAGCGCACTCATCGGCATTGCCAGGAGCGGCAATATAGAAAAACTAGTCCCTAACGCCTTCGAAGCCGCAACCGCGCCAATAGCGGCAAGCACTCCTAACCGTGCACAGGCGAAGAACGACACTGTGGATTTAATAGTCCCGGCCTGAACCTGCGTAGCTAGGGAGATTTCTTCGTGATGCATTTCAGCTTCCAATTCCAGGAACAATATTCATCAAAATCATGCTTCCAAGTATAAGAATCAAGGTAGCCGGAAGAATCATGGTTGTGACCACCATGGCAATCTTCGGCTGTGCCCTGGCTGCCGCACGCCGAACCTGCTGCGCTCGCTCGCGACGAATCTCAGAAGAAATATCTACGAGAGCATCAGCCAAAGGAGTACCTAATTCTTCAGCCTGCAAAAAGGCGGACACAAAAATGGCAACATTCTCACTACGAGAGTTGTCCCGAGCTGCAATAAAAGCATCTCTCCTGGTCACCCCAAGCCGCATGGAATGGATAGCATTCCTCATTTCGTCAGCAAGAGGACCTTCATGGAAAGAGCTCACGCGTTCAACCGCAAGGCGGAAAGACATCCCAGATCGAACCGTCACAGACAGAACATCTAGAAAATCCGGCAGATCACGATCGATCTGTTGAGATCGTTTGAGACCAGTGTTAGTAAGCCAAACTTGCATCCAGCAGGAGAGGAGCATGCCACACACGATCCCTAAAATCAGCTCATCAAGAAGGAAACAAAACAGAAAAACAATAAGCCCCAACAAAATAAAACCTGTCTCACGCTGAATGAACGTCCGTTGGGTTAAGCCAGCCGGATAACCCGCTCTTTTTAGTCGACTTTCCAATCGCGCTCGTCGCCGAGGGCCATAAACTCCTGAAAGTAACCTCCCAAAACGATCACCAGCCTTGTCAACCACTTTGATGACGAGGCTTTCTTTTTCACGGACAGTAGCATCTTCCTCCATGGACAGGTACTGCGCCGCATTATAACTAACCATTCGCACACCCTGTGCTGCACACAGGACCAAAATAAAGGCAACCAGTGCAACCACTATCGAAATAAGATACATCAGATATCCACTCTTGAGACAAGACGCATCATTCCAACGCCCCCAGCGAAGAGTACACCCGCGATTACCAAAGCTACTCGCCCAAAAAATGATGAGGCCATCAGGTCAAGGAATCCCGGCTTCGCCAAATTCATAAGGAGAACAGACCCCAACCCAATAAGAATTACTGCGTAACCCGAGATAGACGCCCCCAAAATCGTAGTCCCAACTTCCCGACGCAGTTCTTTACGATCTTCCAACGAAGCGGCAATGTCGTTAAGAGCACGAACGAGTTCCCCACCGGCGCGCTGTTGAATAACGATGGTACGAATAAGCACTCCAACTTCACGCGATGGAAGCCGCTCCGAGAGTTTCTGGAGAGCTTGCTCTACTGGCCATCCTATATCTAACTGAGTAACCACGTTCCCAATCTCGTCGCAAGCAGGACTCATTAGCTCTGTAGACGCCATGCCCAAGCATCTACGCATCGAAAGCCCCGCAGAGCTTCCATTGGCGAGCAGACGCGCAAGATCAGGTAACTGGGCGACAAAGCGCTGAGTCCGTTTCATGCAACGGTGATCCAACCAGCGGAGAAAGACCAACGGAGAGGTCAGAGCCAAGACTACCGAGGCAATCCTTCCTACCAATATTTGCCCGCCAACGAGGAGCACTAAGACAGTAGCAATCATCACCAGAAGCACTCGGGTAGCAGGCCAATGGAGACCCGCCGCCATGAGCTTATTATTCATGCCCGTCACCCAACGGGTGTTCTGCAATAAACGCCCCAAACGATTGCTTACGGTTGCGGACGCATGTTTCCCGCTGGGCCCCATACTTTCTTCAAGATCTTGTGTGCGTCTACGGTCCCCAGAAAGGGTAATAACACCCCAACATCCTATAGCGAGGGAGACTACCGCCGCAGCCAGAATTATCCAAGGGGTAACCATCACTGAGCACCTCCCGTATTCCGTAGGTACGCGGGCTCGATTTGCTCCCGTTTTTGAGTCAACCGACGCGCCATCTTCTCTGAAAGCGGGAAACGAGCGACATTATCCTTTTCGTCACGCGGAGTGCCTACTAGAGAGCGCATAATCGGTTGGGTCATGTAAGATTCTCTACGCTCGGAGGTAATTTCAGCTATTTCACTGACGCGCCTCGCTCCAGTAGCATCGCGTTCAAGTTGGACGATGATGTCTATCGCCCCGTTGATCTGATCTCGAATCGTATCAACGGGGAGGGAGATATCTGACATCGACGCTAGTGTCTCCAAGCGGCTAAGAGCATCCACTGTACTGTTTGCGTGCACTGTGGTCAGGGAACCCTCGTGCCCGGTGTTCATCGCTTGGAGCATGTCAAGCGTTTCACCGCCACGTACCTCCCCAACGACGATCCTGTCGGGGCGCATACGCAGCGCATTACGTACAAGATCACGGATGGTGACTTGCCCTTTTCCTTCGGAATTAGCGGGCCTGGCTTCCATCCGCACGACGTGGCTTTGCTGAAGGGAAAGCTCCGCCGCATCTTCAATGGTTAAGATACGCTCTGCCTCAGGAATTGCACCAGAAAGGGCGTTGAGAAACGTTGTTTTGCCCGTACCGGTCCCCCCGGAGACCAGGATATTCAGCCGGGCACGAACCATCGACATCAAAAGGTTCGCCGCATCGTTGGGAAGGCTCTTACGTGTCACAAGGTCGTTGAGACGAAACGGCTGAGGAAAGCGACGGATCGTAATGGTCGGCCCGTCGAGTGCCAGAGGAGGGATGATAACATTGACACGCTCACCTCCTGCCAAGCGCGCATCCACCATCGGGCTAGACTCATCGACACGACGGTTAACCGACGACACAATACGATCTATGGTCCTATAGATTTCCTCTTCAGAGGAAAAACCTTGAGGCAACCGTTCCAAGCGCCCGGCACGCTCAACAAAGATGCTCCCCGTCCCATTGACCATGATCTCCGTGACAGTCTGATCGGCAATAAGCGGTTCAAGGATGCCCAGTCCCACTGACTCGTCGACCACACGTTCAATGAGTCGCACACGCTCCGAGGAGGACATCACTGGTCCCTCTGCGGAGAGAATACGAGAGAGCATGCGCTCAAGCCGGGCACGGCGCTGCGGCATCGACAGGGAGGAAACTTCATCGAGGTTGATCTCCTCGAGAAGCCGGTTTCGATACGTGGAAACAAGACTATCTCGCTCGTTTCCATTGCCGGCATGGTCTGGATCTCGCAAAATCCTATCGCGCAGGGCCATCAGGAATCCCCCTTGGGAAAGGAGGCACTGCGTGTCACTGTCAGTTCCGAACTGGTGATCCACGGAATGCCGACGGGGATGCGTGATGTCACCGCCACACAATTTTCCCCCGTGCAACTTCGACTCACGCTCTCAATAACTACCCAATCGGGCAGCGCATTGGCAACCGCACTGTCAACCGAGGTCTGGCGAGTCATAGCGGCTCGAGCACCGTCTCGGGCGGCAGCCTGGGTTGACGAGACCACCGAGACAGCAAGGAATCCCTGCACGACGAACAGAGTAATAAGAACGATAATGGGAACGGCGATCGCGAGTTCGACGGAAAGCGACCCCCGTTCGCAATCGCGACATAAGCCGCGACTTCTAAGACGTTCAAAACATTTTATAGTGCTCATCATCAACGCTCCCACTGAATAATTGCACTATCATCGACTGGCGGAAGGTTGAAGGGCGACGGAATCGACAGGCTGACATCCACTCGACTGCTATAGGGAGATCCAACCTTGAGCCCATCACCCCATCCCCAAGGAAGACGGTCGGCAACTTTTCTCTGGACTTGTCCTTGGGGCATCCCCACCGCATAGTAACGCGCCGCATCCTTGGCCGCGTTGGCGGCGACCAAGTGACTGGCTCCCCAGAATACAAGTTGGATACAAACCAGAATAGTCAACGTAATGAGTGCGAAGGAGACCGGGGCCTCAGCGAGAATCTGTCCCTGTTCCCGGCGTCTCCCCCAACCACCTCGACGTTTACCTCGCTTATTTCGTTCTCCGCGTTTCGTCAACTGGTTAGATCGGCCGGACCTCTGGTCGGCATGTGTAGCGTCTCTTTCAAGCATCGTTGAATCCTGTGATAGGAGAGGAGTGGCTTTCCGAGTGCCATTATCGACCCACTGTTTGAGTGGCCCAACGATCGGCTCGAGTGGCTGTTCCAAGACAGTGGCAGTGTTCATGGATGGCTCAAGCAACTTTTCCGCTCCTGGAACCTCCATTCCTACAGCTAGCCCTGTCAGACGTCCTGCAGCGGAAGGCTGGATTTCCGCTTTACGATTCACCTTGTTCAAGACAAGGGACAGTGGGCTGGACCTCGCAATGTCAAGTCGCTCCATTGATTCATGAAGGCGCCTGGCTGCGCGCAGAGAAGGAATATCCGGAGTGGCAACAACCAGTATCTCATCAGCGAAGTCCAAGGCAGCAGCCTGTACATCATCCAAACGCGATCCACAGTCCAGAATAATGGCGGCATATTGGTATCGCGTGGCCTGGACCACCCGTCGGACCTGTGGTTCACCCATTGTCTCACCAGCCTCACCGTACTTAGGGGCCGCTAGGAGCATGATGCCCCCGTGTATCGGGAAACTAGCTTCATCGAGTTCGCGCCGCCCGATGTTCTCTCCCACATCGGCAAGGTCTGCCACCGAGCGCTGTGGCCTGGCCCCGCAGTATGCGGCAAGGTCACCATTGCGCAGATCGAGATCGATGAGACACGTTGGTGTCCGGCGAGCAAGCTCACGAGCTAGTAAAAGTGCAAGCAGTGAGGTGCCCACTCCTCCCTTCGCCCCAACAACGGCGATAACTCGCCCGATCTGACGCTGCTGTTCTATAGCAAAACCTTCGACGCGATGGTGGACAACCTGCGTCCAGGCGACGGCTGCGGGAACCTTCGTCGAATACGCCTCTAGGGACGCCGGCAGGGGGAGCACATCGCGAGCACCAACATCTAAGGCACTCTCGTAGATCTGGTTACCACGTTCGGTTGTCAGTAGTAACGTGGCGACCAATGGCCAGGACATAGTGACCTCACGGGCCAGATCGAGTCCGAGTCCGTCGTTAATGTGCAGGTCAATCAGAACGACGTGGCCTTCGGAATCGTCTTGGAGACGCATGCGCAGACTCTCGGCCGAGCCGACAGCGTTAACAGCAAAGGAGGCGTCTATCTCGAGCAGCGTGGCACGAACCTGCTCGACGACCTCGCGGTTTTGCGAAACGATGAACAATGCCATTACTCAGTTACCACCTTTTTCTGTTGAGGGTGCTTCAGGTGCAGCAGGAGCCTGTCCAGAGTTCCCGGTGTACTGGGTGGAATCTGGCCCCAAGGCACCATCATCGCCCTCGCCACGTAGAGCTAACCGCACTTTGACAGCAAAACTCTCCGCATAAGCAACCTTCAGCGCATTTTGCGTACTTAAAGCAAAGGTGACTGGGACTCCTTTTTCGTCGGTGAAATTGCCGGATTCGTCTTTTTCTTTGACGTCAGTTGGAACACCGACGTCGAGAATTTTCGCATTTTCCACTACAACTTGGGCATGTTGAGCTTTGGTGTTCGGATCCTCAACCGTCGCGATGATATCGACAGTTTGACCTGAGGACACCTTGCCTGCTACTCCAGTTTCAGCGTCTACGATAATAGCAACCTCACGATATCCGGACTGGAGTCCCGGCGGGGATTCAAGCATCCCTGCTTGAAGCATATCTCCCTTGCTATAGGCCCCCGAAGTTACTAGACCGGAAGTCTCCTTAAATGAGTGCAATGCTCCGTTAGGAGCCCATCGCACGGGGACCTCTTTCACCTCAACGTCTTCCTCTTTCAGAGATGTTAATGTCTCCACATCCCGAGCTAGAGTGACGACAGTGGTCATTGGACCAACCTGACTCGCCACGGAGTTGACGTAGGAAAGAACCAAGCCAAAGGTAACCAGCGCCCCGACAATGGTGAAGAAAATGAGGACGATACCTTTACGCTGACGGGGGTTCATCGAATCGAAACTCCTTTGGTATTAGGTTGGATACACTGTGGCGACAATGACAAATGTTCAGGGACACGAGCGGTCCCACAGAAGAGACAACCGGATGGACCAGCAGGTCGACCGCAACGGTTGCACTCTTCACATCCGGCCTGCTGCGCCAAAACGATGGCCATTCGACCGGGGGCATCGGGGAGTGCAGAGCGCTCAACCCAACTGCGGGCGTTCCAACTCGTACGCTCTAAGGGGAGAAAAATCCCCGCTTGCGGCGCAACGACCTCGATCCCTCGATCCTTTCCAGAAGGACTGGAACGAGCTTCGATGGTCAGAGCAGTCGGAAGTTCGGACCAGTTCACAGGACGGACGGAAGTAACTTTTCGAGTTCTTATGTCGACATCGAAACTCGCACCCGGGAAAAAACTGCGGAGGTGCTGCCTCATCGAGGGACGCCCTGCCTCAAGCCGAGAGACTGAAGTCAGTGCGACCCGAGTTTCCACCACACTCTGCGCAGCATCAGCCACTGCCTGCGCGACACCGAGATAGGCCGTCGGAATAGACAGAAGAAGAGCAGCGATTGCAGCCTGACGAGTCGGGGTTCCCAGCACCGTCACCACAGCCACCCGGTCATGCTCTGCAACAGCACGAGCCACTCGTGGCGCGCGGGTCCGGCTTTGAGACCCGCAGATGATCAGAACATCCTCGCTTGGGCGACGAGGAATGAACTGGCAAGCCTCTTCCAAGGTGTCTGTCGTCCTCACACCTGGCGCGAGTCCCACGATACTGATGCCCGCGCTCAGGAACATGACGCCCACCTGCGCCGCGAGTCATCTGACATAGGAGCGGGCCCTAGCTGGCGGCCACTCGAGAGACGCCATGCCCTCAAGACCACAGACCTTCGGCCTCTTACAACAGGTCCCTCCACCACACAAGCCCCTTCTTGCAGATAGCAATCAATTCGCAATCATTCAGTCGCATCGGGGACTATACCCGAAAGTACTCTCGCGAGAGCTGTCTGCTCCAGCACCCCACATGGGCACCTCTCCCCCGTCTCTCAACCATCGATATACCTATCGTTCAAATTGTGAACACCTATATATTCGACCGCCCTGCACCTTCTGAGCACCCCTTGTGATTTGCCAATAACTAGCTCCAATGACGTTGTGGTGTAGCACCACAGTGATGCTAGGAGGACGCCATGCCTTCAGGTAGGGGTGAACGCCCCACCACCGCCCTACTCGGGGCTTGCCTCTGTTGTTTGGGCATGCTGATTGCGGCCTTTGGGCTGGGCAGGGCGAGATGATCTGAGCATGGTTAGGAAGGGGTCCTCCGAGGAACTTGCGGCGTCAGGCGGCGGACCTGTACGAGACGACAGTGCACGGCAGTCGCCCAGGACCTGGGAGTCGAGCGCGGCACGCTGCGCCAGTAGCTGGCCCGGTACGGGACCGAGCGCAAGACCGAGGCTGACGGCAGGCCGGTACCCAACCCACTGCGCTCCAACGTTCCTGATGCGTCCCAGCCAAGTGGTGTGGTGCAGGAGACTGCCTCGGAGACGATCGTCCGCCTGGAGGCTGCCAACGCCGAGCCTCGAGCCCAGAGAGGTCAAGCCCGGCCCGGGAGCCGGTGGGATCCTTCAGCAGACGGCCAAGCATGTCTCGCCGGTGGGGACGATCCGGTAGAGCCTGGTCCCTGGTTCGTTGAGAACCACCAGGACGCCTATAAGGTCAAGCGGCTGCGGGTTGGTCGAGACAGAGGCGCTCGCCCTACATGCGCCTGGAGGAGAGCCAGCAGACCGGCCCGTCAGCAACGAGCGGCCGCTGACGCGGTCCCGACCAAGCGGATGCGCGTAGCTGTACAAGGTCGACCCGGCCATGGGCTCACCCAGGACCGATCACCGAGCTCAACGAGGCCGCCCCGCAGGACTGCGGGCGAATGAGGTGTAAACGGGTCGCCCGACTTAATGTGAGTCGCCCTGGGTTTGATGGAGGCAGTGGTGACAGGTAAGGATCGCTGTTATGGGACTTAAGGAAGTACCCCGGTGAGCTGTGGGAGCGGGCCACGAGGACGGGTGTTGGCGGCACTGGCTGCCCCAGCACGGGCCAGGGGGGGGCGGTGCGCAGGATCGGCGAGGAGCTGGGTGTCCACCCCGAGGCTCTACGGTCCTGGGTCAACAAGGCCCAGGTCGATGGTGGTCTGAGGCCGGGAACCACCACCGATGAGGCGGCCCGGATCAGGGAGCCGGCGTTGGAGATCCGAGAACTGCGTCGGGCCAATGAGATCCTGCGCAAGGCGAGTACGTATCTGCGCCCCGGGCGGAGTGTGAGCGCCCGTCCCGCTGATCTGCCAGTACATCGAGACCAAGAAGGAGGAGTTTGGGGCCTGGCCGATCTGCAAGGTGCTCACTGGCGCCGGAGTCAAGATCGCCCCGAGTGCCTGACTCACGCCCGCCGTAGCCGGCCTCTTAGTGCCAGGAGCCTGCGCGACGAGGCTCTCAAGGCGGAGATATCCAGAATCCACAAGAACCAGCTACTCGGTGCTGGGGGCCCGCAAGATGCACGTGATGCGGGGCCGGCCTAACGCTGCCCATGGGCTGGGGCATGTGGCCCGGTGCACCGCCCGTGCGACTCATGGGCGACCTGGGCCTGCACGGCGTCAGACGCGCCAAATCACCACGTACCACGCGCTCGGTGTCTAAGGATCAGTGCCCGGCCGACCTGGTCAAGCGGCACCTCGAGGCCTTCGCCCCGGGTGGGCTGTGGGTCGCCGACATTCCCCCGCAAGCGGGAGGTGCCCCCTCCTATGTGCGCACCTTCTCAGGGTGGGTGTACGTCGTCTTTATCACCGACGTGCTCTCGCGACGAATCGTGGGGAGGCAGACCACCTGCCGGCCAGTATGCACCGACCGGGCTCTGGACGCCCTGGAGATGGCTCTCTGGCAGCGAAAACGAGCCGGTGCTGACCTGACGGGCCTGGTGCATCACTTGCGACCGTGGGGTGCAGTACCGGCCCCGTCCGCTACGGACAGGCCCTATCAGACCGCGACGCCGTCGCCTCCGTAGACTCCAAGGCAGACTCCCTTTCGGCTTCGCCCTGGCCGAGGCGCTCAACTCGCTGTACAAGACCGAGCTCATCCTTTGGCCAGGGCCCCTGGCAGGACATCGACGCCGCCGAGCTCGCCACCGCCGAGTGGGTCCACTGGTACGGGCACCACCCAGCCACACTCCGCCATCGGCATGCGAACCCCCGCCGAGCACGAAGCCGCCTGGGCACCCGACCGCCACCGCCAGGAACAATCACAACCGGCAACCACCGGCACCAGATAAGCCATCCTCCGCAAAACTCCGGGGCTTGATGACAGATGCCCGCAGCTGCTTGGCCACCATATATGGGCACTCATGGCGTGCCTGCTCCGAAACCGACATATAAAATACGCACAGTTCCTCAAACAGTAAGGTCTCCCGAGTAAGGCATTTCGCTCGATCTATGTTCAAAGGATCACAGTAAGTGAACAGAACTTTGTGCATTCCCACAAACGTAACACTTCTCACTTCAATTTATCTCATGCTAAAATATAATTATGACACATTCTCCGGCAATTCTAGACATTTTTGTGGTTTGGCACCCCGACGACAAAGGAGGAAAAGAAGTATTCGAACGTCTATTAAAACACTACCACTCAAGCTCATTCTCCGGACTTTCGGGCGGCAGTGTAGAGGTATATTCTCGATGTAGCCAATGGAACGGTATCGAAAAGTCTCCCAGGCCGCTTTCTTCAAACGATCGCGGAGCGCCGTCACCAGCTATGTTCAATGTAATTATACCTGTAATCGGATCGGGACTTAATGAAGCTGTCAGAAATGATAAATCGTGGCAAAACTACATTTCCAAAATACTAGATATTTCAAATAGCTCAGCAACTAGCCATCCGGAGGATCATGACCCTAAGTTCTATGTCTGCCCAGTAGTTTTAAACGACTTTCATCCACGCGCCGGGTTACTAAACAAGTTAAGGCAGAGGCAGTTTATTTCATACCACTATTCCTATAGTGATTCAACAACGTATGCCGCCCCAGCCCCCTCAAATATAAACGTAGACACCGATAACTTCGCATTTGAATTACAAGTGAGTCAAGCAATTACACAATGCATCGACGAACGATGGAACATAAATAATCCTTTAAAGATATTTATTAGTCATACGAGACAAAAGTCTATCTGGGAAGAACGGAACTCTTCGGCGTCGATAGCGGAACGAGTTCAGGAGTACCTAGACGAGAATACGAAAATATTTCATTTCGTCGATTCTCATACAATACAAACCAGGCAAGAATGGAAGAACGTCCTCAAAGAAGAGGCGTCAAGTTGTGCTGTTTTGATGATTCGTACAGATGAATATGCTAATCGACGATGGACTCAACGAGAAGTGTTATTAGCCAAGAAAGCAGACAGTCCGATCGTCTGCCTCTCTGCACTTACATATGGTGAAGAATCAGGGTGTTACCTTCTTGACAATGTTCCGACCGTAGCCTTCCATGAAACGCGTTCGGATGACTCGATTTTTAATGCATTAGTCCGATTAGTTGATGAAGTGCTAAAATCAGCAGTATGGTCTAAAGTCAAGGAATTGTACTTAAAGTGTGGCTTCGACTGGACTCCTGTTAGGTCACCAGAACCTGCTACCGTGTCTGCCTGGCTGATTAAACACAGGAAGGCCGATCCCAACGATCGAAAACTATGGATAATTCACCCAGATCCTCCCATTACAGATATTGAATGGTCAACAATTAGGGATATCTGCAACCTAGCGGGGTACAACAACTCTACGCTCAAGATTCTAACTCCCCGAGAATTTAGTTCTTATGGAGGAGTGCTTAGATTCGGGGTGGATCCAGAATTTTCTGTTGACAGTAACGTGCTTACTGGTATCCAAATAGGTGTGTCATCATCCATCGTGGAAGACGATAATTCTGGGACACTAACTCGTTTTGGGCTGAACTGTCAGCATGTTGTGTATGCGCTAACGGAACTGTTTCAGCTCATCTTTATGCATGGTGGTTCCATTATCTACGGTGGACGCATTTTTCCAGATAAGGATAATCCTGGAGATCTAATTTCCCACATGGTGAAGGAAGCCGATCGATATAAAGCGGAGATTGAGCATCAGCAAAGAATGAATGAAGTCGGGATGCTGGCGGAAAGCCATATTGTTGGCTGCCCTGACGAAATAATGCAAGGGCAAGTATTCGTCAACTACATGCCATGGGGTTCTTTTGCTCAGACTTCTGAGCATACGATTCGCGAACAGTTAGACTCCATCAGAGTTGATGGGGGGCTGTATGTGATAACAAGTGACGGGAGAAAGCTGGACGTCAGTCAGGCGTTCGACCTGCTCCATTCGAGTACTGACGTGCCGTCCAAAAACTCTCCCGAAATGCTAACCTCTTTGCGTACGAACATTGTTAACGATTCCGATATGCGAATACTGATCGGCGGCTTGATCTCTGCGCCAGACAGCCCCAAGGTTAGTGGAACACTCGAAGAGGCATGCCTAACTGTAGAATCACATAAACCTCTCTACATTGCGGGCGGCTATGGCGGCGTAGGTGCTCTGCTCGCACGAGAGCTTGGCATTGTTGCCGACAGTTGCTTCCCTCCGATTCCAAGGTTAGACAAGCTGTCCAAGCAAGATCGGGATATAATCGGTCGTATAAAACGCGTTTGGCGGCCAACCTTGGATGGTCTATCTAAAAACGAGCGCCGACGCATGGCGTTAACTCATAGGCCTTCCGAGATGGTATCACTGATGCTAACTGGAATTACGGCTATTTGTCGCAGTAAAGAATGAATCTGTTCGCAGCGTGACCTGAGTTGCACAGTTTTGGGTTGGTTGGTGTTTCAGGGTGGGGTTTTTCGTTGGAATGGTGGGGGGGGGGGGGGTGTTGTGGGGCAC
>ERZ772764.1308-NODE-1308-length-15741-cov-4.020783_pt1 | contig 15741 bp, 17 predicted proteins | sample MGYA00512163_ERZ772764 | MGnify/ENA primary metagenome ERZ772764 (study PRJEB29015, sample SAMEA2737903) | human oral metagenome | biome: human oral; feature: human-associated habitat; material: dental | place: China | collected 2094 ... | reverse complement strand
TTTCGCGCCGCCCCTGGATCGCGCTCGACGGCGATGACCGCACGGGCAGCAACGCGGCCGGCGAGACGCTTCGCGTCAACGGCAAGATGGCATCGAAGATCAAGCGCATCCTCGTCTACACGTTCATCTACGAGGGCGTCGCCAACTGGCAGCAGGCGGACGGCGTCGTGACCGTCAAGTGCCCGGGCAGCCCCGACATCATCGTGCGCATGGACGAGTACGGCTCGTCGAAGGCGATGTGCGCGATCGCCATGCTCGAAAACATCAACGACACCTTCAGCGTCGAGAAGCTCGTGCATTTCTTCAGCGGACATAAGAGCATGGACAAGGCTTATCACTGGGGTCTGCGCTGGGAGCCGGGCAGCAAGGACTGAGCGTGCAGGATTTTGCTGCGGGCAGCCGCTTTGCTTCGACGGAAGGCGATGGGTGTATGAAAGAAATTTTCATCAAAGCCATGAAGGGAAAAGGCGGCGGCAGGGCGAATTCTTTTAAATAAGGGAAATTGTTTTCATGGAGCGGCGCTCGCAGAGCGGCTGCTCCGCATGAGAGGCTCTTATCGCAAGGAGAAATCAAGGAGGCAGGCATATGGGCGTGAATCTGCAAAAAGGACAGAAGGTAAACTTGAAGAAGTCGGACGGTCAGGCGCTCTCGCGCATCCGCATCGGACTCGGCTGGGATCCCGTCGAGCAGAAGAAAGGCGGGCTTTTCGGCTCGATCTTCGGCGGTTCTGCGCCCGACATCGACTGCGACGCGAGCGTGATCGTCTGCAAGGGCGGCCGCCTCTCGGGGAAGAAGGACGTCGTCTACTTCGGCAACCTCAAGCATCCGTCTGGTGCGATCGTCCATACGGGCGACAATCTCACGGGCGAGGGCGAGGGCGACGACGAGCAGATCCTCGTCGACTTGACGGCTGTGCCCCAAGATTATGACAAACTTGTCTTCGTCGTCAACATCTACGACTGCGAGTCGAGAAAGCAGGACTTCGGCATGATCGCGAACGCCTTCATCCGTATATGCGACGAGCGGACGGGCGAGGAGTTCTGCCGCTACAACCTCTCGGAGAGCTACGCGGGCATGACGGCGATGATCTTCGGCGAGATCTACCGCTATAACGGCGAGTGGAAGTTCAACGCCATCGGGCAGGGCACGAAGGACAAGGGACTGAACGAGCTGGCGCGGCGCTATCAGTAAGACATCATGCCCTTGCGGCTTGATATAGGGAACGGTTCGTTTGTTCCCATGAAGCGGCACGATATGTGCCCGGGCAGGAAAATCGCCCGCTCTGCCGCGCCTTTTGACCGTGCGGCTGCAGGCGGCTTCCGCATGTACGCATAAGGAGGAATCTTCATGGCAATCAGTTTGAAAAAGGGACAGAAAGTTGATCTGACGAAGGGCAATCCGGGTCTCTCGAAGCTCCTGATCGGCCTCGGCTGGGACACGAACAAGTACGACGGCGGCTCCGACTTCGACCTCGACGCCTCGGCGTTCCTTCTCGGACCGAACGAGAAGGTCACGAGCGATGCGGACTTCGTTTTCTACGGCAACCTCAAGCACGCATCGGGCGCCGTCGAGCATACGGGCGACAACCTCACGGGCGAGGGCGAGGGCGACGACGAGCAGATCAAGGTCGATCTCTCGAAGGTGCCGGCTTCCATCGACAAGATCGACTTCACGGTCACGATCTACGAGGCCGATGAGCGCAAGCAGAACTTCGGCCAGGTGTCGAACGCTTTCATCCGCGTCGTCAACGAGGCGACGGGCGAGGAACTCATTCGCTTCGACCTCGGCGAGGACTTCTCCATCGAGACGGCGGTCGTCGTCGGCAGGCTCTACCGTCAGGGCGCAGAGTGGAAGTTCAATGCCATCGGCGCGGGCTACAGCGGCGGCCTCGGCGCACTCGGCAAGGCTTACGGCGTCAACGTATAAGCGCATTCTTTTGTTGGGCGAGTCTCTCCCTCGGGGGAGACGAGAGAAGGGGGCTGTGCATAAGTCTCTCGGACTCGTGCACAGCTTCTTGCCATCGAAAGGGGTGCGATGATGGAATACAAGATCTTATATCCTGAGGCTTTTCCCGTGGTCGAATGCTCGCTGCGCCACGGCGAGGCGATCAAGGCGGAATCCGATGCGATGATCGCGATGGATGCGACCGTTGACGTCGAGGGTAAGATGGAGGGCGGCGTGCTCGGCGGTATCATGCGCCGCGTCTTCACGGGCGAGAGCTTCTTCCTGCAGCGTCTCGTCGCCTCGCGCGGTGCGGGCAAGGTTCTCTTCGGGCATCCGCTGCCCGGCGGCATCATGGACGTTGCCTTGGACGGTTCCTACGGCATGATCGTGCAGAAGGGCGGCTTCCTCGCGGCGGAGGAGACGGTCAACATCGACTCGAAGATGCAGGGACTCATGCAGGGATTCTTCTCGCAGGAGGGCTTCTTCCTCTTGAAGCTCACGGGCAAGGGCATCGCCTTCTTGAGCAGCTACGGCGTCATTCACGTGCTGAACCTCGAAGCGGGCGAGGAGGTCATCGTGGACAATGGCCACCTCGTCGCATGGCCCGATTACATGAACTACAAGATCGAAAAGGCGTCGAACGGCTGGATTTCGAGCGTCATGTCGGGCGAATGCCTCGTGTGCCGCTTCCGCGGGCCCGGTCCCGTGCTCATCCAGACGAGGAATCCCGAAGGCTTCGAGACGTGGATTCAGGAGATCGTGAGAAAGGGAGGAAAATGACATGGCGGTGAATCTTTCCAAGGGACAGCGCGTGAGCCTCGACAAGGGCATGACGATGGCGCTCGTCGGCCTCGGCTGGGACGTCAACCAGTACGACGGCGGCGCGGACTTCGACCTCGACGCCTCGGCGTTCCTCTTGGGCGCGAACGGCAAGGTGCGAAAGGACGAGGACTTCATCTTCTACGGCAATCTCGACAGCCCGGACGGCTCGGTGCATCATACGGGCGACAACCTCACGGGCGAGGGCGAGGGCGACGACGAGGTTCTGACGATCGACTTTACGAAAGTGCCGGCGGACGTCGACAAGATCGCCATCACCGTGACGATTTACGAGGCGCAGGTGCGCAAGCAGAATTTCGGACAGGTGTCGAACGCCTACGTGCGCGTCGCGCGCATGGCGAACGCGCAGGATATGCAGGGCACGGAGGTTCTGCGCTTCGATCTCATGGAGGAGTTCTCCGTCGAGACGGCGCTCGTCGTCTGCGAGATCTATCGGCACAACGGCGAGTGGAAGTTCAACGCGGTCGGCGCGGGCTATCAGGGCGGCTTGGAAGCCCTTTGCCGCGCGTACGGCGTGAATGTCTGACAAAGCACTGGGAAAAAACGGGAGGCCTTGCGCCTCCCGTTTTTGGGGTGTTCTTTTCGGCAATTTCCAGGCGCGGCTCTGAAGTGGAGTTCCGAGCCGCGTGCGGGAGTCTGCCGAAATCCGACGCAGGAGGCGAATGCGATGGAAAGGGAACAGGCGAGGGGCGAAAGTGCAATGAGCACGGCGGACGGCTCCTTGGCGGCGCTGCCGAAGTTCATCGACCTCGGCGCGTTTGCGCCCGAGTGCGAGAACAGCTTCGCCGTCGCCGCATCGCCTGAGGCAAAGGTGCGCGTGACGGCGGAGATCGCGGATGCACGCGTTTCTCCCGAGGTCTTGCCGGCGGGGGCGGGCGGCTTCCTTCTGACGCTTCCCGCGATGCGTGCCGGCTCGGTCGTCTACGGCGCTCTCACCATGCGCTCGGCGAGCGAGGAGCGGCGCATATTCATCGCGGGCGAGGCGCGTGCGGGTGCGCCGGAAAGACGCGCGAGAAGCCCCGAGCCGCCGCTTCCTCAGCTCGTGCGCGGCGAGCGGCTGCGACTTGCAGGAAGCGAGAAGCTCGCCTTCCGCTACGAGGACGAGGGGCGCGAGCCGGGCGTCGAGGTCGACGCCTACGTGTTTCGCCTCTATGCGGGCGGGCGCGTACATGGCGACGAGGATTTGATCTTCTTTAGCAACGCACGCGCGGACGATGACAGCATCGAAGTGGATTCGGCGGGCGGCGTCGGTGCGAGCGTCGACATCGCCAAGGTCGGCGCGGCCGTCGAGCGTCTCGTCCTGTGCTTCTCAGTCTACGATGATGGCACGGGCAAGGATTTCTCGCATGTGCGTGCGCCGCGCCTGACGCTCGCGGAGGACGGCGTGCCGAAGTACAGCTTTTATCTCGACGGCCTGCGGCGCGAGAAGACGGTGAACGCGGCGGAGATTTACCGCCATCGCGGCGCATGGAAGCTCAAGCTCGTCGGCGCGGGCTACGAGGCGGGACTCGCGAGACTCTGCGAGGACTACGGACTCAGCGTGGAATAGAGAGGGGCACGGGAAGCCGTGCTTCCTGAAGATGGAGGTTTTACCATAGTGGATGTTTGTTCGTGTGACTTATCCCGAAGGGAAGATAGGGAAATCTTGCAGTACAAGGTGGGCGGGCTTCTCTACATGCCCGCCTACCAAGAGAACATCGTGGAGAAGATTCGTCGGCAGAAAAATGAGCATCTGACGGCCATCTGCTTCTGTCTGGAGGACGCGATCGGCGATATGGCGGTCGCCGATGCCGAGCGAGTCCTGCGCACGAATCTCGCGGCGCTCAAGGAGGTCTGCAAAGAGGAGGGGCGCGAGACGCCGCTGCTCTTCGTGCGCGTGCGCACCGCCGATCACATGGAGCATTTTCTCGACTTCGTGGGTGCGGCGGGCGACATTCTGACAGGCTACGTCCTGCCCAAGGTGAACCTCGGCAATGTCGAAGCCTACATGGAGCTGATGCGATCGGTCAATGACGGCGCGGCGAAGAAGCGCTACCTCATGCCCGTCCTCGAAAGTCCTTCTATTGCCGACATCAAGAGCCGCGCCGCCGTCCTCGGCGAGCTCAAGGCGATCTTCGACGCACACAGGGAATACGTGCTGAACATCCGCGTCGGCGGCAACGATTTCAGCAATCTCTACGGCGTGCGCCGCTCGATCGCGCACACGATCTACGAGGTCGGCGTCGTGCGCGACATCCTCATCGACATTCTGAACATCTTCGCGCGTGACTACATCGTCTCCGGCCCTGTCTGGAACTACTTCGGCGACGACCCTGCGGGCGCGTGGGCGGCGGGACTCAAGAGGGAGCTGGAACTCGACCGCTTGAACGGCTTCATCGGCAAGACGGTCATTCATCCCGCGCAGCTCCCGTTCGTCTTCGAGAGCCTGAAGGCGGAGCGCTCCGACTACGAGGATGCGAAGATGATCGCCGAATGGCAGGACGAGAAGGCGGGCGTGAAGAAGAGCTGGGACGGCACGCGCATGAACGAGGTCAAGACGCATGCCAAGTGGGCAAAGCGCGTGCTGACGCTCGCGGAAATCTATGGCGTCAAGGATGATGGGGCGGCAGTCGCCGCCGAGAGCAAAAGGTAAGGGGAAGTCTTTATGCGTATATGGTTCAACCAATGGTTCAGCACGGCCTACCATCTGATCGAGCTGATGCGGGCGGGATCGCCCGGGAAGTTCACGTTCGTCGGCTCAAGCGCCAATCCCAATGCACTCTATCGTCTCGTTTCCGACGAGTGGTACACGGAGCCTGCGCTTCCCGTTTCCGAAGAGTATGTGGAGTATTGCTTGGAATTCTGCAAGGCGCATCATATCGACATCTTCTTCCCGCGCCGCGCCCTGACGCTGCTCTCGCGCTATCGTGAGGAATTTCTCGCGGCGGGCACGAAGCTCGCCGTCGGCAGCGATTACAAGATCATGCGGCTCCTCGACGACAAGGCGGCGACGTACGCCTTCTTCGAGGCGCGTGACGCTTCCCTCGTGCCCGCGCATCTCATCGCCGGCACGTACGAGGAATTCTGCGCCGCCTACGAGAGCTTGCGCCCCCACTGCGCGCGCGTCTGCTACAAGCTCACGAAGGATGAGGGAGCTGAGACCTTCCGCGTCATCGACGATACGCTTCTGCGCTCGGGCGACGTGCGCCGCAAGCCCGGCATGAAGCTCACGTGGGACATGGCGCGCACGGTCGTCCGGGGCTACGACTTTTCCGTGCCCTTCATGCTCATGCCATACCTCGAAGGGCAGGAGATCAGCGTCGACTGCCTGCGGACGCCCGGCGAGGAGATCATCATCCCGCGCTTCAAGACGAACCACCGCTATTCGGAAGTCCGCTTCGATGAGGAGATCGTCGAGAAATGCCGCACGATGATGAACCTCCTGCAGATCGATGTGCCGATCAACATCCAGTTCAAGGGTGACGGGGAGAAGTACTGCCTGTTGGAAATCAATCCGCGCATGTCGGGCGGCTTGCAGCTCTCGTGCCTCGCGACGGGCATCAACGTGCCCGATATCGCCGTCCATCAGCTTCTCGGCGAGGAAAAGCCGTGGCAGTACCCCGATCGCCAAAAGGTCTATCGCGTGGCGAATCTTGAGACGCCGAAGCGGCTCAAGGCGTGAGGCGGGCGCGATGAAGTACACGGCAGACGCGGTGCTGCGCGTGGCGAGGCGGCACAGAAATGAAAAGCGCGGCTATCTGCTCGTCAACCCGCTGCAGGGAAAGCACATGCCCGTCGCGCCGCATGAAGCGCTCGACCTCATGGAAGCGCTCGGCGAGAAGGTCAAGGCAGCCGCGCCTGCGGCAAGGCTCGTCATCGGCTTCGCCGAGACGGCGACCGCCATCGGCGCCGTCGTCGCGAAGTCGCTCGCGGACGCGTGCCTCTACGTGCAGACGACGCGCGAGGAATTGCCGTCCGGCGTGCGCACGATCGAGTTTTTGGAGGAGCACAGCCATGCGCCCGAGCAGCGACTCGCCGTCGATGCGCTCGAAGCGCAGCTCGCTGAGACGGATACGGTCGTCTTCGTCGACGACGAGATCTCGACGGGCAGGACGCTCTCGAATATCGTCGAGCAGATGAAGGCGAAGCTGCCCGCGCTCCGCGAGAAGAGGCTCGTCGCGGCGTCCGTCCTGAACCGCTTGACGGCGTCCGATCGCGAGCGGCTCTTGGCGTGCGGCGTCGAGTGCGTCGCGCTCGTAGAGCTTGCGCCCGAAGACTACGAGGTGCGTGCGGCGGCGTTTCAAACGCGCGGGGCGGCGGACTGCCGCGTGCCGTCGCGACATTATCCCTATCGCACGCTTGCGCTCGGCGAGCACGCGACGCCGCGCACGGGCATCGCGATCGGCGACTATACGATCCTCTGGCAGGGCGCCGGACTCGTCCTCGCCGAGCGCATCGCTTGGGCGAAGCACGAGTCGATCCTCGTGCTCGGCACGGAGGAATGTATGCTGCCGGGTCTTATGGTCGGCAGGGTCTTGGAGAGGAAGGGCTGGCAGAACGTCTTCTTCCATGCGACGACGCGAAGCCCCATCGGCATCTCGGAGGAAGCGGGCTATCCCATCGAAGCGGGCTGGCAGGTCAAGAGCTTCTACGGCGATGAGCGCGCGACGTACATCTACAACTTGCGGCCCTATCACCATGCCGTCATCGTCTCGGATACGGCGCACGAGGCGCATGAGGCGGTCGAGAGTATCGCCCGCGCCCTGCGCGAGAGCGGCTGCACGGACATCGTCTATCTGATGAGCCGCGACGAATGACGAGGAAGGAGCGGGCGATGTTCAGTACATACAAGAAGGACGACGTGACGATCCTTTTGAAAGACATCACGGGAAAGCTCGACCCTCTGCCGACGGCAGAGAGGGAAAAGCTCATTCAGTCGGGCAGGCATTATTCGGAGATGCTGCCATTGGAATACGAGCCGTCGGAAAAGTATTTGAAGGCGTACTTCGACGCGCTCTCGCGCTACGCCGAGATCACAGCTCATGCGACGGCGAGTCTCGCCGAGAAGATTTACGAGGAGAAGGGCGCATCCGCCGCGCTCGTCTCGCTCGCCCGCGCGGGCACGCCCATCGGCATTCTGCTCAAGCGCTATATCAAGAGGCGCTTTGGCGCGGACGTCGCACACTACACGATTTCCATCATTCGCGGCAGGGGCATCGACAAGAACGCCATGGCGTACATCCTCGCGCGTCACGCGCCCGAGGCTCTGCAGTTTGTCGACGGCTGGACGGGCAAGGGCGCGATCGCGCGCGAGCTCGCAAACGACGCGGCAGAGTTTCGCGGTGTGAGCGCGGGGCTTGCCGTCCTCTCCGATCCCGCCTATGTGGCGGAGAAATGCGGCACGCACGAGGACTTCCTCATCGCGAGTTCGTGCCTGAACTCGACGGTGTCGGGGCTTCTGAGCCGCACGGTGCTGCGTGATGATTTGATCGGCGAGGCGGACTTTCACGGCGCGGCCTTTTACGAAGGACTGCGCGAGAAGGATCTGACGTATGACTTCATCGAGGCGGTGGAAAGGCGCTTCCCCGAGGAAGCGCCGCCCGTGCGCGAGGAGGGCGCGGCGCATCGGTCGGGGCTTGCCGAGGTCGAGCGCATCGCGGGCGATTTCGGCATTCGCGACATCAACCTCGTGAAGCCCGGCATCGGTGAGGCGACGCGCGTCCTGCTGCGCCGCCTGCCGTGGAAACTTCTCGTCAAGAGCCGCACGGACGAAGCGCGGCTCGGTCATCTCTATCAACTGGCAAAGGAGAAAGGCGTCGAGGTCGTGGAGTACCCGCTGGAGAATTATCTCGCATGCGGACTCATACGCTCGCTCGCCGACAACTGAAATGAAAGACATCGTATTCGCTTCCGATCTCGACAACACGCTGCTCTACTCGCGCAGTCACAAGCGCGAGGGCGATGTTTGCGTCGAGCATATCAAGGGCGAGGCGCACGGCTTCATGACGCCGCTCGCCATCGAGCGTCTGCGCGAAGTCTCGCAAAAAGTGCAGCTGATTCCTGTGACGACGCGCTCCGTCGAGCAGTATCGGCGCATCGAGTGGCCGGAAGGCACAGCGCCCGAATACGCCGTGACGACGAACGGCGCGGTGCTTTTGAAGAACGGCGAGGTCGATGCCGCGTGGCGCGAGGCGCATGACGCTTTGATCGCCCCTGCACGAGAGGAGATCGCGCGCTGTCACGCGCTCTATCTGGGCGATCGCGCGTTCATCCGCTGCCGCATCGTCGACGACGCGTACCTCTTCGTCTACTGCGCCGACGGCGTGGACGCGCAGGCGATGGCGGAAAAGTGCCAAAAGCGGACGAGCCTTCGCGTCGAGCCGTCGGGCAGAAAGATCTACTTCTTTCCCCCCAAGCTCACGAAGGGCGCGGCGCTCCGTGAGCTGCGCCGCCGCTTCTCGCCGCGCAAAGTTTACGCCGCCGGTGACACGGCGATTGACGCGCCGCTCCTCGCCGCAGCCGACCGTGCCTTCGCCGCCAAGACACTCGCGATGGAAGACGCCGCGCACATCCGGCGGCACGAAGGCCGCGGCGTATTCGCCGAATGGCTGCTCGCAGAGCTTTTGCAGGAACTTGACTGAAAGAAGCGGCTTTTTGTGGTATAATAAAGGCAGAGCAGCGAAAGGAGCACACACATGGCAAAGGGCCGTCAATATCAAGATACGGTGTTCCGCGCATATATGAATGATGCCGACCGTTTGAGAGATGTCGCAGGGGCGCTTCATGGAAGGAGATACACCTCTGTCGAGCGCGTGAGAATTGTGACGCTCGACGGAACATTTCTGTCACAAATGAAAAACGATATATCCTTTCTGCTAGCAGGCCGTCATTTGGTATTTATGGAGCATCAGAGCACGTTGAATCAGAATATGCCGTTGCGTTGCCTCTATTACATCTGCGAACAGCTTCGCCAGTATATTCCGGCCAAAAGTTTGTACCAAAACAAGCAAATTCCCTTGCCAAGACCGGAGTTCCATGTGTTCTACACAGGCAGCAAGGATACGTTGGAAACGGAGCAAATGAGATTGTCCGATGCCTATATGGAAGGTGAAGGAAACATCCATTTGGAAATCAAGGTCACTTTCCACAACATTGCTTATGGAAGTGAAAAGATGTTGCTGCGCATGAGTCGCTCGCTTCACGATTACAGCTTTTTCCTAAATTGCATCAAAACCAATATCGCAGGAGGCATGGAGCGCGTGCGGGCGATTCGCGCAGCCATGCGATATTGCATGGAGCATGACGTCATGAAGGAGTTTTTGCAGGAGCACGAAAGCGAGGTCATCGACATGGTCAATTTCGAGTGGAATCAAAAAGATTTTGAAGAGGCTGTCCGCGAGGAAGGCCTCGCAAAAGGTCGCGAGGAAGAAAAATCGGCATTCATTCTCGGCATGCTGAAAGAGAAACTGCCGCTGGAAACGATCGCGCGGGTGTCGAAAATGTCGGTGGAGCGCATTCAGGAGCTTGGCCGCATGCACAGTCTGCTTTGACGCGATAGAAAGGAGCATCGTATGCAGGGCATTGTGAAGAAAGGGCCGCGCCTGCAATTTCGACAGGCGGAGGAAAAGGATCTCGACTACATCCTCGAAGTGGAATTTCGCCCCGAGAACGGCAAATTCGTCATTCCGTGGGAGCGCGAGGTGCATAGCCAGACGCTCAACACCGAGGGCGCGATTCATCTCGTCATCGAGCGCATAGACACCTTGGAGCCGGTCGGCTTTCTGATGATCGCAGGGCTCACGAACCCGTCGAAGGAGATCGAGTGGACGCGCATCATCCTCGACAAGAAGGGCGAGGGCTATGGGCACGAAACGCTCAAGCTCCTGAAGTCGTGGGCGTTCGACGACCTCAAGTTCCACCGCGCTTGGCTCGACTGCAAGGACTACAACGCGCGCGCGCTGCACGTCTACGAGTCGGAAGGCCTCGTGCGCGAGGGGCTGATCCGCGAGACGATTCTGACGGACGGCGTCTACGAAAACCTCGTGATCCTCGGCATCCTCGACCGCGAGTACTTCGCACGCAAGGAAAGGGGCGAAGAGCTTTGAAAAAGATCAAGCGCGTGTTCCTCATCGTGCTCGACAGCCTCGGCGTCGGCGCGGCGCCCGATGCGGCGGACTTCGGCGACGGCGCGTGCAATACGCTGCTGAGCCTCGTGCGGTCGGAAGGATTTTCTGCGCCGCACCTCGCCTCGCTCGGACTCTTCTCCGTCGACGGCATCAAGGACGCGGCGGAGGCAGCCGCGCTTCGCGTGACTGTGCCGCGCGGCGCGTTTGCGCGCCTGCGGGAAAGCTCGCGCGGCAAGGACACGACGACGGGGCATTGGGAGCTGGCGGGCATCGTCGGCGAGCACCCGATGCCGACGTACCCTGCGGGCTTCCCGCCCGAGATCATCGCCGCGCTTGAGGCGAGCATCGGCAGGAAGCTCATCTGCAACAAGCCGTATTCGGGCACGCAGGTCATTCATGACTACGGGCGCGAGCACATCGAGACGGGCGCGCTCATCGTCTACACGTCGGCGGACAGCGTGCTGCAGCTCGCGGCGCACGAGAATGTCGTGCCGCGTGAGGAGCTTTACGAGGCGTGCCGCAAGGCGCGTGCCATCATGTGCGGCAAGCACGGCGTCGGCAGGGTCATCGCGCGTCCCTTCATCGGCGAGTATCCGAACTACGAGCGCACGGCAGGCCGGCACGACTTCTCGCTTGAGCCGCCGGCGACCGTGCTCGACGCCTTGAAGGATGCGGGATTCGCCTCCATCGGCGTCGGCAAGATCTCCGACATCTTTGCAGGAAAAGGGCTCACGAAGAGCCTTGGCACGAACGAGGACAATGTCGACGGCATGAAAAAGACGAGATCGCTCCTCGGCGAGGACTTCACGGGTCTCGCCTTTGTCAATCTCGTCGACTTCGATATGGTCTTCGGACATCGCCGCGATACGGCAGGATATGCACGCGCCGTCATGGAGTTTGACGCATGGCTCGGCGATTTCCTCGCGGCGATGAAGGAGACGGACGTGCTCATGATCACGGCTGATCACGGCTGCGATCCCGGTGCGCCCGGCACCGATCACACGCGCGAATATGTGCCTCTCCTAGCCTATGGCGCGGCGGTACGCGCGGGCTGCGATCTCGGCACGCGCCCCGCATTCGCCGACGTCGGCGCGACCATCGCCGAGATCTTCGGCGTGGAGCTTGTGACGCGAGGGCGGAGCTTCTGGCGTGAGATTGCCGCAGGCTGAACGCCGCACGCGAAGGCTCGCGTCCCTGCAACAAGTTTCATCGCATGTACCCCTTTACGACTTGCGTACATAGAGCCTGAACGCCTCGAAATCGTTGTATTCGAGGCGTTTTTTTCGTATGATGAAAGAGGAGGATGCATCATACGGAAAGGAAGGGACAGGGATGAGATTCTACAAGAAGAGGACGGCGCTCCTCGCCTTGGCGTTCGCCGCGCTGAGCGCGACTGCGTTCGCCGCCGACGGCGCGGACAGCTTCAGCGATGTGCCCAAAGATCATTGGAGCTACGAAGCGCTCGACTACCTCGCGAAGAACGGTGTCATCGAGGGCTACACAGACGGCACGTTCCAGGGCAACCGCACGATGAGCCGCTACGAGATGGCGGCGATCACCGCACGCGCCATGCAGGCGTCGAACCTCGACATCGGCGCGAGGTCGGTGCTCGAAAAGCTGGAAAAGGAGTACGGTTCGGAGCTTGCCGCGCTGCGCGCCCAAGTCGAGCAGAACACGGAGGACATCCGCAAGAACCGTGAGGCAATCGAACGCTTCAAGGTGCACGGCTTCGTGCGCACGCAGTACGACTACGACAAGAACACCGACGCCGATACGCTCGACCGCAGCGCGAACCGTTTCTACATGGATCTGCGCCTCGACATGAAGGTCAACGACATCTGGACGGTCAAGGCACAGAGCGAGACGAACCGCCACTACAACAACGGCCACCTGCGCAGTGAAAATGCCCTGGGCACGGACACTTGGCAGCAGACATGGTCGGGGCACGACGGCAACTTCCAGCGCATCTGGGTCGAAGCGCAGCAGGACGGCAGGTGGCTGAACCTCGGACGCGCGTGGCGCGGTCTCGGCTTTCAGAACGTGCTCTTCGGCAATGAGTCGGACGGTTTCCAGTTCGGCATTCCCATCAAGGGAACGAATCTCACGGCGAGCGGCTTCTGGATGGCGTCGACGGGCGCGGGCAACAAGGAGAGCCTTTACGGCGTCGGCCTTTGGGGCGCGGTCGGACACAACTTCGACATCAACGTCGCCTATGCGAGGAGCAGCCTCGGCAAGAACGAGAGCTACACCTCAGGTCTTATCGACCACTACGAGGCAGATCCGGTGACGCACCGCGTCTTCCCTGTCTACAGGGACAACGACAGGACGAATCCCAGGAGCTACGGCTATGTCGTCAGCGCGGCGACGAACGTAGCGAAGAACGTGCGCGTCATCGGCGACTACGTCCAGACCGACGCCGACGAGCAGAACAAGAGCGTCGCGCTGCGTCTCAACTACAAGGGCACGAAGCTCGACGACGTCGGCAGCTTCGGCGTATACGCACGCTATGTGCGCTACGGCGCGAACGGCTGGCTCGCGGGCGACGACGAATGGGGCTCGACGTGGAACGGCACGAAGGGCTGGATCGTCGGCTTCAAGTATGTGCCGTGGAAGAACGTCGAATGGGAGACGCTCTTTTCCAGGCAGAAGCGCGACTACGGCACGAGCGCGGAGTACAACCGCTCGCTCCTGCGCACCCAGCTCGACTATCATTTCTGACGGGTGAGGAAAACAGAATAGAAAAGCCCCCAAGCTGACACCTTGGGGGCTTTTCGTGTATCGGTTATGACGATTACCTCGTTTGCCAAGGTCAGTATATCATAATCATCTGTTGGTATGCAAGCCGTATGTTTACGATATGGTTCTGTATCGAGATTAAAATTCTTTTTTAGTAGTGAATAGCAGAATAAAGATGCATGATATATCGCGCCTCCTCGCCGCATGTATAGGGGCGAAAGGGGGTGAGAGACATGGCAGTCAAGAAGACGGGAGCGGCGACGAAGCTGATTCTCAAGGTTCAGACGGGCACGGACAAAAAGGGCCTGCCGACCTACGGCCAGCGCATGGTGCAGAACGTGAACCCGGCGCTCGGCGACGAGGACTTCCTCGCCATCGGCAAGAGCCTCGGCGGCCTGCAGTCGCACACGCTGAAGGACGTCATGCGCCAGGACGCAGCCGCGCTGACGGAAGAGTAAAGGCGGCGGTTTCGCGGGCGGCCTTGCGGTCGCTCCGAAACCATCGCTTGCAGGGAGGAGGTGAAGGAAATGGCAAAGGCGCTGAAGATGGTCTTCAAGCTCTCGGATACGCAGACGGCGACCGTGAGCCTCGCCGATCCCAAGGCGGGACTGACGAAGGCGGAGGCCGAAGCGGTCATGACGGACATGATCGCGAAGAACGCGCTCGTCGTCAAGGGCGTCAATCCCAAGGCGATCAAGGCGGTCTACATCCGTTCGAGCGAGGATCAGGAGCTTGCCTGAGGAGGGCGAAAGGACGCGGAGCGACACGGCTCTGCGTCCTTTTTTGCGTTTGTGTCTGACCAATACGCGCATTTAAGAAAAAGAACGATGATTCGATATAAGAAACGAAGGGTTTCGACTTGAATTTCAATTCCAAGGAGGGAAGCTGCATGAAGATCCAGGGAAACGGCGATGGCTCCATCGGGATGAAGAAAGGCTTGCTGCAGAGTGAGCGGCTTGTTGGAAATAAAGGGCATGAGTCAACGATTGCCGCGATGCAGAAGCAAAAGGAATATGCGGGAGAGCCGGGAAAATCCGCCGGATCGCCGGCTTATCATGTATCGGTCAGCAAGGAGGGCAGGGGGCTTGCCGTCTTGCATGGAACAGCGACGCAAAGCGGCAGCGAGACTGCTATGCAGGATGCTGTGGAGAAGCAGAGTGTAGAGCAGATGGACATGTCCGGCACTGTCCCGCTGAAGCCGCTTCGAGCGGAGGAGCTTGACTGGGCGACCGAATATGAACGGGCTTCGCTGGCAGAAACCATGAGAGGAGTCGAGAGCGGCATCGGCGCCGTCTTGCGTGGCGCGGCTGAAAATCCCCTCGCCGTCGGCGCCGACATCCAGATGTATCTCGTTCGTCAGCTCAACGCCTATGGTCATCATCAGAAGGCCTTGGGGCACAGCTTGGCAGGCGATCCATATCTGAGCAGCGTTCTTGAGCGCTTGGACGCACTTGACCCTAAAGGCGAAAATCCCCTGGTAAGCGAGATCCGTTCTCTCGTCAGCACGACGATGAGCGGCAAGAACATCGAGCTTTTTGAAAAAGATGGACACAGCGATCTCGTCCGGCGATATTGCGCCTACCTTGGCATCCATATGGGCGATGCAATGAAGGTCAAGGACAAGGCGGGCGATTATTTCAACGATAAGACGGCGATATACGCCTTCTTTCAGGAAATGAGCCGCAAGGCGAAGTGTACGGAAGAGCTGCTTGAAGCCATGCTTGGAGATCGTGCGGGAGAGAAAGTGGAGGAGAGGGAACGTTCCTCAGACCTTTCGCAGCTGATCGCCGAGAGGAAGAGCGGCCTTGAGGATGGCATGACCGCGTACAAGGAGAGCCTGCGCAAACTGCACCGTGCCGATGGCGACGCAGGCGAGGGCGAAGACGGCAAACTTTCGGAGCGGGAGAGAGCGGAAGAGAAAAAAAGCCTGATTCCGAGCGTCACAGGCTACGACTGGCAGCGCATTTCAGAGAAGTATTTGCATGAAAATCCGGAACTTGCCGCCATTTTTGCCGAGAACGGCATGGGTTGAGCGAAGGGCATACATCTGCGCTTGCAAGGTGCTGCCTGCTGTAACAGCGGACAGCGCCTTTTTCTTTGTGAGATTGTTTCAATG
>ERZ772764.1306-NODE-1306-length-15763-cov-2.884772_pt1 | contig 15763 bp, 10 predicted proteins | sample MGYA00512163_ERZ772764 | MGnify/ENA primary metagenome ERZ772764 (study PRJEB29015, sample SAMEA2737903) | human oral metagenome | biome: human oral; feature: human-associated habitat; material: dental | place: China | collected 2094 ... | reverse complement strand
GTGGGTCTACAGTGGCTCTACAGTGGGTCTACAGTGGGTCTACAGTGGCTCTACAACGAACAAAAGACGAAGGAACAACGAATGTAAAGTGGAAGTAAAGTGAAGGAGAGATATATTTAAAAGGTTTCTTTGTTCACTTATTTTCCAATTGCTGATACCTGCTAAGCGGGTACTGTAATGACAGTTATTATAGATGAATAATATATTTATTGGGCACTAATAAAAAATAAATGTTAAAAATCTTGTGTTTTTATGGGTGAAGACCTAATTTTGCCTTGCAATATGAAGTTTTTTTAAGGCTTAATAATGATGTGGGATTTTAAACGAACAGCAAATGTATTTACTCTAATACTACTACTTATACTCTTTTCTTCGACAGAGATTCTTAAAGCACAGCAAATAAAAACTGTAATTTCAGAGAATATAAAATTTACTACTTCTGGTTTTCAAGAAGGCACTTATATTTCCGTGAGAATTATTTTTCCTAAAGATAAAGAAAAGATAGATATACGATTCGCTTTTCCTGAAGGAATTGAATATGCGGGATATACTCTTGAAAAGAACAGTGCCATACGAAAAGTTACTCCCAAAGATATAAATTTACCTAATAACCCTGTGCTTACTGTACTAAGTAGACCAGGAAGTACAACACATCTTTTAGTGAAACGGAGAATTACTAAAAGAGGGTACAGCTATCTTAAAACACATCTATCTCTTCAAGATGAAGTGGGGGTAATGATTGATGAGGTAACGGTTGCTACTAAAAAATCTAATGAATATTTTTTGAATACTCCTAATCTGCAAATTACGACACAAAAGGTGAAAGAGAATCCTATGGGGGATTATTCGAGAGTATTTGGTATTGAGAATAAAACTATAGAAGGGAAAAGAGTAGGTATCATAAACGATATTTATTTTTCGGTGAAACACCCATTAGGGGTTAAAACACGAAAAATGATTTACAATAAAAAAGTACTTACTCCCATAAGTAAAGTGCCACAGCATATAGGGCAAAATGGAGGAGAAGATTTGTATGTGATACGAATTTCGGAAGGATTAAAAGAGAAGGAAGGAGTTTGGATTACAGAAGAGTATACGGCGAAGGGGTGTAAAGCCAATGGAGAGGTGAGTTATGAGGCTTATTGGGGAGAAAATCCTTCGGAATTATATGAAGTGAGTAGTGCTGTTCAATCGATTACAATGCAAGTGGCAACTGATGAAAAACCTAATGTTATTTTAAATCCACAGAGTACAGCAACTTATTTTAAATGGAGTGAAGGCTTCTGTGGAAATACTTTGGGAATGTTTACTGCACAATACATTAATAAAGGGAATGCAACGGCTTATGATCTTCAATTGACCCTTTATGAAGAAGAGGATGCGGTGAAATTTAAGGCTTATAAACCTACGAATTTCCGTATTATAGATAGTGAGAAAAAAGAAATTATTATCCCTGATAAAGCCATACAAATGCCTGATGGTGTGTTAGGAAAACGCATCATTAGCTTTGCTGAATTAGAAAGTTTTAAGGATTTAGCATTAGGACAAAGCAATATAGGTCTTACTGATGAAGATGGTGATGGGGTAAGAGATGATTTGGCATCAGAAGAAAAGTTAGAAATACGTTTTGATTTAGTTAGAAATGATAATATTCCCTGCTTATCATCTACCGAAGGGATATTTGCAGTAAGTATTATTACTGAGCTTTCTTATCATAGCTTGTGTGGTATTTCTTTTTATAAACAAGAGTCATTAAGTGACCATACTTTTAAACGAAAAATAAAAGATGTGAAAGACACTTCAAAACTTCCTACCTTATTAGCATTTAACCAACCTATACCGGCTTCAATATCTTTTACTGCTTCTGTAACTTCACAAGACAATATTCAACAATTACAATCACATCACAAAGAAATAGCAGAAAGGAAGTATCGTTATGAGCTGTTGTTACCCGAAGGAATGGCAATGATGAATATAAAGTTTTATAAAGCCGATGCTTATGGGGTTTCGGTAGCATCTGCAATAACTCTGCCTGATGTCCTTTCGGGAGGAACATTCAGTTATACGACAGCAGATGAAGTTTGGGGATATATCACTTTTGATATGATTTTAACAACTTGCAAGGCAAACAAGGTTTCTTTGCAATATTCAATTTGGCAAATGGATAAGAATAGGTATAATACTTATTGCAAAATACCCTATATCTGTACACAAAGGGTGATAGTTGCCAAGTGTCCTGATGTGTGCTTTGAGAATGCCCCTAAAACACTTTCAACAACAATAGAAAGGGCTGATAATTCGTATGGTTGGACAGATTATACAATGACCAAACGGCAAAAGCGCGCAAGAGCGAGACAAGAAGACCGCAAGCGAGCACTTTACTTAGACGATATTGAAATAATATCAGAGGGAGTACAATTAGGAGGCTCTACAAAGAATCTTTATTATTATGTGCAGGTACCTAAAACAGTGGTATTATTGCCTAAACAGGTTAGTTTAAAGATAGGAGAGCATCTTATAACATTGGTTGCCAAGCAGGGTGTCCTTCGTGAGACTACCGATGATGAAAATAATTATTTCTTGTGGAATTTAACAGAGGCATTACCTTCTCGAGGAGTTTTAGCAGATGAGAAATTTACTGCCGTTGCTACTTATCAAGTGGAGAGTTGTACTGCCGAAGATGTTACTTTAACCTCTCAATTAAAAGAAGAGATAGGTTCTTTTTTTTATAGAATTGATGGAACAAAAGAACAAAACATAAATGAAAGAGGTTATCATACGGAGGAATTACATTGTGGAGAAGAGAGTAAGAGTGTATTTTATATTGTAAATTTACCTGATGAAGATGTTCATTCTTGCTATAAGATGAAAGATTGTATGTTATTTCCTCTACGAAATAAGGCAGGGAAGAGTGTTATTCAGCAGACTGCCGATAGAATATTTAAAGATGAATATCGCCCTAAGAGGCTTGTAAAGGTTATAGAGATAAAAGTGCCTAAAGGTTATGATTTGGTAAAGCCAGTGGTGTATCATTATTTAGATAACACGGCAACTAATGTAGTGCATATTCCGTTAGATAGCTTTACAACAGAAGAAGATAAGGATTTTAAAGTGTATACTTATACTAACCCTAAGAAAGGAACGGAGGGATATTTACCTCCAGAAATTATTTCGGGACAAAATGATGAGACTCAGTATATAGAAGTTTTTGTACAGCCTACTTGTAAAGCAAAAGTATGTACAAGCGAAGAAGAAGCCTTTAACCATAATCAATTAGTAATTATGGGGGTAATCTATGAAGGTTTCTATTATCATTATGCTAATAGTGGACAGACAAAGATTATAAAACAGAATACATCGAATACTTTGCTTTATGGAGGACAGCGCTCTATTACTTTGCAGTCTATCACCCCTCAGAATATAAAAATACATAACACGACCTTTTTTATAGACTTTAGGTTACAAAATTTGAATAGGGAGCCCATAGATAATATTTGGCTTATGCTCCCCAATATACAAGGTATAGAAGTATTGAGATTGTTAGCAATAGACCCTATTAAGCAGAAAGAGCAAAGAGTTATCACAGCCCAAGATGTGCAAGGCAATAAATATTATTCTTTAAGTGAGCTACGAGCCTATACAGAAATGGTTTATCGATTGGAATACCGAGTGACTAACTTCGATATGACACATTTTACCGTTGAGGTTTATGCAGGCAGGAGTTGTAATGATAATTTAATGGAATGCAATATGCAACAACTTGTGTATAATGTAGAAAATGAAAAAGGAGTAACACCTGATATTGTTGTTGTAACACAACCTGAGAGTCAAGTGTTATGCAATGGAGAAAGAGCTGTATTTACTTCTGAGGCTAAACTTAGCTCAGTAAGTGCTACGGGAAAAATTATTGACTATCAGTGGCAAGAATTAAGTAACAAAAACACTCAATGGAAGGATATAGAAACAGAAAAGGGCTCTGTTAGAAGTGGAGATAAAGTAACCTTATTTTTTGATGCTGTCAATGCTGACTTAAACGGGAATAAGTATAGGGTGAAATATAGTTATACAGATGTAAAAACTGCTACCGTTCAGTATTCTGAAGAGGCAATATTGAAGGTGAATTATTTAACTATCGAACAACAACCTACCTCAGCTGTTTATATTCAGAAAGCTTTACCATCGCCTTTATATGTGATAGTGAAGGGTACCACTACACCTGTGTATCAGTGGTATGAAAGTACTAAGAACACAAATATTAATGGTAAGGCAATAGATTCTCGTACGAATAGTTATACACCTTCGACAGAAGCAGTAGGGGAGAGGTATTATTATGTGACTATAACCGATAGATGTGGCACTGTAACGAGTTCAGTAGCCAAAATAGAGGTAAAAGCAGATACTTTTACAACAACAAGTGAATTGAAAAGAATTACTGTTTACAATGGTTTATCAGCAAACGGAGATGGAAAGAATGATTGTTTTTATATCAGAGGAATAGAGCATTACCCCAATAATAGAGTTAAGGTATACAATCGGGCAGGTGAAAAAGTGTTTGATATAAAAGGATATGACAATACTTCTCGCGTATTAAAAGGAGATAAAATGCCCTTAGGAACTTACTACTATGTGTTAGAATATTACGATGCTCAACGGAAAGAAACACAAATAGGGTGGCTGTATATACAAAAATAATAAGGGTATAGATATAAAATATTGTGTAAAAAGTGGTAGAAATGTAAAAAAGTTGTACTTTTGTCGAAATAAAAGTCAGGTAGATTTTCTATCTACTTGATTTACAATAATAAAGAATAAAATTTAAGTAATACATAGTTTAAAAATGATTAAAAAAGCGTTTATTTTAGTATTAACAATGTTTAGTGTAGGGATATATGGACAACAAGAGTCGCAATATACCCAGTATATGTACAACACTATGATGTTTAACCCAGCTTATACAGGCTCGAGAGAGGTAGGCAGTTTCTTTGGTATGTTTCGTACCCAATGGGTAGGTATCAAAGGAGCCCCCACTAATGGAAGCATTAGTTATCATCAACCAATGGAGAGCTTACGCAATGTAGGTTTGGGAGGAAGTATTTTTAGAGAGAGTATAGGACCTCAAAATCAAACGGATTTAGCGATTGATTTTTCATATACTTTGAACTTTGAGAACTCTAAATTAGCTTTTGGTATCAATGGTTCAGGTAGCTTATTTCAAATAAATTATGATGAGCTAAACAAACAAGACCAAGCAGACCCTAACTTATCGGGCAGTGAGAGCGTTTTTTCACCTAATATAGGAGCGGGTATTTATTGGTATACTGATAAGTATTATTTAGGGTTTTCAGTGCCTAATATGTTGGAAACCACTCATTACAACAAGAGTTCAGTGTCTGTGTTGAAGAATACGCAGCATATGTATTTAATCGGTGGTTATGTGTTCAACTTGTCAGAGAACACAAAATTCAAACCCGCAGTGCTTTCTAAGATAGCTTTTGGAGCACCCTTGCAATTGGACTTATCGGCAAACTTTATGTTTAATGAGAAGTTTGTATTGGGGGCAGCTTACAGATGGTCGGCAGCAGTGAGTGTAATGGCAGGTTTTCAGATAAGCGAACGTTGGTTTGCGGGATATGCTTATGACTTTGAGACGACTGAATTATCAAAATATAACTCAGGTTCACACGAAATCTTTTTGCGTTATGAACTGCTCAAAACCTATAAGAAAATAGTGTCTCCTCGTTTCTTTTAGTTTAGAAGGAGAACAGAGAGTATAAGCCTTTATAAATTACTTAAAATTGAATTGTTGATGAGAAAATACACTTTTATAATAGCCTTATTTTGTGGAATATCTGTACTGTTTGCCCAGAATGAGAAAGAGTTGCAAAAGGCAAAGGAAATGTATAAAAACTTTGCTTATGTTGATGCTATAAAAATATATGAAAGCATTGCTAAGAAAGGATTTGTGAATCAAGATATATTAGAAAATCTTGGTAATTCATACTACTACAATGCCGAATACAAGAAAGCATTATCTTGGTACAAACAGCTATTTGAGAATAAGAAATATAAAATCAAACCTGAATATTACTATCGCTATGCACAAGTACTAAAATCAGTAGGGAAATATGACGAAGCAAATAAGCTAATGTCTCAGTTTGCTGAGCTTACAGGTAATAATGATACGCGTGCTGTACTTTATGAAGAGAATAAGGACTATCGGGAAGTGATAGAGAGTAATTCAGGACGTTTGCAATTACACCCAGTAGCTATTAACACTGAATATTCAGAATATGGGACAGCTTTTTATGGTGATAAAATAGTTTTTGCAGCAGCTAATAGCGGTAGAGCTTCTAAAGGAGGAATTTCACAATGGACAGGAGAGAGTTTTTATGACCTGTATATAGCAGACCGCAATAAGCAAGAATTAAGTAATAAGAAACCTTTTTCATCAGCTTTAAATACAAAGTTTAATGAATCTACGGCTGTGTTTACAAAAGATGGAAAGACAGTGTATTTTACCCGTAATAACTATGTAAATAAAAAGATAGGAACGAATGGAGAAAATACTATCTTACTAAAAATACTTAAAGCAACCAAAGATGAAAAAGGTGATTGGGGAAATGTGGTAGAAGTGCCATTTAATAGTAACCAATACAATGTAGCACACCCAGCCTTGAGTCCTGATGAAAAATATCTTTATTTCGCTTCAGATATGAAAGGAACCTTAGGGAGTTCGGATATCTTTCGCGTAGAGATTTTAGGAAATAACAAATACGGTAGACCCGAAAATTTAGGAGATGTTATCAATACTTCGGGGCGTGAATCTTTTCCTTTTATCTCTAAGAACAATGTGTTGTATTACTCATCAGATGGTTTTCCAGGGCTAGGAGGTTTGGATATCTTTGCGGTAAAGTTTTATGAAGATGGAACAGTATCAAAACCTATTAATATAGGTAAGCCAGGTAATAGTGCTGATGATGATTTTTGTTTTATAATGGATAGTGACAGTAAGATAGGATTTTTAAGTTCTAACAGAGCTGGAGGAAAGGGTAAAGATGATATTTACAGCTTTTATGAAGAGAAACCTTTATCCTTTGACTGTGAGAAAATGCTGAAAGGAGTACTGAAAGATGCTAATACAAAAAGCGTTATTGTAGATGCTCTTATAGTACTATCAGATAGAACAATGAAACAGATAGATACTCAAAGAACTAAAGAAGATGGTACTTTTGCATTTAAGAAGGTGGATTGTAAAGAATTATATTATTACCTAAGAGCTGAAAAAGATAAATATGAAACCACAGAAGTGAAAGTATTAACGGGTAAAGAAGGAGATATCTTCTACGAGTTCTTGTTAAAACCGAGAGAAATAGCTATCTCAAAGGATACTGATTTAGCTAAAGTATTTGAGATAAAAGAAATATACTTCGATTTAAACAAGTCGAACATCAGACCAGATGCAGCGGTAGAATTAGCTAAGATTGTGGAAGTGATGAAACAATATCCTAAGATGAAGATAGATATTCGTTCGCACACCGATAGCCGAGCTACAGATGCTTATAACTTAGCTTTATCTGACCGTCGGGCTAAATCAACTCTTGAATGGATAGTTAAGCAAGGTATTGACCGCAAGCGATTGAAAGCGAAAGGCTATGGAGAAACGCAATTAGTAAATGGTTGCTCAAATGGAGTGCCTTGCACTGAAGAACAGCATCAAGCTAACCGCCGTAGTGAGTTTATTGTGGTAAGTATGGATTAATAGAAATATTGTAATGGAAGATTAGGAGTTATAAATTAACTCCTATTTTTCTATTTACCCAGTTGATATTACAAACCTTCTTTTTTATAATTTTTTCCTTTTATTGATTTATGAAGAAACAAATACCTTTCTATTTATTAGCCATTCTTGTAAGTACTTTCACACAAACTATTTGTGGACAAAGTGAAAAAGAAGCTTTACAGAAAGCAGCTAACTATTACAAGAACTTGGATTATGTACAGGCTATTAATGCCTATGAAAGTATTGCCCGTAAAGGAGTAGAACCCCAAGAGCTATTAGAAAATTTGGCTAATGCTTACTACTATAATGCCGATTACAAACAAGCAAATAAGTGGTATGCAAAACTCTTTGCAAATACTGATGCTAAGACAGGGAAACCTTATAATATTAATCCTGAATATTACTATCGTTATGCGCAAACTTTAAAATCAGTGGAAGATTATGAAGCCTCTGACAAAATGATGGATAAGTTTGTGGCTCTTAAAGGGAATACTGATTCGCGTGCAGTACTCTTTCAAAAGAACAGAGATTATCAGGCAGAAATTAAGCGAAATTCTGATAGAATGGTATTACACCCCTTGCAGATTAATACTAATAAATCAGAGTATGGGACAGCTTTTTATGGTAATAATATAGTATATGCTACTAGCAAAGGTGGTATTTTAAAGAAGCGTGCAGATTGGACAGGCGATAATTTTTATAGTTTGTATGAGGCAACTACCGATAGCTTGCAAGTTTTTAAGAAAGGAAAGCTCAATGGTATTAATACTAAGTTTAACGAATCGACAGCTGCGTTTAGCAAAGATGGAAACACGGTTTATTTTACTCGTAATAACTTTATCCACAATGAAGTAAAGACTAATGGGGACGAAACAGTATTGTTAAAGATATTTAAAGCTACCAAAAATAAGAGCGGTAAGTGGGAAGATGTAAAAGAAATGCCTTTTAATAGTAATATTCATAGTGTAGCTCACCCTGCTTTAAGTCCTGATGACAAATATATTTATTTTGCATCAGATATGAAAGGTACTATTGGAGCATCGGATATTTATCGTGCTAAAATACTGAAAAACGGTTATGGGAAGCCAGAGAATTTAGGAGCACTTATCAATACTCAAGGTAGAGAGTCTTTCCCATTTGTTTCAGATGATAACATATTGTATTATTCATCAGATGGTTTTCCAGGTTTAGGCGGATTAGATATTTATGCCGTAAAATTAGATGAGGAAGGCAATCCTATTTCTAAACCTGTGAATGTAGGTCGCCCTGCCAATAGTGCTGAAGATGATTTCTGTTATGTAATTAACACTCATACTAAAATAGGATATCTTACTTCAAACAGACCAGGAGGTAAAGGAAGTGATGATATTTATAGTTTTTATGAGGAAGCTCCAGTACAGTTCTCGTGCAAACAAGCTATTAATGGGGTTGTTAAAAATGCAAAAAGTTTAGAAGTAATAGCAGATGCTAAAATTACTTTATTAGATAAGTCATTAAAGTTAATAGAAGAACAAAACTCGAATCAGGAGGGGACTTTTAGTTTTCTTTATACTTCCAATTGCAAAGATGAACAGCTAATAATTAAAACAATAAGGGAAGGTTTTTCTTCTGACGAACAAAATATTACTTTAACAGGATTAAAAGACGCGTATGCTGAAGTATTGTTATCTCCTATTGTTGAGAAGAAACCTATAAAAATAGGAGATGATTTATCAAAGGAATTAAAAATAGATAATATATACTTCGACTATGATAAAGCTAATATTCGTCCTGATGCAGCTGAACAGTTGGCTAAAATAGTAAAAGTAATGGAAGAGTACCCTACTATGAAAATAGATGTGCGCTTGCATACTGATAGTAGAGGTTCTGATAGCTATAACTTAGCTTTGTCACAAAGACGTGCAAAATCAACTATTAAGTGGCTTATAGCTCACGGTATTCACAAAGATAGGATTACGGGTAAGGGATATGGAGAAACGCAATTAGTAAATGGTTGCTCAAATGGAGTACCCTGTACTGAAGAACAGCATCAAGCAAACCGTCGTAGTGAATTTATTATTATATCAATGTAAGAAAAGAATATTTCTATAAAATAGGAGGGAGGTTATCATTTTGATACCTCCCTTTTTTATTCTTTATAATGTTGCTTCAAAGATTTCTTTAAAATGAGTTAGGATACGTTGTTTTACTTCTTGAGTATCCACCTTATCTTTTGCTAATTCTACATTTAGAGACGTTACTGCTTTACCGCGAATACCACAAGGGATAATATTATCAAAATACCCTAAATCAGTATTTACATTTAGGGCAAAACCGTGCATTGTTACCCAACGAGAACAACGGACTCCCATTGCGCAAATTTTACGAGCAAAAGGCGTTCCTACATCAAGCCAAACCCCTGTCTCACCTTCACTGCGTTCACCTTTGAGACCATAATCGGAAAGAGTACGGATAATCACTTCTTCTAAAGAGCGCAAATATTTGTGGATATCGGTGAAAAAGTTTTCTAAATCTAAGATAGGATAACCCACAATCTGTCCAGGTCCGTGATAGGTGATATCTCCTCCACGATTGATTTTGTAAAAAGTAGCTCCTTTATTTTTTAGTCCTTCTTCATCAATGAGCAGATTCTCTATATGACCGCTTTTGCCAAGTGTATATACGTGAGGGTGTTCTACAAAAAGGAAATAATTAGTAGTAGGCAAGTTTGTGCCATTAGCTTTGTTATTTGTCTTTTGTGCGACTATTTCTTCAAACAGCGACTCTTGGTAGTCCCACGTTTCTTTGTAGTCTTTATTACCTAAATCCTTAATGATTACTTGTTTGTTCATAAATAGTTTGAATATTACCCTGACGGATATCTCCAGTATTGTACCCTTTGGTAAACCAATATTTACGTTGTTCAGAAGTACCGTGAGTAAATGAATCAGGTACTACGTGTCCTTGCATACGTTTTTGTATGGCATCATCACCTACAGCGTTAGCCGCACTAAGAGCTTCGTCAATATCATCGGCATCTAAATATTTTTGGTTGTGATGTGCCCATACTCCCGCATAGAAATCGGCTTGTAATTCTTGTGCTACCGACCATTTATTGGCAGCTGCTTTGGAGAGCCCTTGTTGTTTTTGGCGTACTTGTTGCGAAGTGCCTAAAAGCGTTTGGATATGATGCCCTACCTCGTGTGCCATTACGTAGGCAATAGCGAAGTCCCCACCTTTAGCTCCGAAGCGCGTTTTGAGTTCTTCAAAAAAATCCATATCCATATAGAGCTTTTGGTCAGCAGGACAATAGAATGGACCTACTGCAGAAGAGGCAGTTCCACAGCCTGTATTTACATTAGCGGTAAAGAGTACCAAGGTAGGTTTCTTATAGGTTCCTAAGCCATTTTGAGCAAATACTTTATCCCATACATCTTCGGTATCGGCGAGTACTGTAGCGGTAAATTCACCTATTTTCTTTTGTTCGGCAGTGAGTTCTACGCGTTCTACCGCTTGTTGAGTTTGGCTACCACCCGATACTTGATTTACTAAAGAGGCTACTTGTTGTCCTGTTTCGCCTCCAAAAAGTTGTAACAATACTACGATGATACCTACGATACCACCGCCTGCTATAAGACCACCTTTAGCACTTATTCCGCGACGGTCGTCTACATTGCTACTCTGTCTTCTTCCTTCCCATTTCATAGTTTATCTTGTTATATTTTGGTGCAAAGATACATCTTTTCTCAATATGTACAATATCCGTTTACAATAAATGAATTCCGTTCTTATCGCATAACTGAACCATATCATCTGTCCATATTGATGCTTGTACTTCACCGATATGAGCTTTTTGCAAGAGTAGCATACAGATACGAGATTGACCGATACCTCCCCCAATAGTTAAGGGTAATTCACCGCGTAATAGCATCTGATGATATTCTAACTTCTCACGTTCTTCTGATTTTGAAGCTTTCAGTTGAGAATGTAGAGAGGCTTCGTTTACTCGAATACCCATTGAAGAAAGTTCTAAAGCGCTGTTTAGTACAGGATTCCAAATAATAAGGTCGCCATTGAGTTCCCAATCGTCATAATCGGGGGCTCTATTGTCGTGTTTTTTTCCTGAAAGAAGTGTTTTGCCTATTTGAGTAATAAAAACGGCTCCTTTTTTTTGGGTGAAATTATGTTCACGTTCAGAAGGTGATAAGTTAGGATACATATCTTCTAATTCTTGTGAACTTATAAATGTTACCTCACGAGGTAGGAAAACCTTACACTTGTTATATTCTTTTACTAAAAGCGCTTCTGTTTCAAGAAAGGCATTATATAGCTGTTTTACGGTTTGTTTGAGATAAGATAAAGTGCGCTGAGAGGGAGTTATCACTTTTTCCCAATCCCATTGGTCTACATAAATAGAATGGGTATTATCTAATTCTTCATCTCTACGGATAGCATTCATATCAGTATAAATGCCTTCGCCTGCTGTAATACCATAACGTTTCAGGGCTAAACGTTTCCATTTAGCAAGCGAATGGATAATTTCTATCACTTCACCTTTGTAATCTTTCATTTCAAAGCTAACAGGGCGTTCTATTCCGTTGAGGTTATCATTAAGACCTGTGGAACGCTTCACAAATAAAGGAGCCGAAATACGTGTGAGGTTTAAAGCGCGCGCCAAAGCCTGCTCAAAAGAGTCTTTGATTAGTTTTATAGCCCGCTCGGTATCCATTATTCCGTAGGGAGTTGAGTAGTTTTTAGGGATAATAATAGTCATAGTCAGACGATAATAAGCTGTTTGTTAATTTAGTAGCTTGCTTTGAGTTAATAGCATTAGTTCTCGTACTGCTTTGGTAGTTATAGGGTGTTCATCGGCACGAACATCAAAACCATTCATTTCGCCTATATTCCACAAACCTATACCATCAGGGAAGGCTTGAGAATCTTTAATTTTGGAGGCAATCTTCTCAAACCATTTAGCTCTCTCAGCATCATTTCCTTCGTATTTTTTTCCTGTTTCCTCAATGACCAAAGGTTTACCAATGCTATGGCAAAAGGCAACTAATTGGGGAATGCTATTAATAGCGTCGTCGTCGTATACGTGTATGGTGGGGATATCAATCTCGGGCAACGACCATATTTCTTTAAAACCTAAATCGGCATCGGTGCCCCAGCCGTCTTTGCCTTGATGAAGAAACCCACCTGCTGAAATAGGGCGAGTTACTCCCATTCTCTTTAACTGAAGGGCTAATCGTTTATAGAAGGCAATGAGATTAGCTTTATTACCCGCTTTCTCTATTGGATTATCATTGTATTTACTAAAAGGCTCGCCTGCTATGGCTATGAAAGCAAGGTGAGGGTCGTTTTTATAAGTATATCCCTTTATGGGGGTTCTGTTTAAAACAACTTCTAAATACGGAGTCCAATCGGTAGAAGGTGAATAAGGGTTGATACCTTCTTTTATGAGTTGATTTCGTATGTAGGATAAATCTAAAACATAAGTCATACCGCTGGCAACTATTTTGGCTACTTTTTTATCCATTTCGTCAAACTTATGTTCAGGGTCACTGGTTAAATATTGCAAATGACCTTTATCTTTTTGTATCATATCAGTCAATCGCATACAATTAATACCCATAGCTTTAGCATTAGCAATCCATTTATCGACATTAGGAGCTCCATAAGCAGTAGCAATTCTTAATCCTGCTCCTGTTTTTGGTTCTTTGTTTTCAGGATTTGATTTTTCGTCTTTACAAGCGATTAGTAAAACAAAAAAAAGGAGTAAGTATTTTCCTTTCATATTGTGTAAGTTTTTTTTAATTTTAGAATCAAAGAAACTACACTTTGCTAAACTTGCTGTTTAACAAAGTGTAGAAGCTATGAAAATTAATGAAAAAAGTATTTTATTTTTCGATAATAATAAATTCTACGCGTTTATTGGCTTGGTGTTCTTCTTCGCTACAAGGCACTCCGTTTTCGCAACCATTTACTAATTGCGTTTCGCCATAACCTTTGGCAGTTAATCGGTTAGGAGAAATGCCTTTGCTTACAAGCCATTGATAGATAGATTGTGCTTGAGTTTCGGTGAGGTTCATATTGTAACCGTCTTCTCCTCGGCTATCGGTGTGCACTTTAATTGCTATCTTTACAGTAGGATTGGCTTCCAAAAAAGCCACAATTTTAGCTAATTGCACAGAGGCGTCATATCGGATATTGGTTCTTCCGTAGTTAAAATGAATATTATCAATGGCAAAAACAGGGGCTAAATCATCACCCTCGTTAAGGCTTATTGTGTGAGGGGCTAATGATATTGTTTTTTTGAGAGTGTTATTGTTCTCAAAAACGATAGGAACATCAGCAATATCATAATCTTTTTTTACGATTTCCACAAAGCCATTTTGGAAGTTACAGTTCAGTTTTTTGGTAGTAAAAGAGCCTTTACTATCAGTTGTATTGCTGGAAAGAGCTCCCATAGCACTATCGAATATAAAAACTTGAGCACCAGAAATCTTGGCACCTGTTTCGGCATCGGTTACAGTGCCTATAATTTCACGAGAGCAATCTGGTGTAGGGTTAGTTTGAGGAGCGTCACTTTTTTTACAGCTGTATCAGTGGAGTCCTTGCTACGTACTTTGGCTTCAAAGGTATTGCTTAGCGAGGAGCTTAGCGAGCTGGACTTATTCAGACCTGGTGATCCATAGAGTCCTCCCTCGAAACGACTATACTCACGCTTGGTGCCAAAGGCGTCAGCGATATAGTATTCATAATATTTGTCAAAGGAAGGCGTATAGCCATAACTTACCGAAGGGCGCATCACGTGCCTAATGGCTTGTATTTTCTTATCCTTTCCAAAATCAAAAGTTCCATAAATGGTTGTTCCTAGCCCTGTCCCAAAGTTATAGGTCATATAGCGAGAAAAACCATTAATAGTATCCTTGCGCACCTTGCCGGTAAGCTCATCATAGTCGTGATACTTAACCGTCTTTAACTGCTACGTCTCATTGATAGAAGAGTTAAGCGATACACTTACAAACTTGAGCAACTTGAAGTTGGTAGAAACAGGAATACTATGGCGGAAGCCTGTTTGTCCTTTGGCAAACATGGTTTGGGAGAAGAACTCCCTATCGGTAGTATTATAACGATTGTCTCCTTGTAGGCTATAATTGAAGTTGATATTTTGTATCAGCCCCTTTTTGCTCATACCACGCTTCACGAAGGGATAGATACGTTCCATACTCACACGCAGGGCAGGCAGGGTCATCTGAATACTTTGCGTATTAGTATTCTGCGAGTGAGAAGCCGTAAGTGACAGATTCACCGACGGATAAGCAGGGAAGGTACGCGAATAGGAGATAGATGAGGAAAGCGTATTGTTCAGGAAGTTGGATGAGTTCTCTTGGTTATACGAATTCCTATAATAAGTGGAGCTACCCAAATTGACCGAGGAGGAGAAAGTGGAAAGCGGGCTGGACTTAGTATCTTGAGAATGAGACCACTGTATGTTATAAATAGAGCTACGGCTATAATCGGGGAAACCTCGCTGGCTATAAATGAGGTTTTCGTAACGCACACTTAGATTGCCCGAATACTTATAGCGCTTGCGATAGGTAGAGGCGCCACGTAGTCCATAGCTCCCATTGGTATAATAATCCCCTGTCAGTGCTAGGTCTAGATAATCAGAAAGAACAAAGTAATACCCCCCATTTTGGACATAGTAACCCCTATCGCTGACCTCCCCAAAGGTAGGGAAGAGCAAGCCAGAGGTACGTGATTCTACCATAGGATAGTAGGCGAAAGGCAAGGCAATAGGCGTAGGCACATTGGAGATGTACATATTGCTAAAGCCTGCCACGATTTTCTTCTTAGGGACAAACTTAGCCTTGCGCAAGCGGATATAATAGTCAGGGTCGGTAAGGTCTTCCGCAGTGGTAATCATACCCTCCTTGAAGAAATAGGTAGAGTCATTTTCCTTTTTGATAATCTGGGCACGTATCTTATTCTCGTCCT
>ERZ772764.1304-NODE-1304-length-15773-cov-3.199898_pt1 | contig 15773 bp, 10 predicted proteins | sample MGYA00512163_ERZ772764 | MGnify/ENA primary metagenome ERZ772764 (study PRJEB29015, sample SAMEA2737903) | human oral metagenome | biome: human oral; feature: human-associated habitat; material: dental | place: China | collected 2094 ... | reverse complement strand
CAGCAACCATACTGGTATGGTTATGAATGGACAAAGCACTTGCCAGGAAACACAGGTCAGCCGACAGTCAACTACGGCAGTTCACCAAACTATGCCCAGAATAACAGTGATCCCCGTTATTACAATGATAGCTATACCAGCCTTGGTATTCACTCTGCCACCCACTCTTCCTGCAAGGACCTTCCTAACGCCAACGAGATAGCATGGTACGTTCTAAAAGGTGATCCACGTTGGGATGCGAACCAGCTATGGACTTCTATGGGACATCTGTACAAAGGAGGCATGTGGATCTTGAAAAAGTCAAAGATAACAGGCTTTACGGATGCCCATATGCCTGACAATCCCAGTGTAGACCTGCGCATAGACTATCGAACTTTTTCCAACCATAGCTTGACACCAGGTTTACCATCTGCTAGCGAGATAGGTGATTACTTCTACCTGCCAGCCTTAGGTCATTACGCATTAGGGCAGTTAAGCGGAATTGGTCGTATGGGCTACTACTGGACGTCTAGTGCTAATCCCTCGAGCAGTCAATATGCATACACCTTAAATTTTGTCTCCAATCAATGTAACCTCGGCAGTGATTATAGCTTTCCAGGGAATGTGGCGCAATCGACGTGGTTTAAGTAGGAATCTCCTCCAACTTCACAAAGTAAGAGGGATTTGGCCAGAAAAGAAGCAATGTGGGGAAATGCTAAGTGGTATGTATATCCCTGAGAATATGCAGTTTCCTACCAGAGAGACAAGGAAAGTATGAATGCGAAAGAGTTGCATGACATAATATAAAACATGGGCGGTCAAGTTTGACCGTCTAACTATAACAATAATTATTAACATGCTGAGGAGCGAAATTGGAGACAACATATTGCAAAGTCCATGCCAAAGTAGTCGTAATTTTGATGGCTACGGAAGTAGGACTTGTCGGGCACGGGTGTCGGACCCGTAAGGCACGGATTGTACTTCCGTGCTCCACGAAAGTACATTTCGTCGATGTTAACAGTTACGCTCCTTGGCTTAACAATCTTTTACCTATGGGATTTTACAAGAAAACCAAGATGAAGGTGAACGGTAAATGGTATCCAAAGTCCGTTCTAGTGATGAGTCCAGTAACAACCGAGCAGGTTGCGAAACGTATTGCCGCCGAGTCGACGGTTAGTCCTGCCGATGTGCGCGCTGTGTTGACAGCCCTAGGCGGTGTGATGGGTGATTATATGTCGCAGGGTCGCTCGGTGAAGCTTGATGGCGTGGGTTCGTTTTATTTTACGGCAGTGACAACGAAGAATGGTGTAGACAAGGAAGAAGACGTAAACGCAACTTTGATTCGTGGTGTGCGTGTCCGCTTTATTCCTGAAACCCGCTATCGTGGAGCTGGTAAGGGCCGCGTTTCTACTCGTGGTTTGTCAGATGTGGATATTGAATGGGAAGAGTGGAAAGGAGAAGAGAAAAAGGTGAAAGAGGAGAAGAAGGAAAAAGAGAAAGAAAAAAGTGGACCAGTAGTGGAGTAGAAGAGGCCACACACTAGGTTTCTCGTGCGAGAGGGGGGAGTAAATAGCGGAATACTCCTCATGTAGGAACCTTCTCACCGTTTTATCCTTTACTTTTCAAATGTAAAGAATTGCATTATATATTTAGTAAACATAAAGGAGCCATATTGAACTCTATCTTTGAGTTTGATATGGCTCTTTTTATCTCCAATTGATAAGTCGGATTTTTTGTTTGATTGGGCAATGAGAAATCCTTTAATCTAGATTTATGACGGATTGGGGAGAATAAAATTAAACTCTATAAGAAGTAATTTTCTAATTCCTTTATGGATGTTTCTGTTACCTCGTCAATGTTCTTTATAATCTCACCTTTCTCCATCAATACAATTCTGTCACTGATATCTGTTGTGTGGTGCAGGTTATGGCTTGATACAAGAATAGATGCCTGATGTTGTGCCTTATACTCTTTCAAAAGCTTCTTTAGGTGATTCTGACTACTTGGGTCAAGGAAGTTGAAAGGTTCGTCAAGGATTACGAACTTTGGACAAGAGAGTAGGGCAGCAACTATGCCAACCTTCTGTTTGTTTCCTGCAGATAGTTCACGGATATAGACTTTTCTGCCAAGAACCTCATCGCCAAGGAAGGATTGTAAGATGTTAAGTCTTTCTTCCATCTCCTGTTCTTCAATGTTATTGACTTTTGCAATAAAAGTAAAGAACTCCTTTGGTGTAAGGAACTCTATTAAAAAACTCTCATCAAGATAAGCAGCTATATAACTTTTCCATGCGTCTTCAAGATGAGAAACTAAAGTCATATTGCTGTTAAGATTTGCTTTATCCTGTTGACTGTTTTCGTCAGTAAGACAGAAGTTTACGATACCACTGTCAGCTTTGATTAGATTAAGAATCAGACGGAAGAGAGTTGTCTTACCAGCGCCATTATTCCCAACAAGACCAATAATCTCGTTGGAGGGAAAACAAAAATCGGGGATAGACACAGCTGTCTTATCCCCGAATTTCTTTATAAGGTTATTAACGGATATCGCGACCATGACAATTCTTAAATTTCTTACCACTACCACATGGACATGGGTCGTTTGGACGTGGCATCTTGTCTGCACGATATGGAGTGTGGTTTACTTCCTGTGCGCCTTCGCGGGTGTCATGCTGTGCTGCAGCAACCTGGTTAGGGTCATTTAGTTCCACCTTCTCCTCTCTGTACTGCTGGCTATGCTCCTCTGGCGCAGCCTCCTGAATGTCCTCAGCTGGCTGCATCTCTGGAATCTGACCACGCATGAGTACACTTGCAGTACGATTGTTCATATCGTCAATCATGTTGTCCCACAACTTCACACTCTCCAACTTGAAGATGAGCAATGGGTCTTTCTGCTCGTAAGAAGCATTCTGTACAGAGTGACGAAGGTCGTCTAACTGACGGAGATTCTCTTTCCAATCATCATCAATGATATGGAGAAGAATAACCTTCTCAAACTGCTTAACAACAGACTTAGCCTCGCTCTCGTAAGCTTCCTTCAAGTCGCATGGTATGTTGTAAACGCGCTTACCATCTGTAATTGGAACCATGATACGCTCATACATTGCGCCTTGATTCTCATATACCTGCTTGATGATAGGCCATGCAACAGTCTGGATACGCTCTGTCTTGCGTGAGAAAGCCTCCATTGCAGCCTGGAAACTGCGCTCAGAAAGTTCAGAAGTGTTACCACCATTGAACTCTTCCTCCGTGAATGGACATTCCATAGCAAGAATCTTCAAGAATTGTTCCTTGCAACCCTCATAGTCATTGTTCTCAATGATGTTTACGCAACGGTCCCAAATAATGTTAGAGATATCCATGCCTATACGCTCACCCATCAAAGCGTGACGACGCTTCTCATAGATAACTGTACGCTGCTTGTTCATGACATCATCATATTCCAACAAACGCTTACGGATACCGAAGTTGTTTTCCTCAACCTTCTTCTGGGCGCGTTCAATACTATTTGAAATCATTGAACTCTCAATACGCTCACCCTCTTCAAAGCCGAGTCTATCCATTACCTTAGCAATACGCTCTGAACCGAAGAGACGCATCAACTTGTCTTCAAGTGATACATAGAATACTGATGAACCTGGGTCACCCTGACGACCGGCACGACCACGAAGCTGACGGTCTACGCGACGGCTCTCGTGACGCTCTGTACCGATGATTGCCAAACCACCAGCATCCTTCACTTCCTGAGAAAGCTTGATGTCGGTACCACGACCTGCCATGTTGGTAGCAATTGTTACTGCACCAAGACCATCTACAGAACGACCTGCTTCGGCAACAATCTGAGCCTCCTTCAAGTGCTGCTTAGCATTCAAAACCTGGTGTGGAATCTTACGCATGTTAAGCATCTTACTCAAAAGCTCACTGATTTCGACAGATGTTGTACCAACAAGACAAGGACGACCTTGATTTCTCATTGCCTCGACCTCGTCGATAACAGCTGCATACTTCTCACGTGCTGTTTTATAAACGCGATCTTCCATATCCTTACGTTGGATTGGACGGTTGGTTGGAATCTCAACAACATCGAGTTTATAGATGTCCCAGAACTCACCAGCCTCAGTAGAAGCTGTACCCGTCATACCTGCAAGTTTGTGGTACATACGGAAGTAGTTCTGTAAAGTAATCGTTGCGAAAGTCTGTGTCGCTGCCTCTACCTTTACATGTTCCTTTGCCTCAACAGCCTGATGCAAGCCATCGCTCCAACGACGACCTTCCATGATACGACCAGTCTGCTCGTCGACAATCTTAACCTCACCATTCAAGACAACATACTCATCGTCCTTGTTAAACATGGTGTATGCCTTTAAGAGCTGCTGCAATGTATGTACACGTTCACTCTGAACACCGTAGTGAGCCATCAACGCATCTTTCTGGTCGATATATGTCTGCTCATCAATAACCTTATCATCCTTCTGCTTCTCAAGCGCAGAAAGCTCTGTGGTAATATCAGGTAATACGAACAACTGGTCATCTTTTACCTGTGCAGCTAACCATGCTGTACCCTTATCTGTAAGGTCACATGAGTTCAGTTTCTCATCTGTCACAAAGTAAAGAGGCTCAATAGCCTTTGGCATCTCACGGTTGTTATTAGCCATGTAATACTCCTCGGTCTTCAGCATACCAGCCTTGATACCTTCCTCAGAGAGGTATTTAATGAGGGCTTTGTTCTTAGGCAGTGCCTTAAATGAACGATAGAGGGCAAGGAATCCTTCCTCTTGGAGCTTCTGGAAAACCTCTTTATTGTTTGCATTCTTCTGTGCCTCAGCCAACTTGTGACGAGCTTCTGAAAGAAGTTCTGTAGCTTGCTTGCGCTGAACCTCATAAAGGCTCTGTACCAATGGCTGGAATTCTTCAAACATCTGTACGTCACCCTTTGGTACTGGACCACTAATAATAAGAGGTGTACGAGCATCGTCAATTAACACAGAGTCAACCTCATCGACAATAGCATAGTTGTGCTGACGTTGTACGAGGTCGGCTGGTGATACTGCCATATTGTCTCGCAGATAGTCGAAACCAAACTCGTTGTTAGTACCGAAGGTGATATCTGCTTGATAAGCCTTACGACGTGAAGGAGAGTTTGGTTGGTGTTTGTCAATACAATCAACTGAAAGACCGTTGAACATATAGAGAGGTCCCATCCATTCAGAGTCACGTTTTGCAAGATAGTCGTTGACAGTTACGACGTGAACACCATTACCAGTGAGGGCATTAAGGAATACTGGAAGGGTCGCAACAAGGGTTTTACCTTCACCAGTAGCCATCTCGGCAATCTTACCTTGATGAAGAACTGTACCACCGAATATCTGTACATCATAGTGAACCATTTCCCATTTAAGGTCGTTGCCACCTGCTGTCCAGTGGTTGTGGTAGATAGCCTTGTCGCCATCAATAGTGATAAAGTCCTTTGAAGGGTCTGCAGCTAACTCACGATCGAAGTCGGTTGCTGTTACGATTGTTTCCTCATTCTCAGAGAAACGACGTGCTGTATCTTTGACAATAGAGAATGCTACTGGCATAACCTCATCGAGAGCCTTCTCATAGTTGTCAAGAGCTTCTTTCTCAAGTTTATCTATTTGATTGAAAATAGCTTCACGATCTTCAATCGGTGTAGCTTCAATTGTTGTACGAAGTTCGGCTATCTTCTCACGCTGTTCCTTACCTGCATCCTGGACATACTTCTGGATTTCCTTTGTCTTTGCACGCAATTCGTCATTGCTGAGTGCTTTAATCTCTGGATATGTAGCCTTTACCTTATCTACGTATGGCTGTATAAGCTTCATATCACGTGTTGACTTATCTCCGAAAAGTGCCTTTAATATCTTATTGAAATTCATTTATTCTAATTGAGTTTGTTATTTATATTAGAGGTTTTACCTCTTTGTTTACTTCTATATATTTATGCTTTGTAACATTGTTTATTACACTAAAGGAAGTAAACTGGGGGCACGAATCTTAATCCCAGTCCTTAAGGACGGATTAGGAAGGAATAGTTGTGATTCCTGATTATTATTTGATTGAGATGTTAAAGCTATGGAATAATTGTCGTATAAGTCTGGCACAAAGACTGCTTTGCTTTGTGCTGGCTCTGTTTCTTCGTCTTCTTTAATCTGCTTAAAGGCCTCAAGAACTGACAAAATCTCCTGTTCAACGCCCTTAAACGCTTGTTTATGGCAAAGATCTTCGATGTTGACATCACCCAACGCAATCTTTAGCGCAGACTGATAGCTCTGTGCCTCGACTCCTGTTGCCGCAAGTACGACAAGTAAAGCGGTGATGTATTTATTCATTATCTTTTATTTCTTTGAACTACTCACGGTTGGTGCAACCGCTTTATTAATCCGCAAATGTACTATACAATGTAATAGCAAGAATGATGCCACAATTAATATTGGCAGTGGTATTTCTTGGAATAAACTTCCGAAAAGTCCTAAAATGATAAGGACTCCCCATATTTTCCACCATATTATCTTCTTCTTTTTAATTGTACTATAAAGGAAGAACAATGGTAAAGGATTAAAGAATAATAGGATGAAATTCAAGCTAACACATGGATGTTGTGAGAAAATCATAACGAAGAAGATAATTCCCATGAGCCCCGATGTAAGCATTAAAGCTAAGTCCCACGCCCAATAAACCTGCTGTCTGCGATAGCTAAAGAGCATCATTACAAGACTGATAACTGCAAATATGAGTGCTATAGATAGCGGAGAAAGTGGAAAAGCTGGTTCTGCCACTTCTGTTTCAGCATCCAATAGTACGTTAGTTTCCTTTACTAATGGCTTTCCGTTGTATCTTGCTTTGTCAAAGTCACTCCTTAAGTTCTCTGGAAGAAACTGCTGTTCAGACTTTGTTGTCTTACGATCAGCATTCACACCGAGTAGGAGGTCTTCTCCGAATTGTGACCATTCATATTTATTGTTCCATTTATGTATCATAGAACGGAACGTTGCATCTTCTTCTGCTGGTGGATAAACAACCTTTCCATGGAGGTGATTGACGAGCATATCACGTGCCCTTGTGGTACAGTTATCAAAGAAGTAGTTGTAGCGATAAACTACATTTTCAGGCTTCATGTTCTCCTGCAATGCTTTATAGATAACCTCTTTATCTTCAGCTGATAAATTAAGAACCTGTTCGACAACTCTTCGCCCTTCATAACTATATTGAGCAAGGAACATATCCATAGGTTGAACTCCCATGCGATAGTCTGTCATACCAAGAACAAAACGAGGGATAAAGTAGGTTTGGTCGAGGGAGAAAATACCATAGTTGATGGCAAGGTCTTCTCCGCTTTCTTTGTCGTAATATCGAATAGCGGTATGACCATATTGTGCCCAAACTTCTTTACCAGGTGAACAAGTTAAAAGGGATATCTGAATACGATCAGGATTACGCATAGATTGAGTCCCCGCTGTAGCGTTAACAACAGACAGGATGAAAGTCAGTACAATGTATAATAATCCTTTTTTCATTTTCTCCGCAAAGGTAGTAAAAAAGCATGAGAGCACAAAGAAAGCTTATTAAAAATCAAAATCCTTTATTGTTTTTCTGCAATATAGATTTTTTTTAATAACTTTGCGCCAATATATTGTTTAGACATATCGTCAGAATAAGAAAAAGAAAGCGAATGAAAAAGATAATTGCAGCAGCGTTCCTTGCAGGTCTTGCAGTACAGGTGTCAGCTCAAAGCGGAACTAACTCTCCATATAGTCAGTATGGATTAGGTGCTTTGGCATCTCAGGCAACAAGTTTTAATCGTGGTATGAACGGATTGGCATACGGATTTCATGAGCGTAATCAGGTGAACTATGCGAACCCTGCTTCATACGCTTCTGTTGACTCTCTTTCATTCATATTTGATGCAGGTGTTAGCCTTCAGTTGACTAATTTTGAGGAAAATGGTAACAAGGTAAATGCTAAGAATGCTGATATTGAATACGTTGTTGCGTCATTCAGAGCTTTTAAGCATGTGGGTGTTAGCTTTGGTCTTTTACCTTATACAAATGTAGGTTATAACTTTAGTAACACTCAAAATGTCAATGCTTTCCCAAGTACATCTTCTGTAAATGCTACGTATTCCAATGCTTATAATGGTAGTGGTGGTTTACATCTTGTTTATTTAGGTGCAGGTTGGGAGCCTTTTAAGGGTTTCTCATTTGGTGCGAATATTGGTTACTTGTGGGGAACACTGAATCGTAATTCGACAAATACCTATAGTGACAGTTATGTAAATACATTGTCAAAGAATTATTCTGCGCAGGTAAAGAGCTATAAGGTTGACTTCGGTGCACAATATACTTATGCTGTAGATAAGAAGAATGAGTTGACCTTGGGTCTTACTTACTCTCTTGGACATAATTTAGGAACAGAGGCTAAGTGTAATTTGATTTCAACAAATTCACAAACAAGCGTTTCTGATACAACTCGTTATGTTGTATCAAACTCTCTTGAACTGCCTCATACTTTCGGAGTTGGTTTGATGTGGAATCATAATAACCGTCTGAAGTTCGGTGTTGACTATCAGTTGCAGAAGTGGGCTAAGCTAAAGTACCCACAATTAACCACAGTCAAGGGTACAACAAGCTATAATCTCGTTGATGGACAATTCAATGATCGTCATAAGTTCACACTGGGTGGTGACTACTGCAAGGGCGAACGCTATCGTGGTTTCTTTAGTCGTATGCACTATCGAGCAGGTTTTAGCTATGCCAGTCCTTATCTAAAGATTAATGGTGTAGACGGTCCACGCGAGCTTTCTGCAAGCCTTGGAGTTGGTATTCCAATCCTCAATGCTTACAATAATCGCAGTATGTTGAATATCAGTGCAGAGTGGGTGAACCAGAGTGTTACGGGAATGATTAAGGAAAATATGTTCCGTATCAACGTTGGTTTCACATTCAATGAGCGCTGGTTTGCTAAGTTCAAGGTTGAATAATATGCGTTCAAGCCTTTATTCATTTTTTATTGGATTAGTATTATTTACAGCGAGCTATGCTATGGTTTCCTGTTCGGAGGAACGTGAGCATACTGCTCCTGCTATTCATGACCGTGACTCTGTGCCGGTTATGACTACATATGGTGTCAATACACTTATCTCAGATTCAGGCGTTATCAAATATCGTATTGTTACTGAGCGTTGGGAAATTAATGAGAATAGAAGACCTTCGCGCTGGACTTTCAATAAAGGAATCCTACTTACTCAGTTTGATTTGAAGAAACATGTAGTGGGTTATATTCAATGTGACTCTGCTGTTTACTTTGATAAGGACCGTCGTTGGGAACTAAGAGGGCGTGTAAGAATCCTTACAGCGCAAGGGCTTAATTTCTATAGCAATGAACTCTATTGGGATGAGCGTAACCATGAGATGTGGTCATATTCTTATTCACACCTCAAGACACCTGATAAGGAATTGCAAGGAAACTGGTTCCATAGCGATGAGCAGATGACAAATTACGAGATACGACAGACAAAGGGGTGGGGCATCTTCTCTAATAATGAGTTTATGTCGCCTGCTGGTTCTCCTCCCTTTACGCCTATTGATACCACACGTGTTGATAGCATGAAAGGTCCTGTAGTTAGACAAAAGTAATAATTGTAGTTTGATAAAACTTAAATATTCTTCCCTACCATGTATAATCTCTCTTAAATAGATAGTTTCGTGTTGTTTTAAGCGTTAGTAAGTTTATCCTTACAATCCTTACTTACAACAAGTTGTTTTCCTTTCATTAATCTATTGCATTGCAATTAGTGCTCCGCACCATTGGTGCTAAGCCTTCGCACAACATGTGTGGGGCATCAATACAATCATGGAAGATGAGAAAATAGGTTTATAACTGTCATATATAGGAAGAGACTTAAGGCTAACATGTACGGGAACTGTTCACTAAGTCGCACTAAATAGTAATAAGAAATTGGATATAAATTTAATTATAGGAATTATAATAACAATGGTACTCTCTGCATTCTTTTCAGGAATGGAGATTGCCTTTGTTGCAAGTAATCGTCTTCTTGCGGAGATGGATAAGGAGAAGAATGGTATTGCACAAAAGTGTCTAACCATCTATTATAATAATCCGAATGGTTTTGTATCTACGATGCTTGTAGGTAACAACATTGTTCTTGTTATGTATGGTATCTTCTTTGCTCAGATATTTGATACGACACTGTTTGCATCGTTTGATTCAGCAACACGTGTGATATTAGATACTTTAGCATCAACACTCGTCATTCTTTTTACAGGAGAATTCTTACCTAAGACCTTGTTTAAGAGCAATCCTAACCGCTTACTTACCTTTTTTGCCCCATTGGCATATGTCTTTTTTATTATTCTTTGGCCTATTAGTCGCTTTGCAACCTTTCTTGCGCGAGTCCTTTTGCGTCTTGTTGGTGTAAAGATGGATGAGAAAGAGTCTGATGGTACGTTTACGAGAGTAGACCTTGACCACCTCGTACAGAGTACTATTGAGAATGCTAAGAACGAAGATGAAATAGAAGACGAGGTAAAGATATTCCAAAATGCCTTGGAATTTCAAGATACGAAAGTGCGTGATTGCATGGTGCCACGTACTGAGATTAAGGCTGTTGAAGAGAATTGCTCGCTCGAAGAACTACAGCAAATGTTCATAGAAAGTGGTAACTCTAAGATAGTTGTTTATGAAGGGGATATCGATCATATAAAGGGTTATATTCACTCTTCAGAGATGTTCCGTTCTCCAAAGAACTGGAAAGACCATATCCGACAAATGCCGTTTGTGCCAGAGACGATGGCTGCACATAAACTTATGCAGGTTTTCCTTATCCAAAAGAAAAGCTTGGGAGTGGTTGTGGACGAGTTTGGCGGTACCAGTGGTATTGTTTCATTGGAAGACATCGTAGAAGAAATCTTCGGCGACATTGAGGACGAACATGACAATACAAAGTATATTGCAAAGCAGATAAATGATAACGAGTATGTCCTTTCGGCACGTTTGGAGATTGACAAGGTGAATGAAATGTTCAATCTTGACTTGCCAGAGAATGATGATTATATGACAGTTGGTGGCTTGTTGTTACATGTCTATCAAAGTTTCCCAAAACTAAACGAAATTGTTACTGTTGGACAATATGAGTTTAAGATAATCAAGAAGACCATGACAAAAATAGAACTCGTACGGCTAAAAGTCAATAGTACAGAGTAATTTCTGAATGAAAAATTATGATACTTGCCCTTTTTTTTGTATTTTTGTGGGCAATTTGTCATATTGAATAGAATAATTAAAATCAAATAATAAATCTAAAATGGCAGCATTAGGAAAAATCAGAAGCAAAGGTGGCATACTGGTAGCAGCTATCGGTCTTGCCTTGTTTGCATTCTTAGCTGGAGATGCAGCTCGCTCGTGTGATGGAATCAAGGGCGAATCGCGTCAGCAGATTGGAGAAATCTTGGGCAAAAAGATTAGTGTCCAGGATTATCAGAAGTTGATTGATGAATATCAGTCCGCAATTAAGTTTACTATGCAGCGTGATAATCTCACTGATCAGGAACTTAATCAAGTAAAGGACCAAGTTTGGCAGCAGCTTGTAAGCAATCGTGTTATCGAGGCTGACGCAGAGAAGGTTGGTCTTACTGTAACAGAGAATGAGATTCAGAACGTATTGAATGAGGGTACTAATCCAATGTTGGTTCAGACTCCATTCGTGAACCAGCAGACTGGTCGTTTTGATGTAAATGCTCTAAAGCAGTTCTTTGATAGCTATAACAAGGCTAAGGCTGCAAAGTCTCCACAGGTAGAGCAGATGCAGGCTATCTATGACTATTGGCTCTTTGTAGAGAAGAATCTTCGTGCTCAGTTGCTCGGTCAGAAGTATCAGGCACTGCTCGCAAGTTGTGTTCTCTCAAACAAGGCTGAGGCTAAGATGGCTTTCAAGGATAATAACGAGGAAAGTCAGATTCAACTTGCTTCTTTGGCTTACAGCACTGTAAAGGATGCTGATGTTAAGGTGACAGACGATGACCTCAAGGCTAAGTATGCAGAATTGAAGCCAGCTTTCCGCCAGAATGTTGAGACACGTGATATCAAGTTTGTTGACTTCCAGATTAAGGCAAGTGCTGCAGACCGCAGTCAGGTTGTTAAGGAGATGAACGACTTCCAGAAGCAACTTGCTTCTGCAGAAGATCCTGCTGCTGTTGTTAGCAAGAGTGGTTCTGAGATTCCTTATCTTGGTCTTCCTGTAAGTAACAAGGCTTATCAGCAGTATCCTGACATTGCATCAAAGATTGATTCACTTTCTGTAGGTACAACTGGTGTTGTTGAAAACGCTCAGGACAATACTTTAAATATCATCCGTGTACTTTCTAAGGCACAGTTGGCAGACTCAATCCAGTTCCGTCAGATTAATATTGCAGCTGCAACTCCTGATGAGGCACGTGCTAAGGCAGACTCTATCCAGAAGGCATTGGCTGGTGGTGCTGATTTTGATGCACTTGCAAAGCGTTATGGTCAGACTGGTGAGAAGGTATGGTTTACTGGTCAGCAGTACGAGATGGCTCCAAGTATGAATCAAGACAATCGTACATTTATAAATGCTCTGCTCAATGGTGAGGTGAATGCAACGCAGAATCTTGCTCTTACGCAGGGTAACATTATCCTTCAGGTACTTGATAAGAAGGCCTTTACAACAAAGACAACTGCTGCTGTTATTAAGAAGGTCGTAGACTTCTCTAAGGCTACACGCAGCAATGCTTACAATAAGTTCTCTGAGTTTGTTGCTAAGAGTTCTACTGCAGCTGACCTTGAGAAGAATGCTCCTAAGTCTGGTTATCAGGTTCAGTCACTCAATGACATCTCTACGGCTGAGCACTATGTTGGTGGTATTCCTGGTACACGTGACGCGCTGAAGTGGCTCTTCGAGGCTAAGCAGGGTGAGGTTTCACCTCTCTATGAGTGTGGTAATAATGATCACCTCTTGGTTATCGCTTTGACTGCTGTTCATCCACAGGGCTATCGTTCATGGGATGATGCACAGGTAAAGGAAATCCTCAAACGTGAGGTTATTAAAGATAAGAAGGCTGAGAAACTCATGGCTAAGCTCAAGGGTGTAAACTCTATTGCAGCAGCTCAGGCTAAGGGTGCTAAGATTTCTTCTGTTAATCAGATTACATTTGCAGCTCCAGCCTTCGTACAAACAACTGGTTCTGTAGAGCCAGCTCTCTCTGGTGCAGTTGCAGGTACAGCAGCAGGCAAGTTCTCTAAGGCTCCTGTAAAGGGTAATGCTGGTGTTTATGTGTTCCAGGTAGTAAAGAAGTCTATGCGTGCAGGTTCTAAGTACGATGAGACTTTGGTAATGCAGCAGGCTGCTCAGGCAAATATGCAGTTGGTTGGTAACTTTATGCAGGATCTAATCCTTAAGGCAAAGGTTGTTGATAACCGCTACCTCTTCTTCTAAGAGATTACTACACCTTATATATATAAGACGGATGTACTATCAAAGTATATCCGTCTTTTTTCTTTATATAGCTTTTTTGTGGCTTTTACAAGTTCAATATCGTGTTATAATAATTATTTCTTTGATGCTCTCATTTAAGCTAATCTTTATACATTTCCGCACATAATATTTTGAAATGTGCTTATAAATATGTATCTTTGCACACAGATTGAAATATTGTGCAATGGAAAAGATTCCGAGTTTTAATGAATTAATAGAGAAGAGTATCATCGAACATTGGGACCGTGATGCTCTAACAGATTATAAAGGCAAGACCCTTCAATATCATGATGTTGCAAGAAAGATTGAAAAGTTGCACATTATGTTTGAGGCAAGTGGTGTAAAACGTGGTGATAAGATAGCGCTATGTGGAAGAAACTCTTCCGCATGGGCTGCTTCTTTCCTTGCAGTACTCACTTACGGTGCGGTAGCTGTGCCTATCTTGCATGAGTTTATGCCAGAGCAGATTCATAACATTGTCAATCACTCAGATGCAAAACTTCTTTTTGTAGGTGATGTCGTTGTGACTCAGATTGACGCCATGAAGATGCCAAACTTGGAGGGAATTATTTATATTCCAGATTACTCATTGGTAGTAAGTCGTACGGATAAGTTGACTTATGCACGTGAACATCTCAATGAGGAGTTTGGACGTCGTTACCCTAAATACTTCCGTCCAGAGCATATACATTACTATCGTGAGCAGAGTCCAGACGAACTTGCTTTGATAAATTATACCAGTGGAACCACAGGTCGCTCTAAAGGTGTAATGCTTCCATACCGTTCTTTGTGGAGCAATGCTGATTTTGCTAAGCATGTTTTAGGTCATGTAATTAAGCCAGGAGATAATGTTATCAGTATTCTTCCAATGGCTCACATGTATGGAATGGCATTCGAGTTTATCTATGAGTTCCTCTCAGGTGTTCACATTTACTATCTGACACGTATCCCTTCTCCTGCTATTATCTCTCAAGCACTTCAAGAGGTAAAGCCTGTTATTATGATTGCTGTACCTTTGGTAATTGAGAAGATTATTCGTAAGAAGGTATTCCCAAAGATTCAGAACAATCGTATGCGTCTTCTGCTGAATATGCCAGTAATTAATAAGAAGGTACGTGCAAAGATTCGTGAGCAGGTATATCAGGCCTTTGGTGGTAATCTTTACGAGATTATTATTGGTGGAGCAGCTCTCAATGGTGAAATCGAGAGTTTCTTACGTCGCATAGAGTTCCCATATACTGTAGGTTATGGTGCAACAGAATGTGGTCCAATTATCTGTTATCGTGATTGGAAGACTTTTAAGCAGGGCTCTTGTGGTCAGGCAGCTTTACACCAGGAAGTACGTATCAATAGTTCTGATCCAGTGAACGTACCAGGTGAAATCTTGACCAAGGGACCTAATGTTCTTCTTGGTTACTATAAGAATGAAGAAGATACAGGTCAGACGATTGACAAGGATGGTTGGTTCCATACCGGTGACCTTGGTTTGATGGATGAGGATGGTAACGTCTTTATTAAGGGACGTTCTAAGAATATGCTTCTTGGAAGTAATGGGCAAAATATCTACCCAGAGGAGATTGAGGATAAACTTAATTCTCTGCCTCTCGTAAGTGAATGTTTAGTTATTCAGAGTGGTGAAAAGCTTATTGCCTTAGTTCATCCTGATTATGACGAAGCTCAGAACTTAGGACTCAATGCGGATGACCTCAAGAATATTATGGAGGAAAACCGCACACAGTTGAATACAATTGTACCAGCTTACTGCAAGGTTGCCGAGATACGTATTCAAGAAGAGGAGTTTGAAAAGACACCAAAGAAGTCAATCAAGCGATTCTTATACACAGAATAATCTTTTATTCTATTAGAATATCGGGGATATAAATCCACTTTTATCCAGTATTTTATGCTACTATGGATAGAAGGAGATTTATATCCCTCTTTTTTTGCCCTTCTGTTATTTCGAGTTATAGTAGAGAAGGGTACTTTATTATAGTGCCACTATAAGTAAGTAGTGTAACATAATGTGAGTTCGACGAATCAAGCTGTGTATCAATGGTCCTTTGTCTTTGATGTAGAATTTCGATGATATTTTCTTTTCCCGGTAGGTTTTAGCGTATATTTTGTTGTCATTGCATCAAAAAACTTGCAGAAATCGTCTGCCATAAATATGGTTCTGTTCGCGTTCTCTGCCTATTCCGTTTTATTTTATTCCTAGTCCAGTTCACGTTCTCTGTATATTTTGTTATATTTCAGTCCTAGTCCTGTTA
>ERZ772764.1300-NODE-1300-length-15809-cov-6.829567_pt1 | contig 15809 bp, 17 predicted proteins | sample MGYA00512163_ERZ772764 | MGnify/ENA primary metagenome ERZ772764 (study PRJEB29015, sample SAMEA2737903) | human oral metagenome | biome: human oral; feature: human-associated habitat; material: dental | place: China | collected 2094 ... | reverse complement strand
ATAATTCTTCTTCCAGCTCTGACAGACGCGCTTCAGTCTCAGTGATTTCAGCTTTCGCTAATTCTGCCAATTCGCCGCCATCATTCGCTAATTCTTTGGCGTTACGTAGATTTTGCTCCAATGTCGCTCGCTCTTCGCCCTTGGCAATAAGCGTCTCCAGCTCTGAAAACCGCTTATTTTTTACGGTAAAATCTGGCGAGCCGTAAGCGTCAGGACGCGCTAAAAAATTGCCCAGGCTAGCGTGCTCGGCTTTCAAAGCGTCCAAATCGAGGGAAATCTTTGCCATATGTATAGAATTATAGCATATTATCCCTTTATTTTTCGCAAGCGAGGTGGGTGAAATTTGACGATTTTACAGTTCCCGTGGTATTGTATGGATTACTGTTTAAGGAGTGATTTATATAATGGAAAAATCGTGGCAAATTTTTGGAGACTACGGCGTATACGAAACTGAAAAAGAACAGGGATTATTTCCTAGGCTTGAACGGGCATTGCAAAAACCTGACAAAGTCGAGAATTGTAGGGTAATCGTTCCGTCCGCCCCTCTGAGGCAACTTAGTATTGTTATCGGCAATAAGGAGCTGAGCGAGAAGAGGCTGACCTTGAATAATACGCCTTTTAGTGAACCAAGATTTGACGTGACGGCTAATCTATTTTATCCGCACGGCAGTATTATGCGTGACGATGGAGAAGTGGTAAATATGGAAGTTGTGGGCTTTGATGCTTATGAACGCGAGGGTACGGGCGATATTTGTTATAGTGATTATTATCAGGATTGGGGTAGGCGAAAGAAAAAAATCGGCTCGGTTATTGTGTTCAAAGCTGATGTACAGTCGGTTAGTTGGTGGCGCCGTAGATCAAAATTAACGGCACAGGATATGAAATGGGGTGAAAATTGCGCTTATGGAGCATGTGTTACACCTAATAACATTAAGTGGTTTCGTATATCATGCAAAGACGCTGAAGGTAAGGATCTAAATCCTCTTTTTCCTGACGTTGAGATACTTAGCTCAGAAGATGAAAGAGTTGCCGAGCTAAATGCTGAATTAGAGGAGTTTTTACAAGAGCGCGAACGTGTTATGGCGTAAGAATGAAAACATGGAGTAATTCTTGAACTGCTTGAACTCTGGTAACAATATGTAATTCATATTGTATAAAAACTATAAAAACACCTCGGCAAGGAGCGGAGGTGTTTTGTTGCAGGTTTGGTTTTTTTTCGGCTATTTCTTAGCCTTTTTAGACGATTTCGTTGATTTGGTGTCGTCTCCGCTAGCGGCGGTTTGCTGAGCCTTGGCTGCGGCGGCTGCGTTTCGCTTTTTCGCCTTATTAGCCAACTCGGCCCGGCGTTTAGCGGCTGCCTCCTGGCGTGCTTTGAACCGGTCAACGCGGCCTTCGGTGTCGATGATCTTTTCTTCGCCGGTGAAGAATGGGTGTGAGGCGCTGGAGATGTGCACCTTGACAAGCGGATAAGTCTTGCCATCTTCCCAAACGATGGTATCCGTGGTTTGCGCTGTTGACTGAGTCAAGAACGCGAAGCCCGCTTGATCGTCGCTAAATACGACCGGGCGATAGTTCTGTGGGTGAATACTGCTTTTCATAACCCTAGTATTTTAGCAGGAAAGCAGGCGGATTGCAAATTGTTGCAAAATCCATGCAATATGTCAAAATGCTTGACGAAACAGAGTGAAAAGCGTATAGTCCAGATTAATAGTAAGGAAAAAACTGGGAGTCTATTATTTTTTTATGGAAAAAGGTATTCGGTCGTCGTTTATTGGACGTTATGAATCTGATATATTCGGTGCGGATAACTTAGGAGAATCAGCCGAACACGGCGAAACGGAATGTCGGGAAAGAATTGAAAAACTTAATGCGGTATTAGAATTGCCTGACAGCGTTGAAGATCTTTATGTACGCAGTAATAGCCGGATGGACGGTCTTCATGTTGCGCTAAATTTTCAATTTCATTTGACGTTAAAAATTACGTCTTATACCAATATTGTTCGGGCAAAGTTATTTAATCCGCGCCAATGTTTTGACGGCAACTCCCAGATTGCGCCAACAGAAACGACCGTTCCCATCGCGGTTTTTGATGCTTATGAACGCGGTGTTCATCAAAGCGGGACTGCCAGAAAACGGGAAGGTTCAGTAATATTGTTTAACATGTCGGAAGATTCTGCTGGCGAGACTTTTACGCCTTCAACGGCGGTAGGCTCTGATCAGGATAAAAATGACGTCTACGGCGCAGTAGTGAAAGATGATGCTATTACATATTTTCAACTTGCTCCAAAAAAGGAAGGTTATATGTATCCGACCATTATCGAATTTGACCCGTCAAGCAAAGAAGCAGTAAGTTTGCAAGATGAACTTGATAAATTCCTCGAATCGCGCGAGGATGCGGTTGCGGCGTAGGAGATGGCTGTTTATGTTGTTTCTGGCGAGACTGCCAGCACCAAGGTTACGATTGGCGAAATGGCGTTTGTCTCTGAATCTGGTGATACCGAGCCGCATACTCCAGAAGTAGAAGACGGTATACGAGAAAAAAGAGCAGGATTGTTAAAGCGAACAGGCAGGTGTATGGCTCGGCTAGCACTGAGTGCGGCAGCAGACCTTAGCGAAGGACTACAAGAGATTAAATCAAGTATTAAGCGCGGTGCGGCGGATTTTGCAGGCAATATTAGGCGCGATTATTTTGAATATTGCGGTGCTAAAAAATACGAAAACCCCGACAAAGAAACCTTGCGAAGACTTAAACAAGTTCAGGAAGATTGGAAATTTGATATTCATGGCGGCGGATTTGTTCTGAAGAATGGTGAGCAGGCCGTGGAAGAGGCGGTTGCTGATGGATATGAAGGGATGGAAAAACTGCTGTCTAGTATAAGACAATTAGCAGAGGAAGACGAAAGGTTTAACCCGAACTCGGAAAAATTTGATAAAGAATATGTCCTTGATAATCTATACGTTCTCGCTTCAGAAGAAGTTGAAAATCTCTCTGGGAAATATTACCGCCATATGCCGGAGCTCATGATGGACTCTTTAGGCTTGGTGCAAGAATATATTAATCTTATGCAGGATTCGCGGAAAAAAGAGATTTATCCTGAACTTGTCAGGGAATTATTTTTCAGCAAACAACAGCTGCCTGAAGAGTGGATGAAAGGGATTGACGATAGTATTCTTGACGAGCTGATTGGCGTGGTCTCAGACGGTGTTCGTGATGAATTTGTATTTGACAAGTTGTGTGAATCGCTGGCAGAGCACGGCTTTCCGCCAGATCGCTGGACGCAGGATATAAAAAAGAAAGATTTTCCAGAAGATTTGCGCAAGATGATTGACGCGGGCAATGAGGATGTAATGGATATTCTAGCGATTTGTCATATAATTGATAGTACTGACCCTGAAGGAATTGGCATTATTGATCGTGCCGCCTTGATAGGAAGATATTACATAAACCGTCTGCCGAAAGTAAACCCCGATATAGTACTGGATGCCAGCGCACAAATGGCTCTGTCTACGTTTTCTCAGAGCAAGGGTTATCAGTCAAGGTATTTCAGTAGGTATATCAGTACTATTTGCCAGATTGGACAGAGAAATGCTAATAAGTTGAATAGGCTGACGGGAATATTGCACTTTGCTGATTGGAGTCCGGAAGTTTTGGAGGGAACACTGAATATGTTAGAGGCTGGACATACCGAATCTGGTGGCCCGGCAACGCTTATTCTTCGGGGAGCTTCGGGGGATTCTAATGGCACTGCATGCGGTTTTTACGATGTCAAATCTGGCGATGTGTTTGCTGCTGAAATAGATGATACTGGTTGTTTACCCGCTATAGTAAAAAGGTTGCGAAAAGCGGGCGTCGCCGATAAATTTGACACTGTCGTGCTATTTGGTCATGGCGACGAGGATGCTTTTAAGATGTCAAACACAGAAAAAATACCGCCAGATCCTCAGGAGTGGTATGATAAGAAAGGTATGCGCCAGCTGATATTTGCGCTCAGGCCGAAGTCTATTGTACTAATTTCCTATCATCCGCTTGTGCGGGAGGAAGATAAATTTAACCCTCTGGAGGTTGGCGGCGAACTGCAGCGGCGGCAAGGTACGGCAGCGGCGCTTTCCGTAGCATTTTCAGGAATAAAAGTTCACAGCGGTCAGGACGGAGCAACGCGCTTTGTTGTAAATAACAGCGAGCAGGACGGTGATATACACATGAGAATTGCTACAGTTAGAGATCCCTCCGTGGGCGGAGACATGTGGGAAACGGTAGTAACGCAGTATGGCTTAACACGCAAATATAATGAAGAGGTGGATGGGTTATGAAAAATAGTTCTGCAGAAATCTTTTATGGCGCGCATACTATATGAGTTTGACAAATAATCAATAGTGTGCTAACATACCAAACATAAATAAAGTTCAAAAACAGAAAGAATAAAAATGTTTGAAAGCCAACCAGGAAGATACGATCCGTTTTCCGCTAAACCTTCGCCGCACGAACAGGGTTTTCAATCTTTAACTGGTTATGGTCAAGAGCAACAATCGGGCGTCTTTGAGGCCGTTGGAGAGCGGGCCCAGCGTGCAGCTGATTTTGGTAGAGGGGTTCTTGGTGTTATACAGCGCGTGGATATGGTCGGTTCGGCTCAGGTTGGGTTGGGCTATGCTGACAAGGCAGTTGGCGCAGCAGAAAAGGTGCTTAATATTGATAATGGAGCAGTGCGATTTGCCGAGCGTGTTCCTATTGTTGGCGGGCATGTCCGCGCTGCCAGAGGAGTAACAGAAATGGCGCGCACTTTTGTGGATACTGGTAATCAGTTGGCTAATTCTGCAGGTGTATTATCGCAAAGTCCGCAGGCTCGCCGGGAAGTTGCACGAAGCGGCTTGTCGGCGGTACAGAGAAGTCTTGAGAGTAGTGTAGGGATTGAGCGCGGTATAGACGGTCGCCGTAAGAAAGTTGTTCGTGGTCTTTTCAAGGCTCTCAAGAATTTATTACGTTCAGGCGGCAGGTCGGGTCTCGAGGCGCTTTCGGAAGCGGGTAAAGCGGGTGCTCGGGCGGCAGGTGCATCAGTGCTTGAGCAAGGTCAGGCATATTCACCGCAGACTACACCTGATAATTCGCCATTCATGTCGATGCCGTCTGAGGTATATGAGCCGTTTGGGCCGCCTAAACCGTATGCGTCGTATGAAGAACCGTTTGACCCATTTGCTAAGACGGACAGAGTTGATTCAGGGGGTTCTCTTAATAAACCAGAAAATATAGATGACATATGGAATAGAGCTTCTGCGTTAGGGTCTGGTGCAATACCACCGCCGCCTCCGCCGCCAGGTCGGCGTCAATCGCAGAGAGTGTCCGGTGGTTCGTATGGGCGCTGGTAGATTAGGGATTTTGGATTTTATCTCATTACTGTTATAATAAACGGGTAACTAATTTAACGACACAGCCTGCCGTAACTCCAAAAACAGCGGGCGAGGAAAAAGGAGTAACCTGATGTCTGTAACAGTAGACATGAAAGCTTTGTTTGAAGCTGGTGTCCATTTTGGACACAAAACCAGCCGCTGGCACCCGAAGATGGCGCCATATATCCATTCAAAACGCCAGGACAGCCACATTATTGACTTGGTAAAGACGGTAGAGGCGCTAGAAAAGGCGCTGCCAGAACTGACCAAGATCGCCGCTAGCGGTAAAAAGGTGCTGTTCGTCGGTACGAAAAAGCAAGCCAAGGACGTAGTGCGCCAAGCGGCCGAGAGTATCAACCAGCCGTACGTGGTTGAGCGCTGGATCGGCGGTATGCTGACCAACGGCGCGACGATTGCCCAGCAAATTAAAAAGCTGAAAAATCTCGAGAAGCGCATGGCGTCGGGCGACTTGGAGAAGCGCTACAACAAGCTGGAAGTGCAGCGTTTTCAGGAGGAAATTGATAACCTGAATTTCAAATACGGTGGCATCAAGAATTTGATGGGCAAGCCGGGCGCAGTGGTCGTGGTTGACGCGCTGACTGATGCGAACGCAGTGCGCGAGGCAGAGGCTCTGGGCGTGCCGGTGTTTGCCGTGGTTGATACTAATGTCAATCCAACCGGTATCAATTATGTTATTCCAGGCAATGATGATGCAATTAAGAGTATCCAATTGCTATTAAGTTACTTTACTAAGGCAGTAGCCGAGGGAGCTGGCGCAGCAAAAAAGGAAGACAAGTCAGTAAAAAAGGGAGATAAATAAGATGAACGTTTCTGTTGACGATATTAAAAAACTGCGCGAACTAACTGGCGTGGGCTTGACTGATGCAAAGAAGGCGCTGGTCGAGACTGACGGCGATTTTGACAAGGCGCTGGAGGCGATGCGCAAGAAAGGCTTGACCAAGGCTGAGAAAAAAGGCGACCGCGAGGCACGCGAAGGCTTGATCGAGGGTTATGTACACTCGGGCCGAATTGGCGTGGTGGTTGAAGTGAACTGTGAGACTGACTTCGTGGCGCGCCTGGATGACTTCAAGACGTTGGCGCACGAAATTGCTATGCAAATTGCGGCCATGAGTCCGAAGTATGTTTCTGAGGCGGATATTCCGGCTGAGGAAATGGAGCGGGTTAAGACAGAACTAATGGCTAGCGAGGCATTGGCAAGCAAGCCTGAAGAAATGCGCGAAAAAATCGTTGAAGGTCAATTGAAAAAGCATTTTGTTGAGCAAGTGTTGATGAGTCAGGCATACATTTTGGACGATTCTAAGACGGTTGAGCAGCATATTAAGGAAGCAATTGCTAAACTCGGCGAGAACATCGTGGTGCGCCAGTTTAGGCGAATTGAGCTGGGCGTGAGCGAGTAATTGATAGCTATTGAAAAATATGAGTAAAAATCGGCGTTTTGTATTGACAAAATCGTTGGCTTGTGGTAGGATGAAAGCATAAACTAGTTTAACGATAAGTATAATATCGAAAGGATATAGCAACGATGACAATGAAAACAGCGTCAGCAGAAACAGCGCCAATGGCAGCATCGCCCGATGAGGCGCCGAGGGTTACTGCGTGGGATAATATGGGAGATATGACAACTCCCGCTGATATAGGTAAGAACGGGCAGGAAAATTTTCCTCTTCCTCCCTCAATTCAACCCCAGAATAAGAATACTTTCGGAGTCGCTCCTATACCTGGTGGTTATGGACTTTTCCCGTATAAAGTTGAAGCAAGGAGTAGTGGTCCAAATTTACCAGATAACATTATTGATACGCGCTTAGCTCAAAACGCGGGAGATCGGACATCTGCAGATGCGGGTATGAGCTATGAAGACAGGGGTCGGCAGATAATTGCTGGTGCGACTGAGCGTGCCAAAGCTGGTGGTAAAGAGTTATTTGGTCGTGCTAGAGCCGGCATAAAAGGAATTGCGGGTAAAATTGTACGCTTGGCAAGAGGCGGCGCCAAAACAGCGGGCGAAGCGGTCGCAAAGGGCGCAAGCGTTGCAGTTGGTTTTGCTGCGATTGAAGGTCCTAGGGCTGCGAAAGCGACTGCGGAGAAAGCATCCGAAGCTAGAGAAAAAAGTGCGCAGAAAATTCATGAGCTTGCAGAGAGTGCTCGGAGTAGACGCGAAGAACGGAGAAATAAGCGTGAAGCGGCTAAAGCTGAGAGAGAACGCGAATATGGGGAGCGGCAAAAAGCTCGAAAGAAGAAATTAGGCGAGATAGCGGCACGTGCTCAAGAGATTAAAGACGATTCTGAAGGGCGTAGTACTGGTATTGAGACAGATAAGGCTGATATTTCAGATAAGAAGGCTGAATTGAAGAGGCAAAAAGTAGAGATGAGAGCAGCCGTGTCTAGAGCTAGGAGAGCTGAGCGTCGGGTGAGGCGGCTTGACACTCAGGTGGAAAGAGCACAAGATAGACGCGATAAAGCGAAAGAGATTAGCGATAAAAATCCCGAAGATACTGATGCTAAAATGGCGCTCCTGAGGGCTGAAGGTAAATTAGCGGCGGCGAGGGTGCGGCGCAATGCAGAGGCAGCTGTCAAGACTAGGTTAGTCGGTCAAAGCGTGGATAGCTTTAGCGACTTAACCAGATCGCGTCAAGAACTAAGAGAGCTTCAAGATAGAGTTGCTGATGCAAAACGAGATAATAACGATGGTCGTGTTGAGCGTTTGGAAAATGCTGCCTCATCAGCATTTACCAGAGTTGCGGAATTTGTTGACGGGCCAACTGCGGCGCACGGTCTACTCAGGAGAGCTGGACAGGCAATCAGGCGAAAGCTACAGGGCAACGGCAATCGCCAGGAAGCTAAAACTGCATAATCGCAGCCTGTAAATTAAAACAAGAATATATAAAACAGAAAGGAAAATAAAAAATGGACGATAATAATGTTAGCGCAGGCACAGTAGCTATCACTAAAGCGCAGTTGAACGCAGTTGGGATTAATCTTCCCGACGATGAGATGGAAGACTTGATTCAGCGCGCTGAGAATGAAGTTAACGAGCGGGTGGGCGAAGAGCTCTTTGACTCGCTGGACGACGACCAGTTGAAAGAGTTTGTAGCTATGCAAGAAGATAAAAGTGTTTCTGGTGACAAGATTGCTGAATGGCTGACAGAACGCGTGCCAGACTACAAGCAGATAGTCGATGACAATACAGTAATCGTTCTTGACGAGTTAGTTAAAACGATACTAAATAATGAAGCTGAAACCGCTCAAAAACAGGCAGCGTAACATATAAATCGCCGCAGGAATATAACTCCGCTTGTACGGGTAGTACGGGCGGAGTTATTTCGTATAAATAATCAAGCAGTCGTCTGCCTGGCGGCGGGAGTCGGTGGTGGTGACGATGAATTGATGGTTTTGGATAGTCTCCTGGAGCAGTTTTTCGCGGTTGGCGTCGAGTTCTGAGAATACGTCGTCCAGTAAAATGAGCGGTTTGGTGTTGTTTATGCTGGTCTGCAAATCTAATTCTAGTAATTTGAAAGCTAGCATGATGGTGCGCATCTCGCCCCTGGAAGCGACTTTTACAGCGGGCTGGTTATGAAGGAATATAGTAAAATCTTCACGCTGCGGTCCGACAGAAGTGAAGCCGGTTTTGGTTTCATATTCGCGCGATTTGGATAGGCGGTCAAGCAGGGACTGTTCGTAGGTTTGTAGAGGCGCGCTGGCTGAATATTCAATTGATAAAGCCGTCGGCTGTCCGGCTAGCGATTCGTACAGGTTTTTGATAGCTGATTCATGTTTGAGCAAAAAATTTGTACGCTGTCGGCAAACTAAGGCGGCGTATTGAACAAATTTTATATCCCAAGCGAACAAGTTATTGCGCCAGGATTGGGAATTTTCTTGGGGATGTTTCAATAGCTCGTTGCGCTGCAGCAGCGCCCGGCTGAAAGCTCTGAGAGCAGTATCGTATTTCGGGTCAAGGCGAGATAGTAACCCGTCTAAAAAGTCGCGGCGGCGCGATGGCGATGAGGAAATAAGCCGCAGTTCGCTGGGTTCAAACAGAACAACGGGCAAGCGGTTTTTACGAGATAAGACCTTTGATTTGTTATCGTTTAGGATAAATTCTTTACTGATTTTATCGTTCGACCTAGCTAATTTAAGGCGGCGCGATCCAAAGTTGCCCTCTAAATGAACAATTGTTTGTTCCATGTCGAATTTCATGCAGTCGCCCAAACTGCCGCGGAAACTACTGCCGCGCAGCGCTGTGTAAATTGCCTCCAGCAGGTTGGTTTTGCCTGTGCCGTTTGGTCCAACGATAACCGTGCCGGAACTGTTAAAGTCGACTTCATGTAAGCTGTATGAGCGAAAATTATAAAGCTTTAATTTGGTTATCACGGAGGTTATTATATCATGACGCCAGGACTGAAGTTGGTTGGATTTTTATGCGGGATTTTACCTGGTGTAAACTTTATGTTACATAAGGCGGACAATTGCTGGTAAAATTTGCTATAATATAAGGCAGGTAATTTGGAGGTAATGATGTTTGACACACAACCATATGAGGATAAAATGGCGCAGGCGTTTGGTCATTTTCAGGATGAGCTGAAAAAGGTGCGGACAGGCCGGGCACATGCTGGGATGCTGGATGGCGTGATGGTGGAGGCGTACGGGGCGCGGATGCCGCTCAATCAAGTGGCAAATGTAACAGCGCCAGAGGCGCAGATACTGCTGGTGACACCATTTGATCCGAGTAATATTACGGCAATTTCGGCAGCGATTCGCGATAATCAGAGTTTGGGCTTTAATCCGTCCGATGATGGCCGGGTGGTGCGCGTGCCGGTGCCAGCGCTGACCGAGGAGCGCCGCAAGCAATTGGTCAAGCAGGTTAGCGAAAAGGTCGAAGAAGCGCGGATCGCTATGCGGACGATTCGCCAGGATGCGCTGAAAGATGCTAAGCGTATGAAAGACGCCAAGGAACTCGGCGAGGATGATTATAAGCGGGTTGAGAAAGAGATTGACATGCTAATGAATAAGATGCAGTCGCAAATTGACGACGCGTTTAAGGCAAAAGAAAAGGATGTGTTGACGGTTTGATGAATCAGACGTTTGCCGAGCGCGTGAAAGAATTAGGATTGCCGCTGGATCAGATGATTATCATTGGCAGCGGTATTTTGGATCAATTAGGAATCCGCCAGTCTGCCGATATTGACGTGGTGGCTGGTCGAGAGGTATTAGAAGAAATTGCTCGTAGCGATGGCTGGGTCGAAAAGCTTGATAAAAATCAACGCCAGTATTTGGTGAAGCATGATGGATCGGTCGAGATCTGGGATGGCTGGGAGATTGATGGGCGAATTGTTGAGTATGACGAGCTGCTGGACTACGCGGTGGAATATGACGGTGTGAAGTTTGTCAGTTTAGATTTTCTGCGGTGCTGGAAAAACTGGCGCGGGCGTGAAAAAGATATCCAGGATGTGAGGTTGATTGATGAGTGGAGGGCGAAACATGAGTGAAAAAACAGAATTGCCGAGGCACGTTGGGTTTATCGTTGACGGTAATCGCCGCTGGGCGAAGAAACACGGGCTGCCGGCTTATGAAGGGCATCTAGCGGGGTATAATTGCTTGAAGGACGTCTTATTGGAGACTCTCCATAGCGGGGTAAAATATGCCAGCGCCTACGTGTTTAGTACGGAAAATTGGAAACGTTCCGAAGAAGAAGTCGGACATTTGATGAAACTATTTGTTAAAATGCTGGAAGCTGATGTGTCGATTTTTTTGGATAATAATATTAGGCTGCGAGTGATTGGGTCGCGCGACGGCTTGTCAGACGCGCTGATTAAGGTTATAGACGATGCCGAGGAAAAGACAAGGAGTTTGACGGGAGGCGAGCTACTGCTTTGCCTGAACTATGGCGGACATTTGGAGATTGCCGATGCGGTTAAAAAAGTTATTCAGTCGGGTATCTCGGCGGAAGATGTAACGCCGGAATTGATTGCTAAGAATTTATATGCACCAGAAGTGCCGCCGTGCGATTTGATCGTGCGAACTAGCGGCGAGCAGCGTCTGAGTAATTTTATGCTATGGCGGGCGGCATACAGTGAATTGATGTTTATTGATAAGCATTGGCCAGATATGACAACTGATGATGTGGCAGCAATTTTAGATGAGTATGCGCGCCGGAATCGGCGGTTTGGAGGATGATGATGTTGATTTGGGGGGTTATTCTAGGGTTATTTGTACTGGTTCTGCTGGTTGTTTTACACGAGCTGGGACATGCCATGGTCGCTAAGCGAAATGGCGTTGTTGTCGAAGAGTTCGGTATTGGTTTTCCACCGCGAGCGAAGAAATGGCAGCCAAAAAAGAGTTTTCTCGGTAAAAACGTTATTTTTAGCCTGAACTGGCTTCCGCTGGGCGGATTTGTTAAGTTAAAGGGTGAATATGATTCCGCTGAAGGCAAGGGGACCTATGGCGGCGCGACATTTTGGGTAAAAACTAAGATTTTATTGGCTGGCGTACTGATGAACTGGCTGACAGCAGTTGTGTTATTTACGATTTTGGCGCTGGCGGGCCTGCCGAAAATTTTACCGAATCAAGTCCAATTGCCGTTTGACACGGCGGTTGAACGCTCGCCAGTGACGGTGGCACGGGTAACTCCAGGTTCGCCGGCTGAAAAGGCGGGATTGAAAACAGATGATCAAATTATAAAAATTGCTCAGAGCGACATCACGACGCCTGGCGTTTTATCAGCGGCTACGAAAGCTAATGCCGGTAAAAAGGTCGCGGTGATATATCGCCGGGATAATACAGAAAAGATGATTGATATCCAGCTTAACGACGCTAAGAAGGCTAAGTCTAGCGGTTATTTGGGCGTAGCGTCGCGGCAAACAGAAAAGCTTCATAGTACGTGGTCGGCGCCAGTTTTAGGCGTAGCGACGACGGCGCAATTGTCATATGAAACATTGAGAGGTGTTGGCGATTTGCTGGTGAAATCTGTCGGCGGGTTTATTGGACAATTTTTTGGCTCAGATGAATCGCGGCAGGCGGCGCGGGCAGATCTGGCGGCGGTTGGCGAAAATGTGGCTGGGCCGATTGGTATTTTAGGCGTGCTATTTCCGTCGGTTGTTAATTCTGGGTTGACGCAGATACTACTTTTGGCGGCTATTATCTCTTTGACGCTGGCAGTGATGAATGTTTTACCGATTCCAGCGCTGGATGGCGGGCGTTGGTTTACGATGGCAATTTTCCGACTGACGCGCAAGGAGTTAACCAAGGAACGCGAAGAAAATATCCAAGCGGCGGGCATGTTGGTTTTATTAGTATTAACAATTTTAGTGACGGTGAGCGATGTCAGGAAATTCTTCTAGGTTAGTTAAAAACAGGAAAAAATTTTTAGCGAAGGCTAATAAAGCGCTGGCGGGCAGGTATAAATGGTGGCTGCTGCTGGCATTGCCGGCGTGGGTGTATGCAGCGTTTATCGCGGTACAATATGCGGTTGGGCTTCTGGCGACATTTTTGAATTCCATTGGCGTTCCGCTGAGTTCGCTAAACGTGGTTATTTTTAACACAGCGCTGTCGTTTATTGTCTATATTTTAACGCTGCTGGTCGTGATATTAGTGCCGCTATATGTCATGAAACGTAAAACTACGCTGAGGCTGCTGGGGGTTGATGATTGGCCGACATTCCTGGAAATATTGATTTCGCCGCTGGCGTATGTAGCGTATTTTCTGGTTACCAGCGTCTTGGTAGCGATAGCAGTTGCTTTGTTTTCGCTGGATATGACGCAAACGCAAACTTTACCATTCAGTCAAGCAATGCTGGGAACGCAGTGGCAGTTTTTACTAGCGTTTATAACAATGGTGGTTTTAGCGCCGATTGCCGAGGAGTTGTTGTTCCGCGGTTATCTGTACGGTAAATTGCGCAAATCGTTTTCTGTTTGGCTGTCGGTTTTGGTGACTAGCTTGGCGTTTGGACTGGCGCACTTGTGGGCCGGAACTGATAAACCGCTACAGTGGTCGGTAGCGGTTGATACGTTCTCACTCAGTCTGGTGATATGCGCGGCGCGGGAATATACCGGTGCGGTTTGGGTGCCGATGATGACGCATATGATAAAAAATGGCATAGCGTTTTATTTGTTGTTTATTAATCCTGATGTAATACGGCAAATAAATGCGCTATTACCGCTTATGTAAAGGAGGAAAATTATGCGGATGAGCCAACTTTTTACCAAGACAAACAAAACTGCGCCAGCGGAAGAAGTCTCTAAAAACGCACAGCTGCTTATCCAGGCAGGGTTTATTTATAAAGAGATGGCGGGTGTATACGCATATTTGCCGCTGGGCAAGCGCGTGCTGGACAATATTGTGCAGATTATCCGCGAGGAAATGAATGCTATCGGCGGCAATGAGGTCAGTTTGACAGCGCTGCAATCGCGCGAGACGTGGCAAGCGTCTGGGCGCTGGGACGACGAGGTGATGGATGTATGGTTCAAGACTCGGCTTGCCAACGGTTCGGAGTTGGGCTTGGCGCCGACGCATGAAGAGCCGATTACGAAGATGATGCGCGGATTTATTGCCAGCTATAAGGATTTGCCATGCTATCCGTATCAATTTCAAATCAAGTTTCGCAATGAACTGCGATCAAAGTCGGGTTTGATGCGCGGGCGCGAGTTTTTAATGAAAGATTTGTACTCGTTTTCGCGGAACCGGGCAGAGCACGATGAATTTTATGAGATTATCTCTCAGGCTTACGGGCGAATTTACGAGCGGCTTGGAATTGGCGATATTACTTACAAGACGTTTGCTTCCGGCGGTAGCTTCTCTAAATATAGCCACGAATTTCAGACATTGTCGGACGTCGGCGAGGACACGATTTATGTGCATGAAGGTAAAAAAATTGCCATCAATCAGGAAGTGTACACCGACGAGGTGCTGGCTGACTTGGGGATAGCGGCGGATGAGCTGGTGGAGAAAAAAGCGGTAGAGGTCGGCAATATTTTTACGCTTGGCACTAAGTTTTCTGAAGCGCTTGATTTGGTATATACCGATGAACAAGGGCATGTTCAGAAGGTGTTTATGGGTAGTTACGGCATTGGCCCGAGCCGGGTAATGGGACTGATTGCAGAACATTTTGCCGATGATAAAGGGTTAGTTTGGTCAGAAAACATTGCGCCGTTTAAGGTTCATGTGGTGTCAATCGGCGAAAAGGGCCGGGAATTGGCGGATAAACTGTACACTGAGCTGGCTGGCAAAGGCGTGGAAGCGCTGCTGGATGACCGGGACGAGCGACCGGGCGTGAAATTTGCTGACGCCGAGCTGATGGGGTTGCCGCGGCGGATTACGATTAGCGATAGGGCAATTGATAGCGACGGACTGTTTGAGCTAACCGAGCGGGCGACTGGTGAGACGAAGAAATTGGACTATCAGCAGCTGGTCAAATTTTGTTTGGAGAAGTAAGAGCATTGACAGCCTAGGCGGCGATTGGTATACTCGTAGGGATTGAAAAGGTAAATGAACGCTATATATAGTGTTTTTCATTGACTATGTACGCTATATATGAAAGTTAAGGGGAATCTAATGAAAAAGACGTACCAGATTACAGAAAAAGGCAAGGGTGATTTAGAGGTAGAATTGGCGGATCTAAAAAGTCAGCGCGGCGAGATTGCCGAGAAAATTGCAGTTGCGCGTGATTTTGGCGACTTGAGGGAGAATGCGGAATATGATGCTGCCCGTAAAGAGCAGGGCCTGGTCGAGACTAGGATTGCTGAAATTGAAGAAATTTTGCAGAACGCCGAGATAATTCAATCAAGTGATGGCTCGGCGGTAGTTTTAGGGAGTACGGTAGAGTTGCAATCGTCTGATAAGACGGTTACTTACACAGTGGTCGGGCCGGTGGAAGCTGATCCTTTGGCGGGTAAGATTTCTAATGAATCGCCAATTGGCAAGGAGCTGATGGGTAAGAAAGTTGGCGACGAGGTGAGGATTAAGACGTCGAAAGCAGAGATGGTTTATATTGTTAAGTCGATATCATAAAGACAGCTTTTAGTTTTCATCGGTTCATGGCTCAAGTGAGTGTGATATAATTATCTCTGTTATGGCGACATTACAAGATTACCGAAATGAACGTTTGCGAAAATTAGAAACCCTGCGCCAATTGGGCGTTGATCCGTATCCGGCGCGGTCGGAGCGGACGCATGGCTGCGGCGAGGTTTTAGCGCGGTATGATGAACTGGCGGGCCAGGAAGTGGTTGTGGCGGGGCGCATCGTTTCGATTCGTAGTTTTGGCAAACTAGCCTTCATTAAGCTGCGCGATCAGTCTGGTGAGGTGCAGTTGTATTTGCAGCGCGATGACGTGGCGGACTTGGACGCTGGCCGCGGTGTGTTGGGTATGAAGCAGCTGAAGCTTCTTGATACGGGCGACTTTGTCGAGGCGCGCGGAGTGA
>ERZ772764.1299-NODE-1299-length-15812-cov-6.541727_pt1 | contig 15812 bp, 16 predicted proteins | sample MGYA00512163_ERZ772764 | MGnify/ENA primary metagenome ERZ772764 (study PRJEB29015, sample SAMEA2737903) | human oral metagenome | biome: human oral; feature: human-associated habitat; material: dental | place: China | collected 2094 ... | reverse complement strand
GGTGGAAATGGCCTCTCGGCGCCGTTTTGGGGCGCTTGTGTACACTGCTGCGACGTTGTGGACAACCGTGGGTATGCAGGAGTGTACACAGATCGGCTAAAACGGCCTCTCGGGGCCGTTTCGGGGCATTTGTGTACACTGTTGCGACGCGAGGATCGTGCGAGCAGCCGTGTGGGGACGCAGGAGTGTACACAGATCGGTGGAAATGGCCTCTCGGCGCCGTTTTGGGGCGCTTGTGTACACTGCTGCGACGCGATTCGCCGAGGCGTCAACCCACACGAACCTCCGAAGAGCCCAAAATAGGTATAGTATTAACCTTTTAGGGGGTGATCGCATGGCGGAGGAAGCCAGAACGAAGAACCATCGTTTGGTTGACAAGATGGTCATTCATGTCGATACCGATGAGCTCGGCCATGAGATCTCGTATGATCGCTTCCGAGAGATCCTCGATGGGTATGAAGTCCTCCTCGGGACGCTTGAAGATAGCCGCACATACAATCCAAGCGATACGCGGACACAGCAGCAGGAAACTGCTGAGATGAAGCTGAGCCACAAGATCTATCTTTCTCCTGCAGTTGAAGGATCGTATGCGGTTGAAGCACGACTCTACGATGATTCAGACGAGACTCAGCCTTTTCTGCCATGGGAGGGCCAGGGGTTCGAACGCGTATTCAGGGTCATCAATTACGCTGCTAGTGGCGATGCCGACAAGTTTGCCGAAGCGGTTCCTAGCAAGCTCGCGCGCCTTCAAGTCATTGAGGGCCTTAAAAAGGTGAGCCCACAGCCTGCGGAGAGGATAACCGTCACCTCTGGCCTCAAGCGCGAGCGAACAACCGAGCTTAGGCAGGCAACAATCATTCCGTTTGAGCAGTTACGTCCTATCGAAGAGGGATACTTTGACGCTGAAGTTATCGGTAAGGTTGCCCTTGTTGACTTTGAGCGCAAGAAGCTGCAACTACGTCCGAATGGCTCTACGAGACGCTTCCCAATTCAATACAACCCCGAAATCGAAGACCGTCTCATGGAGACTCGATATAAGCTCATGAGGGTTACATGCAAGGTTAAGTATAACGTCAATGGTGACATTGCTGAAATAGTCGATGCGGATGGCATTGAGGAACTCGAGCTAAGGCCGGTAGAAATCGAGTCGTTTATAGCCGATGGTGTAGAACATGTATTTCGGCATCCTATAACCGTAACGGTCGAGCTCGACGAAACCGGCCAAGTCTATCTGGGCCTCTTTGAGCTGCTTGATCTCTGCGTTTATGCTGAGCATCAAGACGAGTTGAGGAGAGAGATTCTTGATGACCTCGCATGGAGGTGGTCGGCTATAGCGATGGCATCCGAAGACGAACTTGCACCTGATGCCATCGCGGTTCGTAACGCCTTCCTCGACCTGGTAGTTGAGTAACATGCCATCGCTTAAGAAGGACATGGTGGTCCGTAACCTCATCAAAAAGGGTTTTGAACAGGATGAGAGGGACCAGATCTATCTTTGCTACGTTCGGTCCGACGGCCTAAGAACGTCCATCAGGACAAAGGTAAGTCACGGCTCTAAGAGCGACATCACGACTGGTTTGGTTTCTGCAATGGCCAGACAATGTCATATTACCACACAGCAGTTTAGGCGGCTTGCTGAATGCACGCTCTATCGCCAGCAATACGAGCAACTTCTCACGATTGGTGGACATTTTTCGGCTCTTCGGGGGTTCGTGTGGGTTGACGCCTCGGCGAATCGCGCCGCAGCAGCGTACACAAGTGCCCCACTCTGCAACCGGCGACTCACGTAAAGACGCACTCTGGGGGTGTCACTCTCACGGAAAGGCGCACTTTGCGTGTGGGCCTCACCAAAGGGCGCATTCTGCATGCGGGCGGTCGCGCAGAGTGCGCCTTTCCGTGAAAGCCCGCGCCCAGAATGCACTTTTCCGTGAGGGTCCGCGTCCAGAGTGCGCTTTTCCGTAGAGTGCGCTTTTCCTCACCTGCGCAAACGCGGAGCCACCTCACGCAAAGGCGCATTCTGCGCAGACGGCCTCACGTAAAAGCGCAGTCTGCAACCGCCACCTCACGGAAAGGCGCACTTTGCGTGTGGGCCTCACCAAAGGGCGCGTTCTGCATGCGAGCGGTGGTTGCGTCGAGAGGCCGTTTTCGCCGGTCTGTGTACACTCCTGCATACCCACGGCCGCTCGCGCGACCGGGCGGGACCACGGGTCCCACGACACCGACGGCCCCATGGTCCCGTGATGCCAGGGCGCTCGGACCTGAGGCCCACGCCACCGGGGCGGTGACGCAACCACCCACCCACACGAATTCACGAAGCCTCATTTTTACCTTGATTTTTGACTCGCCTGTAGTCTCTCTTGAATGTAGCGGTAAATCTTAGATTCAGCATGACCTACTCCTTGTCAAGGGCGGCCATGGCCTCTGACCGTGTTGTAGGGGCCAGAGAGGTTTCTGCCTGTCGCTGCGTCATCCATCGCGGCAAGCGTCTCGGCGCTGAACCCGTATGGGTTCGACGGGTCAAACGGGAAACCGCCGCGACGGTTGAACGCGGACACGAACATACGGATAGCGTTGCTCGGGGATGTCCCGATCTCGTCGCAGATGGCGGAGAAACGATCCTTCTCATCCTTGCGGGGCTTCGCGGAGATCGACTCGGTTGCAGCGGTGATGGCCATCATGACTCCTGATTACTTTGTCTGATAGTGTAATACATTGTACTTCATCTAGAGTCTAAGCGGGTCGTACGAGACTTCCCGACGTTCTTATCATGGGATGACGCTTTCTCATATGCTTCAACGTCGTAGGTGACGTGCATTCCTCCATGTCTGCCACAGCGCCGAGAGGGATAGGTGACGGGGCAGGGGAGCACGGTGGGCGGCGTGAGGTGCGGGTGGGCGAGGAGCAGATGGAAAGGACGGCTGCCCCCGCACCCTCCGGCCAGGCATTCGGGCGATGGAGCCGAGAGGGACGGCCGGACATGGCAGTCTGTCCCGTCAGGGGTGGGGCCATGGTGACGCGAGTTGAGTGCGGAAATTGATGCATGAGATGCTCAAAAGCTGATGCGATTTGGGTCACCGCTGACACTCGTTCGACCAGGGACGTCCCCGAGGCGGAAAGAGGGCCGGTGTCTCGCGGCTATGGGGCATGCTGAAGGTGCGTAGGGAGAGCCGTTGCAAAGCCCATCCGCCGAGCCCCATGGCCTGAAGCACCCTATAAAGCAATCTTACGCTTCACTCACAGCATCGTGATATTGGGGTGCCTCACGCGCCGTTACGCCGCCATCGTCACCATGAGACATCGGGTCAGCTGAGGGGTGCGGAGCTACGGCGAGCTGACAGGTCGTTACGACAGCCAGGCCACGATGGGTGTCTACACCTACATCAACAAGGACGCCAAACGCGGGGCCGCGGGCGCCGTGCCCGAGATGTTCTGAGCGCACGGGCGGCGTTTCCTCGACAGCGCCGCCCGTCTGTGGTATACAGGAATCGGCGATCCGAAGAGGATGGCCTCCAAGTGCCGGGGCCTTTTTCCCCGGCCCTTTTCATATCTACAGGGGGTTTCGCTGAGAGGGCCGAGCCGTTCTGTCGACGAGTCGGGATCCGACAACCTGCGCGACAAGTACTACCTTTTGGCCCTCGTGCTGTACGAGCAGTTGGACCCTATCACCCACGAGAGCGAAAGATACGAGCAGTCCCTGCGCGACAAGAGCCTGCCCGACATCCCGCTTCATTCGGGTCCCCTGCTCACGGGCCACGAGGGCTACGAGGACATGCCGCTGGTGGACCGCAAGCGCCTGCTCTCGTCCTTCCGTGTCCTCTTCCGCAACCTACCCGTGCGCTACACCTGCATTGCGCTCAGGCTCTCGGAGTACGGAAACATAGGGCATGTGGAGGCGGCAATGCGCCGCAGCATAGCGAACTTCCTCTTCGACAACCTCGGATACTTTCAGGGATTTGATGACGTAAAGATCTACTATGACAATGGCCAGCGGACGATAGCACATGCCCTCCACAGGGCGATGGACTTTGCGCTTGCCAAGAACGCCGTCGTCTACCGCGCGGCGGTGCCCGAGAACTACCGGCTTTCCCAGGCGGCCGACTACATATGCACGATGGAGCTTGTTGCGCTCAGGTACCGCGACGGCGAGCCCTCCGCCACCGACGAGAAGTTCTTTGGCTCATGGTCCCAGTTCAAGAAGGGTATCCTAAGGGAAATGCGCGCGAAGAGGGTCTGAGCCATTGCGCTCACGCGATGGGCCTGCGCGTCGGAGAGCCGCAAAAGCCCCTTGGACGCCCGGCGCGATTCTTCCAGCCAAGAGGGTACGGAAATGATAGACAGCAGGTCTGATTGTGACAGATGACCGTGCTGTGGGGGCCAGGGAGGTTTCTGCCTGTTATCGCGTCATCCATCGCAGCAAGCGTCTCGGCGTTGAGCCCGTATGGGCTCGACGGGTCGAACGGGAAACTGCCGCGACGGTTGGACGCGAACACGAACATGCGGATGGCGTTGCCCGGGGACGCCTCGATGGACGTAGTACCTCTCATTGGGCAATTCCGTCAGCTGCCTGGCGCACTCTACCAGTATCACCGCTGTCGTCCCCATCCCTACCGCTCACGGAAACTTTTAAGCTCAATTTGCGTTAAGGTACAAAGAGGTATAGCATAAGTAAATAATAAGGTAATGACCAACCATTACAGATTACAGAAAACTGAGCCTACTCAGATTAAAATGGCCTGGCATGGCGTTGGCATCCTGCGCATTTGCCAGGCCTTGAGCGGATGGTGATGTGCATGCAGCATCTGACCACGATCAGCATCGTGTCAGACATACCTGAGGGGAAGGGAGTTGCCCCCGCCCAAATGAGTACTATCGGCCCCTACCTCCAGGGCGTGCTCATGGAGCGGCTTGACACGTCCTATGTCGAATGGCTGCACCGCCAGCCGTTCAATCCGTATAGCCAGTACTGCTACGTGGACAAGGGCAGCCACGAGCTCATATGGCGCATACACGCGTTGACCGATGAGGCGACGGAGCAGGTCATTAGGCCCATGCAGGACGTACGGAGCATCAAGGTCAGGGGGATCGGCTCCACGCTTGAGGTACGCAGGAGCACAGTCGAGGTCATAGAGCTCACGTGCCTGACTGACCTGATACGGGATGGCGACACGGGCAGGAGCTCGCTCAGCTTTCTCACGCCCACGTCCTTCAAAAGTGCTGGCTCCTACGTCTTCATGCCCAGCGTTCGCCTCATCCTGCAGAACCTCCTGATGCGTTACAACCAGCTCTACGAGGGCGACAAGGAGGTGGGCGAGGAGACGATGCTCTATATGGAGCGGTGCGCGAGGATCGTGTCATACAAGCTGCACTCACAGTACTTTCCCCACGTCACGAAAGACCACAAGATACCGGCCTTTGTCGGTTCTGTTGTCCTGAAATGCCACGGCCCGCAGCCCATGATCGGTCTCGTGAGGATGCTCCTGAAGTTTGGCGAATATGCCGGGATCGGAATCAAGACGTCGATGGGGATGGGAGGCGTCCGATGTACGTGAGGTGTGGACTGGACGTTTCTGTTGGTCGCTTGAGAGGGGGTCGCTTTGACAGAGGATAAGCTGGCGCTGACGTTTGGTGCGCTTCTGCATGACATCGGCAAGGTCGTGTATCGCGGAAGCTCCGCGAAAGGGACGCACTCCAAGCTCGGTGCCGACTTCATAGAGGAACTTGCCGCGCAGAATGCTGACTTTGAGGGGACGTGTGGCCAAAAGATTGTCGAGCAGATCAGGTACCACCATGCCAAGGAGATGAGCTCCGCATCCCGCCTCGATGATGATTCGCTGGCCTTCGTCACGTACTTTGCCGACAACATCTCGGCAGGCATGGACAGGAAGAATGAGGGTGACGAACAGGCTGCCCATTTTGACCGAGGCGTCAAGCTGCGTAAGATCTTCAACATCATCAACGGCCGCCATAGCGATGCCACCATTGAGCATGAGGACTACAATACGATTCGGGAGCGCATTCACAAGGGCCTGACGGGGATGAGGCTTCGCCAGTCCGACCTCAACTCCCTTCTGAACCTGCTCGAGGCAACGACAGATAAGGTCCCCTCGTCCACCAACCTCACGGAACTCGTCGACGTGTCCCTCTTCGATCACGCGAAGACGACGGCCGCTATCGCGGTGTGCATCTACGAGTACCTCTCTGATCATGGGATCTCGAACTATCGGGAGGCCCTCTTCGACAGGCAGAGGTCGCCCCGGTTCTACGAGGAGCCCATGTTCCTGCTTTGCTCATGGGACATGAGCGGCATCCAGAGCTTCATCTATAACATCAGCGGGGCAGGTGCCCTCAAGCAGCTCAGGGCACGCAGCTTGTACCTGGAGCTCATGTTGGAGCACGTGTCGGACGAGCTGCTCGAGCGCTTGGAGCTGAGTCGCGCGAACCTTCTCTACACCGGTGGCGGGCACTCCTACCTTCTGCTTCCCAACACACGACAAACGAAGACCATCTTCGGAACGTTTTGCGACGAGCTTCGCGAATGGCTCATCGAGCACTATGGGATCGACCTGTACCTGGCGACCTCCTTGGTGGAGTGCAGCGCCCACGACCTCGCGAACAAGGGTGAGGACAAGCAGCGCTACCCCAAGTTGTACCAGGAGCTCTCGGAGGGCCTCTCGGCTGCCAAGGCCTCGCGCTATGACGCACGTACCATCAAGGAGCTCAACTTTGGCAGTGCCGGGGAGTACGACCATAGCAGGGAGTGCAAGGAATGCCATCGGTCGGACGCCGACATCGACGAGAATGACCTCTGCCCGCTCTGCGCCTCTCTCGGTAAGATCTCAGAAAGCCTTATCCATAAGGATGTGTTCGTGATCGCCGAAGCTTTCGAAGGCGAGGATACCGTCTCACCCGGACGCATTGGGCTTGCGCTTCCCTTTGACAGACGGCTTGAGATGTACTCGAGGGACGAGTACCGTGCCACCAGGCCCGTGTTCGCACGCATCTACACAAAGAACAGTTGGGACATGGGCGTCAAGCTATCGACGCATCTCTGGATGGGAGACTACACGGTTGATACGGGCAAGGTCGGCATCTCTGCCTACGCGGGACAGGGACCCACGCTCGAGGAGGATTACGGCATCAAGCGGCTGGGAGTGCTTCGAGCCGACGTTGACAACCTCGGCACGGTGTTTGCGAGCGGCATTCCAGTCGAGAAAGCGTCCATCAGCCGCACGTCAACGCTAAGCAGGGCACTCTCCTACTTCTTCAAGTATCGTATCAACGGGATCCTTGAGGAGGGGTGCTATCAGGCACAGATCATCTACTCGGGTGGGGATGACCTTTTTCTGATAGGAAACTGGAACGATATCATCCATGCTGCCAGGGATATCCGCAGGGAGTTTCTTGCCTTCACGGGAAACGATTCTATCACGATAAGCGCCGGCATCGGCATGTTTGACGAGAAATACCCCATCGCAAGCATGGCCGCAAAGACCGGCGAGCTTGAGGACGCCGCTAAGAAGCATAAGACTGGTGGTGAGGTGACCAAGGATGCCGTCGCCCTATGGTCCGACCAGGCGGTGTTTGGCTGGGACGATTTCGAGAGCGCAGTGGCCCCCAAGCTTGGTGAGATACGCGAGCTATTTGACAAAAACGAGAAGGGAAAGGCGCTTATCTACAAGCTCATCGCTCTTCTTCGCGGCGCACGGGACCAGGTCTCTCTGCCGCGCTTGGCGTATCTCTTGGCGAGGAGCTTCGAGGACGAGGGAGATGGCGCAGGCGAGTCGAGCATGCGGATCTACGCCTGGGCTACCGATGTGCGTGAGCGAGCGGCCCTCGTCACGGCGCTCGAATGGTATGTGTACAGCATCAGGGAGAAGGGATAGAGATGTCACAGGACGGCACCGTCGTGTTGCTGAGCTTTACAAACGGCAACAAGCTGGACGAAACGAACTATGCCGACAAAGCAAAAGGATATGTTGAAAAGGCGAGGGATGATCGTGGCAGGCTGTTTGGTGGCCTGACCACGACAAAGCTCCGTAGCATCTACGGCCTCATCATGAACATCTATACCAAGATCAACGAGCCATCCGACTTCAAGAAGCATCAGTCGGACATACAGTACCTGCAGGTCAAGATGGCCTACGAATCTGGCAGGGAGCCGACTGTGAAGCAGTTTATTGACTCGACGCACCTGATGGATGCCGTGAGCCGTATAAAGACCTATGAGCAGTTCTTGCTGTACTGCCGTTATGCGGAGAGCCTGGTCGCGTATTTCAAGTTCTATGGCGGGAAGGACAAGTAGTCATGGCCTATACCAAGATCAAGATCACCGGTACCATCGAGATAAAGACGGGCATGCACATCGGCGGGGACGACTCGTTCAGCGCTATCGGTGCCATTGACTCCCCTGTGGTGCGCGATCCCCTCACACGGCTGCCCATCATCCCGGGCTCCACACTCAAGGGGAAGATGCGCTCGCTTCTGGCTCGCGATAAGGGGACGGTTCCAGCAGCGGGTACGAAGGGGTTCGAGGGTGATTGCTTTGAGTTGCTCCGTCTGTTTGGCTCGAGTTCTAAGGAAAGTGATGCCGCAGGCACCGGGATGCAGATGTCACGCCTGCAGTTTTCTGACTGCTTCCTCAAGAACAAGGAGGAGCTGCCACAGATCTTCGAGAACAAGTTCGAGAACACCATAGACCGCCTCACCTCCATTGCGAACCCTCGTCAGATCGAGCGCGTGGTGCGCGGTGCCCAGTTTGGGATGGAGATCATCTACAACGTGGAGGATGCGGAGCAGATAGAGGAGGACTTCGCCAACATTCGCGCCGGGCTCAGCCTCATCGAGAACGACTATCTGGGTGGTGGAGGGTCGCGCGGCAACGGACGCGTGACGTTTGGAGACCTTCGTGCCGAGGTCGTGACGGGGGACAAGAGCACGCGTGTCCCGGAGTTGAGGTAGCCCCATGGGCGAGAGAATCGTCAAGCTGTCCTTCTTGGGACCTGTGCACTTTGGGGAGGGCAGGCTCTCTGGCAGTGGCTACACCTTCGATGCCGCCACGCTCTTCAGTGCGCTCTACCTGGAGGCCCTCAGGCTGGGATGTGCCCATGAACTGCTCGCTGCGGCGCGACGCGGTGACTTGGCGCTCAGCGATGCCTTTCCCTATGTGAGAGACGTGCTGTACCTCCCAAAGCCCATGGTGAGGCCGTCAAAGCGGCCAGAGGCCAGTGACTCCCGGGCACGCAAGGCAGCCAAGAAGCTCGACTACATCCCGGCGGACAGGTTGGGGGATTATCTTGCGGGTAGCTTGGACCCTGTGGAGGAAAACGATCGATTTGATGTGGGCGTCTCGGACGTGCAGACCAAGGTGAACCTTACGCGTGAGCACTCGAAGGATGCAGAACCCTACCATATGGGCAGCTTCTCCTTCAAACCCGACACCGGAGTCTACGTCGTACTGAGAGGTACCTTTGCCGGACTGGAGGACCTCCTCCTGCAGCTGGGCTACTCTGGCATAGGTGGTAAGCGATCGAGCGGGTTTGGGCGCTTCGAGTTCTCCATCGAACCACTAAATCTCAAAGGGCTCTCGCCCACAAAGGCAGCGAGCAGCCCGAGGCACCTTCTGCTCTCCACGGCTACCCCTACTGAGGCCGAGCTCAGCGATGCGCTGCTCGCAGGCTCCCACTACAAGCTCGTTCGTAGGGGCGGCTTCGTGCAGTCGACAACCCATCACGCGACACCGCAGAAGAAGCAAGACCTCTATCTGTTCGCTGCCGGATCGGTGTTTGCCCATACGTTTGCAGGCGATGTGTTTGACGTGAACGCGACCCCTGGCGCCCATTCCGTCTTTCGCTATGCCCGCGCGATGTGGATGGAGGTTTGATACGGATGCCAAGCAAGAGGTACAGGCTCACGCTTACGGTCGAGGGACTCGTGCACATCGGGGATGGCGGGAAGTATGGGAAGAAAGACTACTTCCTTACGAAGCAGGGAACGATCGCAATTCTCAATGTACCCAGCTTTGTAGGAAAGCTCGATCAAGATCAGCTGAATGACTATTGTGAGTTCCTTAAGAAGGACTCTAGGACGGGCCTGCAGGAGTATCTGAGGAGAAAGGGGCTTGACGCCGTAGCCCGAGGGGCACGGCTCTACACGCTCGACGTACGACAGGACTCGTACCAGTACTTTAGCATCTGGCGCTTTGTCAAGGACGCCCATGGCTGCCCCTATGTTCCGGGGTCGAGCATCAAGGGAATGTTGCGCACCGCCATCCTCATCAGCCTCATCGCGCGTGACCGACAGGCCTATGAGAGACTTTACAATAGGGGAGAAGTTCTAAAAAAACGGCAGAGGGCAGATGAAGACATCCAACGGAAGGCCTTCTGGGTGGGTCAACTTGACAGAGATGGGGGCAGCGCCGTAAACGATGTTCTCAGGTACCTGTCCGTGTCAGACTCCGATCCACTCTCTGTTGATGACCTCGTGCTCGCCATGAAGTATGACAAGTTCTCACAAAAGGATGACGGTCGACATAAGAAGAAGCTTGGGAAGATCTCGGACGAGGAAGCCTACTATCAGGGCAATGAGCTTCCAATCTATCGAGAGTGTCTGCGACCGGGCACGACGATCAGGACCACGCTGACCGTTGATGAGCGCATAGGCCAGTACTTTGACAGTTTGCGCCTGGACAGAGATGGCTTGCCAAAGGCCCTGCTGTTCTCCTACGAGCTCTATCAAAAGTGTTTCTTGAGCCACTTCGATATCGATGGTGAGGCTACCTCGACAAAGAAGGAAGCCTCGTCTGACGGCAGGTGCAAGTACATATATCAAAGCGATCGCGTTGCTGGCACACGCTGTCGCAACAGGGCGGTGGGTGGCACGGGCTACTGCAACATGCATAAGAAGTATGCCACGGTCGGCGGCGCAGCTGGTGGCTCCGCCCAAGATCCTATCTGCTACCTTGGCGGCGGCATTGACTTCAACACCAAGACCATCGAGAACGCCCTTTTCGTGGATGAGGGAAGGCGCCTCGATGAGGTCTCTCACATTCTATTTGATCAGTTCCCGACAAAGTTGGATGAGCAGCGCCATGCCGCGCTTAAGGCCGAGGTGCAACGCGCCGGCTTTAGGTCGAGGCCCATGGACTCACAATACAAAAGGAATGGTCAGCTCAAAAAGGCCAAGGAGGACCATCGTCACTGGTGCGACGGGGCGCTTGGCGTGTCGCCCCACACCTTGAAGATGGGCAAGGTCCAAGACAAGATGTACCCGATGGGTAAGTGTCGGGCAAGATTCGAGGAGCTGGAAAACTAACATGAGCGTACTTTTCTCACCTATCGGTACGGCCGATCCACTTACACAGCTTGGCGATGGGCCAATGCTGCACATTGTCCGTCACTACAGGCCCGAGCGGGTGGTGTTGTTCCTCTCGCCCAAGATGGCCGAATATCAGGAACAGGATCAGCGCTACACCAAGGCCATTGAGCTACTGTCAGCCGAGTGCCATGGGGGAGATGTCCCCACGATAGAGTTGGTGAAATCCAGTACCACTGATGTGTACAAGTTTGACGTGTACATCTCAGAGTTTGAGCAAAAGCTCAATGAGATCGGCAAGGAAAACGGTGGGGACACAATACTCGTGAACGCGTCTTCGGGTACTCCGGCAATGGAGGAGGCGCTGGTAGCCTTAGGTGCATTTGGTAGACTCGACCTTTCGCTCCTACAAGTGACGACGCCGCGAAGGGGTCCAAACACGAAGTGTGACCGCGAGGATCCCCATGGATACGATCTTGAGCCACTTTGGGAGTACAACCCGGATAACGAAGCCGATGCGGACTGCCGTATTCTAAAAGTCTTGTCGCCAAACTTTGGCGACAGACTGCTTCTGGAGAACATCCGGTCTTTGATAGCTAGGTACGACTATACTGCTGCTGCAGCACTTGCACGGCAGGTGCAGACCATCTCGCTAGATGCTCGGGCGATGATAGAGGCCGCAGAGGATAGGTTGAACCTCAATGGACAAAAGTCCGCCCAGGTCTTTGCGGGCACTGGTGCTGCGTACTTGCCGAATAAACTAGTTGGTGAGTACATTTACACGCTTGAGGTCATCTTCGAGCAGGAGCGCTGGGCAGACTTTATGCGTGCTCTTACTCCAGCGGTGACCGAGACGATGCTAAGGCATCTGCGTCCCGAGCTGCCTGATGAGCGCTATCTTAAGGTTCCGTCTCAAATGGGCAATTATAGGTATGACACGGAAGTCATCACACAAAACCCCATACTAAAAGACATAATCAAACCTAGAAAGAGTAAACCGGGTATGGAGCAATATCTCAATAACTACACGCTCGACAAGCTTGTTCGAGAATTTTGCCAGAACAGTACAGTTATTGATAAACTGCATCAATTGTATATCTTTGAACATGGATCCAGAAATTTGTATGCACACACAATTGTCCGCGTAAACAAGGAGGAGATAGAGAGTGGAGGCGGCATGACCATGGAGGAGGTGATGCAGTCCCTGCTCGAGCTCAACGAGGTGAGGCCTGGACTCTATAAGCGCATCAACGAGGCAATCTGCAAACTCCTGTAGCAAAAACGAGGCTGACACAAGTGGCATATCTGTATCTTACGGAGAGCGATCTCAAGCTCGGTTGTACCGACGGACAAGTGGTCATCAAGCGTCTTGGTGGGGAGAAGATACGAGAGGTTCCCTTTCACGCGGTTGACGGAATCGCGGTGTATGGCATGGCCCAGCTATCAACCCAGCTGATCCGTAAGTGCATAGCAGAGTGCGTGCCGATAACCTACTACTCTCTCGACGGACATTACTTTGGTGGTATAAGCTCGCAGGAGTCCATCAATCCCATACGACAGAAGAGGCAGATCTACCTTACGGACGACCCGTCATTCTGCCTGCAATGGACGAAGCAGATTGTCTCGGCAAAGATCAAGAACAGCATCACGCTCCTCATGTCACTGCCAGAGATCCATACATTTGAGGAGCAGGAGCTCCATGGCCTCTTGCATTCGCTGGAGAACCTGGAAGCTGCCGATAGCGTCGATATGGTCTTGGGTTTTGAGGGCAATGCCGCAAGAACTTACTTCGCTTGCCTTCCCAAGCTGTTGAAGAACGATGAGTTCGCGTTTGAGGGAAGAAGCACGAGGCCACCGAGGGACCCGGTGAACTCCATGCTCTCGTATGGCTACAGCCTGTTCTACCGAAACATCATCGGCGCGATAGAGCGTCATGGCCTGCATCCATACTTTGCCTACATGCACAAGATCAAACTGGGGCATGCCGCCCTGTCGTCCGACCTGATAGAGGAGTATCGTGCGCCGTTGGTTGACAAGACCGTCATTGACTTCGTGAACGACGGGGAAGTCGAGATCGGGGACTTCAACAGGAGTGATGCTGGGGCACTGTATATGAATCGAGAGACGTCAAAGAGGCTGACAGCACGCTTCTCGGACATCATCGCCAAGAACCAGCAGTATTTCCTGGACTCGGGAAGTCAGAAGTCGTTTGGTTTCCAGGCTATGCTTGACATGAAGATCGAGCAGCTGATCAAGGCCATCGATCGTGGCGATGCAGGTCTATACGTCCCCTATGTCTGGAAGGCAAGCTCATGAGCGGCTCGTCTCCCCAGGTGCAGCAGGTCGCCCATGGCAAGATACGCGGCACGTCGCCTGCCGAGGATCGCTTCTACACGCTGATCTTCTATGACATATCGGATGCAAAGAAATACCGCTGCCTGGTCAAGATTCTCAAGAGCTATGCCACGCGTGTACAGAAGTCGGTGTTCGAGGCCCAGCTCAAACGATCGCAGATAAGGGAGCTTTCTCTTTCGATCGAGAAGCTGATGCTGGCAAAGACATACTACAACCCCAATGACAGCGTCCAGATTTTTAGGATTGCGGGAAACTGCGAGGCGACGGTCTACGGGCTGTATAGTGAGCATGTTCTGGAGGAGAGCATTTTTCTCTGAGGAGAATGACGCGTGTTCGAATGTGGTGCGAAGAATGATGATCCGTGCGGGAGAGACGGTGTATACTGGTAGGACCATGCATGCCCTAAGCACATTTTATCGTAGATGTCAATAGAGGTTTATGCAGCTCAACCCCGCGAGGGGACGGAAACTTGACATAATAGACCCCTTTCTAGTCTAGTCCTATACTATTGCGGTTTATGCAGCTCAACCCCGCGAGGGGACGGAAACAAGGGAAAACCCTAGCTTGACGGGGCAACCAAATGCGGTTTATGCAGCTCAACCCCGCGAGGGGACGGAAACATAATCTCCGTAATCACCGTACCTCCTTCAAAAAAAGCCAGGGTTTATGCAGCTCAACCCCGCGAGGGGACGGAAACCCATGAGGCGACAGGCCAGCTCAGGGGTATCGACAGCATGGTTTATGCAGCTCAACCCCGCGAGGGGACGGAAACATAATGCTCTCGATCACGCTAGTACCTCCTCCCTCAAGGTTTATGCAGCTCAACCCCGCGAGGGGACGGAAACGTGATGAGGAGATATCCCCAATGTGGATGATTTCAGCGGTTTATGCAGCTCAACCCCGCGAGGGGACGGAAACCGTTGTTCAGCTGCTTGAGACCCTTGTAGTCAAACATAGTTTGGTTTATGCAGCTCAACCCCGCGAGGGGACGGAAACACCACAACCATACTCGCATCGTCGCTCATCTCTTCATGGTTTATGCAGCTCAACCCCGCGAGGGGACGGAAACGAAGTGATCAAGAAGGAAGCTCACCACAGAAGTGGCGAAGGTTTATGCAGCTCAACCCCGCGAGGGGACGGAAACATAGGATTATGATAGCGATTCCCACGGCCATCTTTCCGGTTTATGCAGCTCAACCCCGCGAGGGGACGGAAACTTTGCAATATTAGATTTCTTACGAGCCCTATTTCCTTGGGTTTATGCAGCTCAACCCCGCGAGGGGACGGAAACCTTTATTCCTATAGAAATTCTTCTCAACTTCTTTAGTCGGGGTTTATGCAGCTCAACCCCGCGAGGGGACGGAAACTCAAGAAATACATAATCGTCCTCATCCACACCAGTTACAAGGTTTATGCAGCTCAACCCCGCGAGGGGACGGAAACTTGTCAAGCATATCACGCGTTTGAGCGACGAGCACGACACTGGGTTTATGCAGCTCAACCCCGCGAGGGGACGGAAACTCACGCATGGTAAGGTACGTCACATAGCCGACGGTATCAGGGTTTATGCAGCTCAACCCCGCGAGGGGACGGAAACTCACCGAGCGCAGACGTAACATCACCTATACATATAGGTTTATGCAGCTCAACCCCGCGAGGGGACGGAAACCTATAATTAGTTGCCCGAAAGATTGTATATCTCACCTCCCAAGGTTTATGCAGCTCAACCCCGCGAGGGGACGGAAACTCGAATAGACTACCGCGATATACGTACAAGGTTGAGTCGTGGTTTATGCAGCTCAACCCCGCGAGGGGACGGAAACTTGTTTTGTAAGAGTATAAAATCTCATGCACGCGTGGCTTATGGTTTATGCAGCTCAACCCCGCGAGGGGACGGAAACAGCAAGCCAGACTATAGACATAGTCATAAGGATCGGTGCAAAAGGGTTTATGCAGCTCAACCCCGCGAGGGGACGGAAACTGTCAAAATCTCACCCACCACCTGCGAAACACCTCGGTTTATGCAGCTCAACCCCGCGAGGGGACGGAAACACCAAATCATAATGCCCCAAAAGTGGGAAGTCGAAGGGCAAGGTTTATGCAGCTCAACCCCGCGAGGGGACGGAAACGAGCCACATACTCCTCGG
>ERZ772764.1295-NODE-1295-length-15830-cov-3.682029_pt1 | contig 15830 bp, 9 predicted proteins | sample MGYA00512163_ERZ772764 | MGnify/ENA primary metagenome ERZ772764 (study PRJEB29015, sample SAMEA2737903) | human oral metagenome | biome: human oral; feature: human-associated habitat; material: dental | place: China | collected 2094 ... | reverse complement strand
GACCTTGCCAAGGTCGGGGTCGCGAGTTCGAGCCTCGTTTCCCGCTCCAAATTCACAATCCGTTGCAAAAGCAGCGGATTTTTTATTTATGCCAAAAGAGAAAATGCTTTTAGGCGACTTATGAAACGGTGCGGCGATGGCTTGAGGCAGAAATTATCCTTCCAAAATAGCACCGCATTGAAGCCGCCTCCAATGCGGTGCTATTCTTTGACACAAGCCAATGCGTTGTTCGACAGACGTTTTGTCAATTTGCCGCAGCATACCGGCAAATAGCCGTTCTCACCAAAATCCGTTTCGCGAAAACGCCTAAAATGGGGTAAAATCTCGCACCGTTTTAACGCTAATCAATCATGATAACTATGCTCGAATCAACCCGTTATATTCCTGATGAATCCACCATGCTCCGTTTCGGCAAAAAGTTGGCCGAAAATATTTTACAAGTCCAAGCAAATCGCGCCGTAATTTTATATTTCAACGGCGATTTAGGCGCCGGCAAAACCACACTTACACGCGGTATGGTGCAAGGTTTGGGGCATCAAGGCAAGGTGAAAAGTCCGACTTATACTTTAGTGGAGGAGTACAACGTCGCGGGCAAAATGATTTACCATTTCGATTTATATCGTCTCGCCGATCCGGAGGAATTGGAATTTATGGGCATTCGCGACTATTTCGCCAAAGACTGCATTTGTCTGATCGAATGGCCGGAAAAAGGCGAAGGGTTGCTTCCGCCGGCAGATTTATCGGTCAATATCGATTATTACGATGATGCGCGCAACATTACGCTCATCGCGCAAACCACATTGGGCGAACAAATTCTTCGCCGGCTATAACTCTTACACATTGCACATGAAAGCAAAATTTTTGTTTCTTTTCGGGATATTTTCCTTTTTTTCAACCGTGCTTTTTCCCACATCGGTTTTTGCGGCGCCTTGGATAATCGCCATTGACCCCGGCCACGGCGGCAAAGACCCGGGCGCTGTCGGACGCAATTTAGGCATTTACGAAAAAAACGTTACGCTTTCTATTGCGCGCGAACTGAAAGCTTTATTGGATAAAGATCCCAATTTTCGCGGTGTATTAACACGCAACGGCGATTACTATATTTCCGTACCTGAACGCTCGGAAATTGCACGCAAATTTAAAGCCAATTATTTGGTTTCCATTCATGCCGATTCGTCGTTAAATCCGAACCAACGCGGTGCTTCCGTTTGGGTGCTTTCCAATCGCCGCGCAAACGATGAAATGGGGCAATGGCTGGAAGACGACGAAAAACGCTCCGAACTATTAGGCGGTGCGGGCAAAGTGCTTTCACATAACAATGACAAATATTTAGATCAAACCGTATTAGATTTGCAATTCGGCCACAGCCAGCGCACCGGTTACGAAATCGGTAGAAATATTTTGCGCCGCTTCGCCAAAGTGACGACCTTAAGCCGCAGCACGCCGCAGCATGCCAGTCTCGGCGTATTGCGTTCACCGGACATTCCGTCGGTGTTGGTGGAAACCGGTTTTTTATCCAACGCGGAAGAAGAACAAAAGCTCAATTCGCCTGCCTATCGGCGCCGCATCGCCTATATGATTTACGAGGGATTGGTAGCCTATCGCAACGGCAATTTAAAATCCGTCGTCACCTTTGAACAGGAAAACGCAGATAAAGACGCCAACAAGTTATCGGTGAAAGACAGCTTAATCCGTCATAAAGTGAAAAACGGTGAAAGCCTCGGTAGTCTCGCCAATAAATATGACGTCAAAACGGCGGACATCATTGCCCTTAATAAACTTAAACGTAAAGAGTTGTGGATTGGCGAAACTATAAAAATTCCGGACAATGGCAAAAATCAGAAAGCCGTCGAAGCTAAACCGGTCGAACCTAAAAAAACAGAAAATAAAAAAGTAGAAAATAATAAAGTAGAAAACGCCAAACCGGCCGATAAAAAAAGCGATAATAAGCCCGCTAAAAGCGATAAGAAAATCGACCCGAAAAAAGGCGAAATTCCGCTTTATCACATTGTCCAAAAAGACCAAACGATTTACGCGATTTCCCGTGAATACAACATCCCGGTGAATCAAATTTTAAAACTCAACCCTAAATTGAAAGACGGTAAAGTCCTTACCGGACAAAAAATTAAGTTAAGAGAAAAATAATGGCGATTAAAATTCTTTCCCCGCAACTGGCCAACCAAATTGCCGCCGGCGAAGTTGTGGAACGCCCGGCCTCCGTAGTGAAAGAATTGCTGGAAAACAGCCTTGATGCGGGCGCCAACAAAATCCAAGTGGACATTGAAAACGGCGGCGCCGGCTTAATCCGTATTCGTGACAACGGCAGCGGCATTCCCAAAGATGAACTTGAGCTCGCCTTGGCGCGCCACGCCACCAGTAAAATCGCCGATCTTGACGATCTCGAAATGATTTTAAGTTTAGGCTTTCGCGGCGAGGCATTGGCCAGTATCAGTTCTGTTTCGCGTTTAACGCTAACTTCACGAACCGCCGAGCAAACAGAAGCCTGGCAAGTTTATGCCCAAGGACGCGACATGGAAACCACGGTCAAACCGGCCTCGCATCCTGTCGGCACCACGGTGGAAGTCGCTAATTTATTTTTCAATACGCCGGCGCGACGCAAATTTTTACGTGCCGATAAAACTGAATTCGCGCATATTGACGAAGTCATTCGTCGCATCGCCTTGGCGAAATTCAATATTGCCCTCACTTTAACGCACAACGGCAAAATCGTGCGCCAATATCGTCAAGCCACCGATCTGCCACAGCAACTTAAACGCATCAGCGCCATTTGTGGCGAGGATTTTGTTAAAAATGCGTTACGCATTGATTGGAAGCACGACGATTTGCATCTTTCCGGTTGGCTCGCCGCGCCGAATTTCCATCGTTCGCAAAATGATTTGAGCTATTGCTATATCAATGGTCGCATGGTGCGCGACAAAGTGATTATGCACGCCATTCGTCAGGCTTACGCCGAACATTTACCGAGTGACGCCTATCCGGCCTTCGTTTTATTTATCGATCTCAATCCGCACGAAGTGGACGTAAACGTACATCCGACCAAACATGAAGTGCGTTTTCACCAACCGCGCTTAATTCACGATTTTATCTATGAAGGCGTGAGCCATGCACTCAATAGCCAAGCACTAAATAACCCGGCACAAATGCAATTTCAAGCGCCCGAAAATACGCCCTCCAATGCGGTGCTAAATCGAAACCTCAATGAAATTCGCGAGCCGCTGCCGAGTTATGAGGCTTCTCGGCCGAACAAACCGAATCGCGCGGCCGCCGGACAAAATATGTTTGCGCCCAATTACCCGCCGACAAGGGAAAAACCTACGCAAATTTCGCCGCATTTTTCGACTGACGACGGCAACTCGTCTCACCCGACGCTTGAAGGTTATCGTGACTACCGCGCGCATTATCGTACGGAACAACCGGGCAAAATCGAACAGAAATTATACGGCGAATTGCTGGGCGGAAAAGATGCTTCGAGCCATATCATCGAACCGTCCGCCCCTTCTTTTTCCCCCGCGCCACCGGCTTTTAGCGCGACGGAAACCGAGCTCAAAACACAACCGCATCTTCGCGCGCTCGCATTAATCGAAAATCGCGCCTTGCTGTTGCAGCAGCAACAAGATTTCTTCTTGCTGTCATTAGAAAAATTGCAACGACTGCAATGGAAATTGGCGCTTCAACAAACACCTGTCGAACAGCAACCGTTGCTAATTCCCATTGTATTTCGCTTAACCGAAACACAATTTAATCGCTGGGAAAAACAACGCGAAGATTTCACCCGCGCCGGCTTTGAATTCATCGCCAACCACGCGCAACGCCGCTTAACGCTCAATCGAGTACCAAGCCTATTGCGCGCGCAAAATCTGCAAAAATGCATAACTGCGCTACTTTCCGACGAACAACACAGCACGTCATTTTTGAGTACCCTTTGCGCCCAACTAGAAAGCAAAAACTGCAGTGTGCTTGCCGATGCGGTGAAATTATTAAGCGACACGGAATTATGTTTAACTAACGCCAACCGCAACGAATTTAACGCCTTGCTCAAACCGCTTCACTGGCAGCCTTTATTAGACGAGTTATAAATGAAACCGACCGCAATTTTTTTAATGGGCCCGACAGCATCCGGCAAAACCGATTTGGCCATTCGACTGCGCAGCCAATTACCGGTAGAAGTGATTAGCGTTGATTCCGCGCTGATTTATAAAGGCATGGACATCGGCACTGCCAAGCCTTCCAAACAAGAGTTGATACGAGCACCGCATCGACTTATCGATATTTTAGATCCTGCCGAAAGTTATTCTGCGATGAATTTCCGCGATGACGCGCTGCGCGAAATGGCACAAATTAGTGCGCAAGGCAAAATTCCGCTTCTGGTCGGCGGCACCATGCTGTATTACAAAGCCTTACTTGAAGGGCTTTCGCCGTTACCTTCTGCCGATGAACGCGTGCGTGCCGAAATCGAACGAAATGCGGCGCAACAAGGCTGGGCGGCCTTGCATCAAGAACTGGCGAAAATCGACCCGATATCTGCCCGTCGTATCAATCCGAACGATTCGCAACGGATTAATCGTGCCTTGGAAGTGTTTTACATCAGCGGCAAAACCCTCACGCAACTGACGGCAGAAAAAGGCGAAGGCTTACCTTATGAAGTATTGCAATTCGCTATTGCGCCGCAAGATCGCCGGCTATTACACGACCGCATTGAACAGCGCTTTCACCGGATGATCGAACTCGGTTTTCAACAAGAAGTGGAAAAACTTTACGCGCGCGACGATTTGCATATTAATTTGCCCTCTATTCGCTGTGTAGGTTATCGCCAAATGTGGGAATATTTGCAAGGCGATTACGGACATGACGAAATGGTTTTTCGCGGCATTTGCGCCACCCGCCAACTCGCCAAGCGCCAAATAACTTGGTTGCGCGGTTGGCAAACGCCGCTGCACTGGCTCGACAGTTTGCAACCGAAAGCGGCTGAAGAAAGTGTGCTACGCAGCTTAGACGAACATCAAAAAGGTTAAATAATGACCGTATTTTCCACCCTTATCGAACAAAAACTCCACGCGCTCGGCACCCTTTTATGCCAATCTTTTCCCGAAATCGACGCGCATCAACTTAATCAACACATTCAACAATACGCTTTTGACGAAAATCATCCTATCGGACAATTAGGCTATGCGGTGGCAATGTCCGATTTTGTGGAAAACGTCCTGCAAAAACAGCCGCACCTGCTCGCGCAATGGTGGGAACACAGCCCGACTTTTGCCGCTTGCGACGAATATTCAACACGCTTAAATGCCCGACTGGCGACAGTCGCCAACAGCACCGCATTGAATAACGCCTTACGCGTATTTCGCAATACGGAAATGGCAAAACTGAGTTTTTGCCAAAGTTTAAACTTAGCGAGCGTAGAACAAATTTTCGTGCGTCTTTCCCAATTGGCGGAAAGTCTGATTATCGGCGCACGCGATTGGCTTTATCGGCAAGCCTGCGACGAAATGGGCGTGCCTGTGGACGGACAAGGTAACGCGCAACAACTTTATATTCTCGGCATGGGAAAATTGGGCGGCTTTGAGCTAAATTTTTCTTCCGACATCGACCTGATTTTTACTTATCCTTCTCTCGGAGAGACCCGCATTGAAGGCACGAATGCCCGCAAACCCGTTGATAATCACAAATTTTTTACCCGCCTCGGACAGCGTTTAATCAGCGCGCTGGATGAATTCACCCCTGACGGTTTCGTATATCGCACGGATATGCGGCTGCGTCCGTTCGGCGAGAGCGGCGCACTGGCGTTAAGTTTTGCCGCAATGGAGCAATATTATCAAGATCAAGGACGCGATTGGGAACGTTACGCAATGATTAAAAGTCGTGTTTTAGGTGCACAGGAAGGCGATCCGCATGCGGCTTATTTGCAAAAAATGCTACGCCCTTTCGTTTATCGTCGTTATATCGATTTCAGTGTGATCCAATCACTGCGCGAAATGAAAGGCAAAATCGAACGCGAAGTGCGCCGTCGTGGCTTAAAAGACAATATCAAACTCGGTGCGGGCGGTATTCGCGAAGTGGAATTTATCGTGCAGGTATTTCAATTGATTCGTGGCGGGCGGGAAATCGCTCTGCAACAGCCATCGTTGCTTAAATTATTACCGGAAATCGCCCGACTCGGTTTGATTTCGCAGGTTCAATCTCAAGACTTGCGGGAAAGTTATCTTTTCCTACGTCGTGTGGAAAATGTGCTGCAAGCGATTAACGACCGACAAACTCAAACACTGCCGACAAACGATACGGATCGCCTTCGTTTAATTGAAAGCTGCCGCCGTTTTCGCTGTCTGGACGAGACGGGCAATGCAGTGGAAAAAACCTATTTAATAAAAGATTGGCAAGATTTTTACCACATTTTGCAGCAAATACAGGGAAAAGTGCGGTCGATTTTCAAGGAACTCATCGGCAGCGAAGAAAGCGAGAATCCGAACGCGGAGAATCAATGGCAAGATTTTCTCGAAGCGAATTTTGATGAAATCGAACAAATGTTAGCAGAAAGCGGTGTTCAGCCGGACTATCTGCACGAGATTCTGGAGCAATTGGCACAATTCAAAGAAAGTTTGAGCCGCCGTGCAATCGGCGCGCGCGGACGCGAAGTATTGGGGCATTTAATGCCAACGCTTTTTTCCTTGATTTTTAAACAAGCACATTACCGCACTTTACTGCCGCGCATACTGCATATTATCGAGAAAATTTCCAGCCGCACCACTTACCTCGAATTATTACAGGAAAACCCGCAAGCTTTGCGACAAGTGATCGATTTATGCGCACAATCTCAATTGATCGCCGATCAATTAGCGCGGCATCCGATTTTGCTGGACGAATTGCTAAATTCCGACAGTTTGCGCAATCCGTTGCCGTTTTCCCGCTATCCCGACGAACTGCAACAATATTTGTTGCGTCTGCCGCCTGACGATGAAGAACAATTTATTGATGCACTGCGTCAATTCAAACAGGCGATTTTACTGCGCGTCGCCGCGGCGGATATTTTAGGTGCCTTGCCGGTGATGAAAGTGAGCGACCATCTCACTTATTTGGCAGAAGCAATTATTGAAGCGGTGGTTAATTTAGCTTGGAAACAGGTTTCCGCAAGATTTGGTACGCCTCAACATTTGCAGGGTGAAGAAAAAGGATTTCTTGTAATCGGCTACGGCAAACTCGGCGGCATCGAATTAGGCTATAAATCAGACTTGGATTTGGTTTTTCTTTATGACGCGATAGAAGGCGAAACCGTCGGCGGCAAAAAAGTCATCGACAGTAACCAATTCTATCTTCGATTAGCTCAAAAAATCGTCAGCATTTTTAGCCTTAATACGAGCGCCGGCGTGCTGTACGAGGTGGATATGCGCTTACGGCCGTCCGGCGATGCCGGCTTGCTCGGTTGCTCGCTTAGCGCCTTTGAAAATTACCAACTCAATGAAGCCTGGACCTGGGAAAAACAAGCCTTGGTGCGAAGCCGAGCGGTATTCGGTGAAAACGCGTTACGGGAAAAATTTGAAAATATTCGACAACGAGTACTTTCCGCTCCGCGCGATATTGCCGAACTGAAACGAGATGTCACTGAAATGCGAGAAAAAATGTTTAGCCATTTGTCTCATTCTCAAACCAACGAATTTAATCTTAAAACCGATCGCGGTGGAATTACCGATATTGAGTTTATTGCGCAATATTTAATGTTGGCGAACGCACCGCAGGATCCGAAGCTGACCAAATGGTCGGATAACGTACGTATTTTTGACTCAATGGCGGCGGCAAACATCATTAACACAGAAGATTGCGACGCGTTAAAGCAATGTTACGTGGATTTGCGCAATACCATTCACCATTTGAATTTATTAGGCAAGCCACCTGTGGTCGCGCATTATGAATTTAGCAAAGAAAGGAAATTTATCCGCAATTTCTGGCAAAATTTATTTAATGCATAGCATAAAATCCGGCATAAGATTTCCAATCCGCAGAAACGCGCCGGACGATTGGTGAATCAAAACCATGCTTCGGATATCAAAAATAGCACCGCATTGGAGGCCGTTCCAATGCGGTGCTATTTCGAGAGTACAATAAAACCGAATGCAAACTATTCGACTAACGTTTTCACTAATTCCACCACAAACGCCAACCGCACGTTGCTTTCAGTCAAATCTTTTATAAACTTAAACTTCAGCGGCCCGTCAAAACGATACACAATCGGTTCTTTTTGAATCAACCGAATAAATTTTTCCGGATCCACCTTAGCGCTCGGTGCAAATTCGATAAAACCGCCTTGCGTACCGGCGTCGATGCGCAATACCTTGAGCGGTTCAACCTGCAAACGTAATTCAGCGATTTGTAACAGATTTTTCGCTGCCTCCGGCAATAAACCGAAGCGGTCAATCAATTCCACTTTCAGCTCATCCAACTCTTGCTTACTTTCCGCGGCAGCAATGCGTTTATAGAAGGATAAGCGCATATTCACGTCGCCTAAATAATCCTCCGGCAATAGCGCCGGAATGCGTAATTCAATGTCTGCGTGTTGCTGTGTCAATTCGTCCAGCGATGGTTCACGCCCCTCTTTTAAGGCTTTCACTGCTGCGTCGAGCAATTCCATATAAAGCGAAAAACCGATGCTTTCAATTTGACCGCTTTGTTCGTTACCAAGCAATTCGCCGGCGCCGCGAATTTCTAAATCGTGAGTGGCAAGAATAAAGCCGGCACCGAGATTATCCAGATTTTCCAACGCATCTAAACGACGCTCCGCATCTTTCGTCATCATTTTCGGGGGCGGTGTGAGCAAATATGCGTAGGCTTGATGATGAGAACGCCCTACCCGTCCGCGCAATTGATGCAACTGCGCCAAACCAAAGTGATCGGCTCGTTCGATAATGATGGTATTTGCAGTCGGCACGTCGATGCCGGTTTCGATAATCGTAGAACACACTAGCACGTTATAACGTTGGTGATAGAAATCAGTCATTACGCGTTCCAGCTCGCGTTCACGCATTTGTCCGTGCCCGACGACAATGCGCGCTTCCGGCACCAGTGCGGCAAGTTGTTCGGCGGTATTCTCAATACTCGCCACATCATTATGCAAATAATAAACCTGTCCGCCGCGCAGAATTTCGCGCAAAATTGCTTCGCGTATTACGAGATCATCTTTTTGGCGCACGAAAGTTTTAATGCTCAAACGACGCGCCGGCGGCGTGGAAATAATCGAAAGATCACGAATGCCGTTCATCGCCATATTCAACGTACGCGGAATCGGCGTCGCTGTGAGTGTGAGAATATCAATATTTGCTCGCAGCTGTTTGATTTTCTCTTTTTGTCCGACGCCAAAGCGGTGCTCTTCATCAATGATCAACAAACCCAAATCGCTAAATTTTACATCGGACTGAATTAATTTATGCGTGCCAATTAAAATATCCACTTTGCCTTCAGATAAATTTTGCAGAATTTGTTTTTGTTCTTTGGCGGTTTTAAAACGAGAAAGCACTTCCACATTCACCGGTAAATTGGCGAAACGATCTTTGAAATTTTCGTAATGTTGTTGTGCCAACAGCGTGGTCGGCACCAATACGGCGACTTGTTTATGATTCATTACAGCTAAAAATGCGGCGCGCATCGCCACCTCGGTTTTGCCAAACCCCACATCGCCGCACACAAGGCGATCCATGGCTTTGGGTTGACACATATCAGCGAGTACCGCATTGATAGCCATTTCTTGATCATGGGTTTCTTCAAACGGGAAAGTCGCAGCAAATTGTTGAAATTCTTCACGATCATATTTGAATGCAAAGCCTTTCTTCGCCGCACGCTGCGCATACACATCCAGTAATTCCGCCGCCACATCGCGAATTTTCTCCGCTGCTTTTTGGCGCGATTTTGCCCAAGCCTCATTACCGAGTTTGTGCAACGGTGCAGTTTCGTCCGAACCGCCGACATAACGGCTAATTAAATGCAGCGAAGTCACCGGTACGTAGAGTTTGGATTCATTCGCATAATTGAGCAGTAAATATTCCGCTTTAATACCGCCGGTATCCAACGTTACCAAACCACCGTAACGTCCCACGCCGTGATCCAAATGCACCACCGGTTGGCCGATTTTCAGTTCTGCAAGATTGCGTACCAGCGTATCGGGATTAACGCTTTTGCGTTTATCACGGCTGCGTTGTTGCACGCGTTCACCAAGCAAATTCGCTTCGCCGATAATCGCAAGCGACGGCGTTTGTTCAATAATAAAACCTTGTTCAAGCGAACTTACCCACAGGCTAAATTTTTCTTGTTCTGCCTGATCAAGCGATTTTATTTGTTTCGGCTTGAGTTTTAACGGTGAAAGCAAATCCAGCAAGGTTTCGCGGCGCCCTTCCGTTTCCACGGAAAACAAAATATGGCCTTTAAATTGTTCGATAAATTGACGAAGTTGTCCAAGCGGTTCTTTTTGTTGCGATTGAATCGTCACTTCCGGCAATGCTGTTACCGGTAAATTTTTCTGGCGGACAGATGTGCGCACTTTTTCCGTTTTTAAGCTAATACGAGGATAAGATTTGAGTTTGCGATTCACTTCATCGACATTCAGCCACAATTTTTGCGGAGCTAGCAAAGGGCGCATTGGATCCGCTTTGCGCTGTTCATAACGCTGTGCCGCATCGCGATAAAAACGTTCCCCTTGCTCTTGATTACCTTCCATATCGATAAACAAAGTCTGCTGCGGCAAATAATCAAACAAGGTCGCCATTTCCGCAAAAAACAACGGTTGCCAATATTCGATACCGGAAATCAATGTGCCTTTACTGATTTGTTGATAAATATGTTCCGGATCACGACGAATTTCGCCGAAAGTTTCTCGAAATTGTGCCCGGAAAAACTCGATGCCTTTATCGTCCGTTGGAAATTCATGCGCAGGCAATAAATTGACGGACTGAATTTCATCCAGCGTACGCTGAGTATCCACGTCAAAGGTGCGGATAGAATCAATTTCATCGTCAAAAAAATCTAACCGAAAAGGCTGCACACTTCCCATTGGGAAAAGGTCCAGCAATGAACCACGCACCGCATATTCACCGTGTTCCAGCACTTGTTCCACCGCGCGATAACCCGCCATTTCCAGTTGTAAACGCATTTTATCGATAACAAGACGATCGCCTTTTTTAATCAACAGAACATTGTGTTGCAGATATTGCGGTGGGCAAAGTCGTTGCATCAAAGTGGCGATCGGTAATAAAAAAATGCCTTTTTTGGCCTGTTGTAAATAAAACAGGGCGCTCAAACGCGAGGAAATAATTTCTTGATGGGGCGAAAAAGTATCGTAAGGCAAGGTTTCCCAATCGGGGAATAAACGCACGTCCAGGCGGCTTAATTCTGCTAATACGCGCGATAAACGCAACGCGCTTCGGGTATCCGGCGTAACCACTACCGTCAGCCCCGCATTTTGCTCGGCGATTTCGCTAATCGCCAATGCATCAGCGCCCTGCAGCACGTTACCTAAAATTTTATGATCATTCGGTTCGGTAGGAAGATCGGGGGGGAAAAAAGCGGTATTCATAAATAATGCGTCAATCTTGAATAAAAATTGACGCATAGTTTACTGAATTAAAATATGGGATTCAAGCCAAAGTCTGTATATAAAAACAGGTTATTTTTTGAAAAGCGAATCTTCCTTTTTTAAGTTTCCGTTTTCATCTTCACGCATTTTCGGCACGCCGCAACAGCTCGGTGAATCAAGATCATAGGCTTTGATGAAATTGTCGTATTTTTCCAAAGCGCGCTTAAACCAGCCTTTTGGTTTTTCAATTTGTTCAGTCATAAAGGGTCCTTTTATTATTCTTCAGTAAAAATTGTTTAATTTCTAAACGAAGGTATTCTACGCTTTTTTTCTTGTTAAACGGAAGTTGTTTTTTTGTTAAATAGGCAAAAATGTGCGGAAAATTTCGCTCGCCGAAACGGTTTAACAAACGACGAATTGCCGGTTGCACGGAAAACAACGTTCGATGGAAATCGGCAAAGTCTTTTAGGCTTTGCCAATCCGTTTCGTTTAGCGTCCAATCCGTTTCGCCCGAAACCAAGTTCGTCGCAAGAGGATGAAAAGACAAAGGGAAATTGCGCCGAAATTGTCGTTCGGCGATTCGTACCAATTCCGCGCCTTGTGCGGAAAGGCCTTTTAAGGCGATGGCAGAATAACAGCCGCTGCTCGCGTCTTGATGCTCGCCTAAATGTACCAAAATAAAACCGCATTGAAGCCAAAAATGGGCGAGTTGCTCCGTGTAGCCGAAACTTACTGAAAGAAAATCGGTATGGCGACATTCGATCGAATCGACTAGCTTACGCCCGATTTGCTGCCGTTGCCAATGCGGTGCTACTGCGATACGTGAAATCCGTAGCGAACGCAAACGGCAAGCTTGCGGCAAATTTTCGTGAAAACACAACGCTTGCGGCACTAAATTGCCCTTAGGGCGACGTTTGCCTCGTCGAATTTGCTCGAGCAGGTATTCGTCTCGTATTTCGCCCTCTTCTAACGCCCAAATTGCACCGAGCAACTTTTCGTCGCATTCGGCCAGACAAAAACGTTGTTTCCGGCCGTCTAATAAGCGGCGAAGATCAATCGGTGAAGTGCGATAATGCGCAAGGCTCATCAAACCGTAAAAAGATTCGGGCGATTTTACTAATTTGCTTTGAGAAATTTCATGAATATGAATATCCGTTTGCCGCGCATAATCAAGTCGCCCGAATGCCTCTTCCGCATTCAAAAGCAGCAGATCTTCAATAAAAAGTTCGAGCGGGTCATTTTCAGCCCAACGCAGCGGTTGTTGCAGTTCGAAAGACAAAAAAGTGCGGTCGATTTTTTGCTTAAATTTGACTTCAAAACCGCGTCCCGTACCTTCGTAACTATGGATCGTAGTACTGAATAAAATATGCTGAAAATGTCGCGCAAATCCTTGCAACTGCGCAAGCGGAATCATCGCGGCCTCGTCCACAAAAAGCCAAGCATTTTTGCTAAACGCCGGATCTTGTCGCAGGCGTGCGCTCAACTCGTCCGGTGCGATAAATTGCGGGTCGCTTGCGGCAAAATTGCGTAAGGTTTCGACCGCATTTTTATTCGCAGCGGTCAAAAAAATTGGTGCCTTGAGTCGATCGGCCAGAATACCTAACAGCGCGGATTTACCGCGTCCTCGTTTGGCTGTGAGAAAATACAGATCGTGCTTTTTTTGCAAAATCTGTTCGATAATTTTTTGCTGGGCCGCCGTCGCGTGCCGGCTTACATTTTCCGAATAATCGGATTGCCGAAATAGCACCGCATTGAACGCCGTCAACACGGGGAAGCCGTAGCGCGTCACGCATTGTTTGAAATGGCGAATAAAATTTGGTGTGGCAATAGCCTGTTGCTTGCCGCTCCAACGCAGGCTATCTTGATCCGGCCGGCATGCTAAATTCGCCCAATCCGCTAACAACAAGCAAAGCGTACCGCCCCTTTTTAATGTACCGGCAGCAATGGCGAGCGCTTCTAAATGAATGCCTTGGCGCGCATCAAACAAAATATGCGCAAATTCTTGCCCAAGCAAATTTACCGTTTTCGCAAAATGCACGCCCGATTCCCCGACAACCAATACGTCAGGCGGCAAATTTTCGGGTAAATTCTGAGCAATAAGCAACTGGCATTGGCGCGACATAAGAATCCTCAACAAATTCTTCTCATACTACTTTTCCGCTCTAAAATGTGGCTATTTTCTAGACGTTTAAATAATCTTCTAATTCCTTCACATTGTCTTGCCAACTTTCATCCAATTTATTAAGCCATAATTCAATGCTCCAACGCCAGTCTTCTGCTTCATTATGCTGCATTTTCTCCGCCCAGCCTTGAACGGTTAACAAGCCCACAGATGCCGCCGCGCCTTTAATTTTATGGGCGAGATCGGCCACTTGTTCGGCTAAATAATGATTTTGTCGATAAGCGTTAAAAGTTTGGTGCAATTCACTTAAATAATTTGGCATCATTTGTTTGAATAATGCCAAATTCTGCGCCATTTGCGTTTTACCTAATAAGCCGATAAGTTCCGTGTTTAGGGTTTGATGCTCACTTTTATCCGTAAATGCCGTTTGTACAGAAGAAGGTTCCATTTCCTCGGTAAAAAAACGATATAAACAATGCCGCAGCTCTCCTAAGGCGAGGGGCTTGCGCAGCACCGCATCCAGCCCTTTGGCCAGATATTCTTGCTCGGTTTGCATCACATTTGCGGTAAAAGCTACAAGTGGCGGAAGAAAATCATAAATGCCGTCCTCATATTTCTGACGGAAATGTTCGGCAATATCAAAACCCGACATATCGGGTAATTTAATATCTAATAAAACAATGTCGTAAGTATTACGCTCAAATAAATGAATTGCTTCCCGCCCATTCATCGCCACGTCCACATGATGCCCTAATTTCTCAAGTGCACTTTTTGCCACGATAACATTGAGTTCGATATCTTCCACGAGCAACACCGACAAATGCAACGACGGCTGTAACAGCGAATTATCCCTTATTGGTTCGCTTTTTTTGGCATGAATTGTTAAATCAAAAGTGGAGCCGCTACCAAGGCGACTTTTCACATGCAAATCGCCGCCCATTAAGCGTGCCAAATTTTTTGAGATAGCAAGACCAATCCCGCTACCGGAAGAGCGATTTGCGTTTTCCTTAACTTGATAATACATTTTAAAAATATTATCTAACTCGCATGGCGCAATACCGCTTCCCGTATCGATTACGCTAAATTGATAAACGTCGTTTTCCGGAGTGCTAACCTGCAAAGTAATTTTGCCTTTTTCAGTAAACTTCACCGCATTACTAATCAAATTCCACAAAATTTGACTTAATCTTGCACGATCCAAATAAAGCGAGTCTGGTAATTCTGAAGTAATTTCCAAAGAAAACTGAAGATTTTTAGGCTCGCTCATCAGTATGGCAAAATTCTGAATATCATTTAACAGCGAATTCAAATCCGTCGGCTGGAAATTAAGTTCTAACCGTTGAGTATCAAATTTATCCAAATCAATAATATCGCTAAAAATATATCCCAAACTAACCGCGCTAATATTGATGGTTTTAAGGTAATTACGCTGCTGTGCCGAAAGTTGATCATCTAATAAAATACGACTCAACCCGATAATTCCGTTAAGCGGTGTGCGCAGCTCGTGGCTAATGGTTGCAAGTAAAGTACCTTTATCCCGGTTACTTTTTTCTAAATTATTAAGCGCAATAGAAAGTTTCTGCTCCGCTTGAATTCTCTCCGAAATTTCATTTTGCAAACGAGAAACCGTTTTAGAAAGGTCAAGGCGAGATCGCTCTAATTGCTCGACTAAAAGCGTGAAAAAATAAATGACAAAAGGCGCGGTAAAAAGACCAAAAATAATAGAGCGAACCACATCCCGCCAATCAATTTGATTGGTAATAAAAAAACTTAATAAAATTTGTGCACTTAATGCTAAGACCGCCAAAATAATCAGGCCGAGTAAAGAGAATCGAACGCGCCCAAGCCGAATTACCCAATCTACATAGCGACGTGCAAAATATTTTAAGTTTTTCATAGAAGTAAAATAAAATGAAGAGGTTGAGTTATTCTAACATTTTCACAGTAATGATGGAGGGTAACTTCTATATTAAATAAACCACAGAATTAAACATCGGTTTGAGCACCGCATTGGAGCGGCTTGATGATTCGTTTATGCGATGAATACGAGAATGCCGTGTTTCCGTTTCCTCACCGCGCTTCACGACCACTTGTCTTCGGTCGCTTGTCTTTGGTCACTTGTCTTTGGTCACTTGT
>ERZ772764.1294-NODE-1294-length-15833-cov-6.394727_pt1 | contig 15833 bp, 15 predicted proteins | sample MGYA00512163_ERZ772764 | MGnify/ENA primary metagenome ERZ772764 (study PRJEB29015, sample SAMEA2737903) | human oral metagenome | biome: human oral; feature: human-associated habitat; material: dental | place: China | collected 2094 ... | reverse complement strand
GTCGAGGCGCTGCAGGTTGCAGTTGATGACGAAGGTGAGGTTGTCCAGCTGCTGGCTGGCCGCCAGCTGCAGCATGCCGCGGGACTCGGGCTCGTCCATCTCTCCGTCGCCAAGGAAGGCCCAGGTGTGCTGCTGGGAGGTGTCCTTGATGCCGGCGCCCTGAAGGTACTTGTCGAACCAGGCCTGGTAGATGGCCTCTGAGGGACCCAGTCCCATGGAGACAGTGGGGTACTCCCAGAAGTCCTCCATGCGGCGGGGGTGCGGATAGGAGGGCAGGCCGCGGCCGCCGGCCGGGCGGGACTCCTCCTGACGGAAGCCATCCAGGTCGGCCTCGCTCAGGCGTCCCTCAATGAAGGCTCGGGCGTAGTTGCCGGGGGAGGCGTGGCCCTGGAAGAGGACGTGGTCGCCGCCACCGGGGTGGTCCTTGCCGCGGAAGAAGTGGTTGAAGCCCACCTCGTAGAGCGTGGCGGTGGAGGCGTAGGAGGAGATGTGGCCGCCGACCCCGACGCCGGGACGCTGCGCCCGGGTCACCATGACAGCGGCGTTCCAGCGCAGCCAGCGCCGGTAGGTGCGCTCGGCGCTCTCGTCGCCGGGGAAGTAGGGCTCGTTGGTGACGTCGATGGTGTTGATGTACGGCGTCGTCATCTGGGTGGGCACCGTGACGTTCTTCTGACGGGCCTGGGCCAGCATGCTCAGCAGGATGTAGCGCGCCCGCTTGGCGCCCTTGTCCGCAATGAGGGCATCGAGGGACTCGTGCCACTCCTTGGTCTCCTCTGGGTCGTTGTCGGTCACCTTCGTCAGGAGGCCGTCAATGAGCGGCGTGGAGTCACTGGTGGGGCTCACGGAATCCTCTTTCCTCGCGTCTGTGCGGTGGGCCCGAGCCTCGCTTGCGCGCCGTGGCACTAAAACTGCATCGGCGTACGGGGCTGAAGTCAGGCCGCTGTGGACGATGGCCCTAATCTACGACCTGCGACGGCGCGAACGCTGCCCTCGACGGGAAGAAAGTCCTACGTCACGTATGATGTGAGCCACATGACGAGGGGTTGGTTTCCGCATGTCGGGAGCCGGTACGACCGTGGAGTCCTCGGCTGCGCCTGAAACACCGTTCAAAGCAAAGTTCAAGGTAATCTGGCGAGCGTGTTCACTTGCGCGGCTGGCACCGGGTGAGGTGGGCTAGTACCCATCGCCCAGCAGCGGGCGAGCGAGAGACGGGCGCAGCCCAGAAGGACGGTGTGAGGAAGTGGCGAGTACAGCGGGTGGGGCTTTCGGCTTCGCCTCCGGTCTCATCATCCAGGAGTTCGGCTACGACGACGACGTCGACGAGACCTTGCGGCAGGTGGTTGAGGCAGAGACCGGAACCACTCTGGTGGACGAGGACTATGAGGACGTGGCCGACTCGGCCATCGTGTGGTGGCGTGATGACGACGGCGACGTCGACGACCTCACCGACCTCCTGGTGGATGCCCAGGCCAACCTCGACGGCGCGGGGCTCATCTGGGTGCTGACCCCCAAGGCGCGCACCACCGGGGCTGTCCCGGCCGCAGAGGTGGAGGAGGCGGCTGCGACCGCCGGCATGCACGCGACCTCCGCGGCCTCGATGGGGCAGCACTGGAGCGGAATCAGGGTCTCCAGCCGGGGGCGCTGACGCGCTCCGAGGTCGAGAGGTGTCCTTCGAGTGCCTGAGAATTCGGGCGATTAGTGGCTCGCATCCGGTAGACGGTAGAGTTGCCGCGCAGGAAGCTCCTCGACCTCATGCGTTCATGCAGGCGCACGAGGCGCAGCAGTAGCAACAATGGCTGTGTCTGCGGGGCTTTTGCGCTTGGACCTGTAGCTCAGCTGGTAGAGCAACGCGTTTACACCGCGTCGGTCGTCGGTTCGAGTCCGGCCGGGTCCACCACAAGCTCCGTATACGAACCCTTGACCTGAGTAACAGGGGTAGGGGCCGAATCATCACCTGAATTGCATCGACGACGCCCGTCCACATCGTGGACGGGCGTTCTTGTTGTGGGTGCTGCGCAGTCTGCCGTCTGGCCTGGTGCTGCGCCGCGCGGGTTGTCCACCTCGCGCCTCTCCGTTGCCTGGTCAGACGTAGCGTTCTGCTGACTCGCGACTCCCATCGCCGCTTGCTGTGCCGCCCGCCGTAGCTGTTGGCTACCGAGCTGGTCGAAGGGTGAGGCCAGCTCTCCAGTGACGGCGGTATGGCTGGCTGGGTCGATGATGGAGACGGTGTTGCAGCGCACCGCATGCATCGAGTCTGGCTGCGCTTCATCGTGGCCACCCTGAAATGCCGAGCCGCCCGACTGGCCGCCAGCACCCTCACCACGAGAAGAGGCCGCGCTCTCCGCTGTCTTCTCATCACCCTGCGCAGCGGTCATCTTCTCGCCAGCCTTAGTTCTACCAGTTCCACCTCGTCGCCTCGCCTTCAGACTCGTCTGCAAGGCTGGTGGTGGGATGATGGGGCAGCCATCTTCATCCACCGCTGGATTAACCAAGATACGCTCGAAGAACACCTGGTTTAGCAGCTTCTTCAGGCGATCCGGTGCCGCCAGGTACAGCCGGTGGCAGTCCTCCAGGAGATCGAGCGCCTGGGTGAGGTGCTGCTCCACCAGAGCAGCGTCGGCGCTGTAGCCGTCTAGTTCGCGCTGGATGGCAAGGATGCTTCTGGTTAGTTGGTCTTGTTCTTTTTTGAGAAGATCCAGAGGGATGGCTCCCTCATAGTGGGCTTCGAGCAGCTTGTGGCGCTGGTCTTCCAACTGTTGCTGCCGCGTGGTCAGGCGCTGAATGTCTTGTTGGCGGTTGGCCTGGATGTGTGCGAACTCCGCGCGCAGGTAGTGCTCGATCTCGTGGCGGTCATCGCTACTGAGCTGTATCTGCTGGTAGAGCTCGGCCACACGGGCCTCCACCTCGTCGATGAGCACGGCCTTGAAGGTGCAGTCGTGCACCCGATGCCGTCTGGCACAGACGAAGTAGTGGTAGGTGCCGCTGGCGCGCGAGGTGGCGTGCTGCACCAGCAGGCGGGCACCGCACTGGCCGCAGACGATGGTGCTCTTGAGATGATGATTGTGCATGCGCTGCCGCTCGCCGTTGGCATGAGCGGTCAGGATGTCTTGCACCGTCTGCCAGGTGGCGGCGTCCACGAGAGGCTCATGTGCCCCGGCGTACTCCACTCCTTGGAAGGAGATGACGCCCTTGTAGTAGGGGTTTCGCAGCAGCGTCTGCAAAAGTCTGACCGAGACAGGGTTGGTCGGTTTGCGGGCAGTTGGCGGGATGGTGAGGCCGCGGTTGTTGAGATGCTCCGCCAGTTGCCGCACCGTCCAATTCCCCGTCGCATACTCCGTAAACGCCAGCCGCACCAGCGGCGCGCGCTCCTCATCCAGCTCAACCGTCCGAACCTCTCTCCCATGCTCATCCCGTCCCCGGACATTCACATACCCCAGCGGTGCCTTCCCCAGCGTCCCACCATTCCTCGCCTTCTCTCCCATCCCCTTGATGACCTCATTAGCCAAGTTCCGGGAGTAGAACTCGGCGATACTGCTCATGATGCCGTGCAGCAGCATCCCGCCAGGCGTCTGGTCGATGTTTTCACTAGTAGAGACCAACCGCACACCCGCCTCCTCAAACGCCCGGTTGATCTCCACATCGTCCGCTCTATTACGAGCTAACCGATCTAACTTATGAACGATGACGTAGTCAATCCCACCATCTTCCTTGAGGTAGGCCAGCATCTTCTGCAGCTCAGGCCGGTTAGCAGACCTGGCGGACTCACCCCGATCAGCGAACTCCTTAACCACCAACGCTCCCATCGACTGGGCCTTGCGCTTATTCGCCTCTCGCTGAGCCGGCAAGGAGAAGCCCTCCTCCGACCCACCACGCTGAGCCTGTTCCCGAGTAGAGACACGGATGTATGAGACGGCCCGCTTCGGCGTCAATTGTGCCGCCATAGCCGCAAACGGGTCAGCTCCGACTGCCGCTACACCGCCTTGTGTTGATCCTGCTTCCATACACGCAATCCTCCTTTCACTTACCCATTTGTCCAGACATACCAGTCACAACGACCAGCATCTCTTTCCATTGACGCTCAGAATGCCCGCAAAGTCCAGTGCGAAGCTGGGCGAAGTGAAGAGGCACAGGGGTGGGAAACAGCAGAAGGGGGAGCGAAGTACGGCGTGGGTGTGGTGCACTGCTGACGGGAACCGCCTGCTATGCACCGCACCCTGCACTGGGCAGCGGCAGCGTGCTAGGGAACAAACACCGACGGCGCTACTGGGGCAGATGACGAGGTGAAAGCGGCACCTGAGGTAGCAAACAGCAGGGAGAGCGAAGCGGCACTGGGTGACTGGAGAGCAGGAGGCTGTTGAGCTCCGTGGTAGCGGAGGTACCAAGCAACGTCATGGTCAGCGCCAGCACCTGACCACAGGCCAATAACGCCAATGACAGACACCACGAACGACCCAGCTAGGGCAGCTACCAGCCCGGCAGAGGTGAGGTCATCGGGTGACAGTGGTCCCGCCTATCCGCGCAGCCACCAGAGAAGGGGAGCCCGAGAAAGGGCTCCCAGTCGCCGCCACAAAGCAGCAGCAAACCGCCAGACAGCGCCGAAAGGTATGAATGGTTGAGTGTAGCGATGCGTCGAGCGGGGCGTCTGGCGATGCGTCTCAGGAAGAGGGGCCGCTGAAGTCTCGAAAGTAGCGACGATCCGCCAACACAGGCCTCTAAGTTATAAGAGTTATTACGTCAATAATATGTATGTTGGGACTAAATACTCCCATGTCACGTCAATGTCAAGCCCTTAATAGTCTAAGAACTTGTACAAACGAAAATACATTGTCGATTATCCACAACATCAGAGTAATGTGTTCTCGGTTACATAATATTGTCTCTCTCAACCGAGCGTACTAAATTTTTAAGCGCGAGGAGCAAAGACGCCCTTTGCTCTCCATCGACGACAGGCTTGCGCAACAATAGATTCAGCGCCTCTTCTTGAGTAATAGGAAGTGTGACATGGCTGAAGAACCGCGTGCGGTGTTGCCAAGGAATCGACACCTGGAAGGAAAATGCCATGGTAAACAAAAAGCTTGCAAAAGCAGTGGTATCTGCGGGAACAGTAGCGATCACCGCAGTATCCCAACCGACAGATGTGCACAAACAGTTCGATAGGTATGAGGAGCAACAGCAATCGTCGCGCCAAACCAGGGAACTCAACAGCGCCACTCGCGATAAAGGCCGCCCTGGAACCAGCGGAAAGAAGTAACTTCACGTTTTCCTATCGCATGTCGTTGAAGCCATTGACACGGCTTCAACGACATGCGACTATAGAGATAACATGAAGTATATATGTAAAATTATCGGCTTGTTGCTTATCGCGCTCTCATTACTGCTGGGATACGCAGCGATAAGACTATGTATATCTTCACCCTCCGCGCCAGCGTTTATTGTCGCAATACTACTTTTGCCTGTATGTGCAGCGCTCATTATTGCAGCGATTGAATTTATGCAATGTTCTAGTTGGAGAGATATTGGAAACGCAGTTCGCAGTTTAGTGGAGATGCTCCGGTATTTCGGGTAGTGAACTGCTTTTGATTCCAGTGAACTTGACACTATGTGGGTGGCGGTTCTGGTGTGCTGTGGCCTAACGGGTGATAATTAATTCTGTAACATGTACTTCTTCTCTTAACTCACTGCCCAACTATATAAAACCACGTCCTGTGAACTGAGGCGGATGTAATGCCTATGCATGACAGTTCTCCGAGTAGTATTGACTACGATTCATCCACCCTCGACCTATCCGCCCTCCAAGATATCGCCTGCAGCGTGGCGACTGTCCTGAAGCAGCACCATATCCCGTACAGCGGTTATGTGGATGAGACGCAGCGTGAGGTGGAGAAACGGCAAGCAGAATTTGATCGCCTCGAGTACAATGAAAGTGCTCGCACAAGGATCAGGCCAAATTTCCTTCGAACGATGTTTGGTCTACCAGACGACATACTGCCGAAGACAGACGAACTTCCTCATACTGGGTATTGGACACTTGTCGAGACAAAGGCTCATACTACTGGGCAACGTCGCAAGTACATTGACTGGCTCGACAAAACACGTCTTGAATCGCTTGACGCCAACTTCGTGACCAGGTACGTACTGCTTGCTGATGGATCCCTCTGGTACTTCGATGCTCGTGAACATCGGCGACGGGACTTGGACATTGTTTTTGACGCCGCCGCATCAGGTAGATGGGAGTGGATGAATGAGAAAGAAATTTTACTGCTTGACCACGAAGTGCGGCCCGGAGAAGTAGATGAGCCGTATAATACAGTGACAGAAGAATATTGGCACAGCGAGTGGGAAAGTCTCTCGACAGACAACGACCTGATTGTCGCGGAAAAAGGTGGCGGTTGCAAGAAGTACTTCAACCAGCTGCTGGCCCGCGCGAGAAAATCGGTGGCAGTGCGAAGTGCTTGGGTACGTAGCAGTAATGAGGAATCGCGACGATACGTGTTGACTGCCGAGCAGCTGCGCCGTGGCTGCCGGATTGAGCACATATTCGAAGACGGTCGATCGGCGAATGTCCGGATTCCACCGCGCACCAAGCCAGGCGGGATTATCCCGGCCTACGATGGTGTAAGCGGCAAAGTTGAACTGATCCGTATTGACGTGGAGTAGATCATGGCGAAGGTAGATTGGGAACAGGTAGCCAAAGACTACGAGGCATCCACCCTTGATATGGCGTGGGTGACGTCGTATGCGCAGAAAGTGGCGAAGCTGCTTGGAGATCACCATATCTCGCCCGTGGGATATACAGATGAGAAGCAAAGCGAGTTGGATAAGAGAGTAGCTGAGGCAAAAAGCGGCTCAGGAAAGATAGCTAAGTTCTTTCGCAATCTCTTTGTGGCAGAGCCAGACGATACCCTGGAGAAGCGTTGTGCGAGGAAACACATTGGGTATTGGGTTATTTGTCAGACCGAGACTGGAGATACGAGAAATGAGAAACGGAGGAATCCTTATTCCGAGAACGTGTCGAAGACATCTCGCCAACTACACGACTACTCACTGTATTGCTTGCTTGACACTGGTGAACTTGCCTGCTTTCATTACTCCAGTTTCCAGATCTGGTTGGGATATAGCAGACAAAGGTATGAAGTTGAAGGCGGATGGGCGTCAATGAATGAAAGTTCGCTGCTTTTGCTCGATCATCGTATGAGATATGAAGACGAAAACGGTGGCTATCCGACAAAAAATGGGTCATACTATTATCGTAACTATCTGTCGACTGACAACTACCTGATCACAGGAAAGAAGGGCGGCGGCTGCCGGAAGCTCCTTGGGAAGTTGCTTGAAAGGCACGGGATTAAAGATCCGAGGATGGAGCGCCGCGATCGCAGTAGATCGAAGATCGGAACACATGCGATCTCGAAGACGTACGCGGTTACTGGCGAACAGCTAAAAGACGGCTTCACCCTCACCCATACGTTCGCAAATGGATCAACGCGTCGCGTGGATGTATATCCAGGTAGTCGGAGTGGGAAGGTGATCGCTGTACACAATACTACTAATGGAACAACAGAGTGGATTAGAATTGTGGAAGGTGAGTAGTCACAGTTACTTTGCTGTTGAAACAATGAGGCTACCGCCTTCTAGTTAATATACACCTGGAGCGCACATGTTTGTGTTTGTCCTAAAAGTCTGCTAATCTTCATATTGAGGGGCGAAGCGGCGTTGAATCGCCGTCACGCGATAGCGTATGAAAGCTGATGGGTAACTCACAGGTGAGGCCGTCAGATGTCGGCATGGTCAGTTTGAGTCTGACCCACCCCTTTTTGAAGAATCTGAATCATCAATGTGTTGCGGGTGTAGTCCAGCTTATTTTCTGTTCTCCCTCAGCCCTCCCACCTTCCATCTGGTCCGTCCCTCCGCTTCACTCTCCCCCTAACAGCCCCACCACATACTGAAGGGCAAGGAAGGGGAGACCAATGCAGCCCAAGGCAGAAGACAACGAGAGACAGACGCCACCAACCACCGCCTGCCCAACCTGGTGCATCGGCCACAATGCCGATACACCAGATGAGGCACACGACCACCTCCACGAAGCCACCCCAGCCCTCGTGCCCTGCATCACCCTGGAGCGCATCACCGGTGAGGCTGGCACCATCCACCATCACCCCACCGCCACCGAACTCACCCTAGTGCGCTACCAATACCCACACGACAACGACACCTGGCTCTACATCGGCGACGGCTCCCGCTCCCACGGCCTCGACATCACCCTGGAGAGTGCCCGGCGGCTAGTGAAAGTGTTGGAACAGTACGTAGTTGTGGCTGAGGAGGGGTGAGGGGGGTGGGGCGGGCTGCCGTTTTTTCCGCTGGCGATAGGTGCGCCGTCTGCCGGGAACTCTCTACCCAGTGCTGATGCTATGGCTCCTTGCTCATGCCGCGCCGGGTCTGGGACGCAGGGCGATGCCGGTGGTGCGGAGATGACGGCGGACGGTCTCGGCATGCACGCGGAACTGGCGGCCGATAGTGGCGCAGGACCAGCCAGCGAGATAGTGCTGCTCGGCCTGGCGCTTCTGCTCGTCTGTCAAGCCACGCGGCCGACGGGGGATACCGCGGGCGTTGCGGAGGTCGCTGACCTGCTGCCTGCTGATGCCATAGCGCTGGCAGATCTCTCCCACCGGCACGCCCCGCTGGTACAGGGCGATCACCTCATCCTTCTGCGCCGGCGTGAGGCGGGTGTGATGCTGGCGCAGGCGCTGAGGCGGGGGAGTGGCTATGGTAGTCGTGGTGACTCCGTCGTCGGTGGTTGCCAGGGCTGCGGCCGTGGGGACTCTTCCGTCGTCGGTGGCAGTAGTGGTGGGGACTTCGCCGTCGGGCGGCAACGACCTGGCGAACTTCAGTAGTGTCTGCCAGTTCTTGGTGACAGAGGTAAGGAGGGCCACCAGGCCGCGGCCCCGCAGAAAGGGCCCGGCGCCAACGTCCCGGCCTCGGACCCGGGGTCTGCGCCCCGACCTGGTCAAGCGGGACCTCACCGCCAGTGAGCCGGGAAGGCAGATGGGTGGGCGATATCACCCGTGTCCGCACCCGGGGAGGGGCTCGTGTACCTTCCTCCCCACCCTCGGGCCGCGGCACCGTTGAGCACGAGCTGACAAGCAGTAACAAAGTCGCCTGAGAAACGCAGTCAACCACAGTCCGAGACACGCCTGACAATCCAATGAGACAGATAGAATACACTGTAATTGAGCCGTCCAGTCGAGTCGCCTTGGAACAGCGGATACAAGCCATGCCGCTGTCCAACCTGGAACTCCATCTGCTAGTGGTTGAGCGGCTCGACGAGCTATCGATTCGCCGCCACAGAAAAAACAACAATGAGGCGTCGGTCCCGTTGGTGTATGAAGCGGAAATCTTGGAAGCTGCCAGCAAGTATCCCGGCAGACTTAAGTGGGTGTCACTCAACCCGAGTGAAATCCATAAGCATGGCGGACTCATGATCATCGGTGCGGCAGACCTTCACGCCGTCGCCCATCACGATGCACCGTCCACCGAGCGGGTGATGGCTTTTTTGCAGGTTGAGCGTGACGGCAGCCTGACCCTCAAAGCCATAGAGAGTGACGCGACGGAAGATGATTCTGAGGAATGGCCGGCATTTGAGTAACGGCAAATAGTGGAGTAGCTACCGCTTCATGAGTGCTCGCCTGTGGCGAGTGCTACTGACTCGCTGTGGTACACCGGGGGGGATGGCTCAGCAGGCCCGACCACGGCCACGCCCTAGCCCATAACCCATGTGGCCGTACCCCTCCTGGTCGACGACGCTCGGCAGTCCAGAGCCATGAGCGGACAGACCGTCACCCTCCTGGAGCACCCCCTGCGCCTGGACCTGGTCGAGACCACGGTGAGCTTTTCGGCTCCATGGACTGGCTCCAGCCCAAGAGCACCGAGGGCGGCCGCACCAGCATCAACGTCACCGACCCGCCCGCCTCGCCCGGCAGCGCCCAACCACCCCAACCACGCCCGCCCCAGAAGCCACGACACCGAACTGCCTCAGAAGTGAGGAAACACCGCAGCACATCTGGTCGATGATAGCTTCGGTCCGCCATATACGGTTCTGTCGCCCGCAACTGCCGATCTGCTGGTCAGAATGTTCACTCAGGTGACCGGTTCAGAGTGCTGGTTCGCCATGTGGTGAGGCTATGCGGACCCGTCGACGGAGCAGGAGGATGCCGAGAATCCTCTATCGGCATTAGATCGTCTTCTGTCGGTCGGAGTTAGGTGTCTTGTCACGCCAGCTAGCGCCACTGACGATGCAGTTTTATCGCCAGGCTTCTGTCGTCGGGTGCTGACGTATTTACAATCGATCTTCACGATGCTGTTCCGGGATCTGGAGAGATATTGGACTGAGGCTTGCGCATGTGGCGGCCTCGGGTGTCGGGGCCGCGTGGAGGTACTGCCATGTATCGCACCCAAAAATCCTCCCGCACCTGCTTCCACTCACCGTCGATCCAGGCCTGTAGCTCCTGGCCGGGCCGGCCGGGGAAGTGCGGCAGCAGGAGCTCGGCCTGGTCGAGCAGGAACGCGCCCTGCTCCAGGGTGTCCAGCCAGTCCGTCGCTGCGCCGATCAGGTTGTAGATCTTGCCGTGCCGATGCAGCGTTCCGTATAGCATGTCCAAGATGGCCCGGGTGTGGTTGGCCACGTAGGCCTCGGTCATGCCGTCGGGCAGCTCGAGCCCCCGCTGCAGCAAGTTGGCCAGCCCCTCATAGATACCCAGGCTGCCATAGATGGGCACAGTGTTGATCTCCTCGGTATCACCGCCCACCAGGATGACCCGCTCCGGCTGATATCCCTCGATCCAGGTGAAGACGTCGTGCCAATCGCCGCTGGTGCCCTCCGGCGCCTGGATGTTCAGCGCGTAGATGCCGCTGACATAGCGTGTCGGTGTGGTCCAGGGGATGACCGCTTTGCGACCCGGGCGAACCAGGTCCGTACGCTGCCACCACATGAGGGGGCGAGAGTCGTCTGCGGATGCGACGACGCTGGCAGCGGGGGCCGAGACGGTGGAGTCCGGTGATGCGGCGCTGGGCGAGCTGGCGTGGTTCGGCAGGCTGTTGCTGGGCATGGCGAGGTCCGATTCGTCTGGGTATGAGGAAAGGGTAGAGGGCGGGGCTGAGAGCCGTCTATTGGGGCAGGTGATCGAGCCTCTCCTCACCTCGCGCCCGCCCGCGGTGCGCCGTACCAGCAATGCAGGCGGAAACTGATCAGCCGCCACGAAACGGTCGGTCAGCGTGGCAATGGTTTGCTTGTGGGTATCTGCGCCTTTTGGGTGATGCTGGACCGGGTGAATATCGTCGTCACGAACAGGGCTGTCCGAGGCACGCCCGGCAGTCCACCCGGCAGTCCAGCGACTGTGGTTCCTCGGAGTTAGCTGTAACGACTTACGGTGTGGGCTGCTGTGTTGACTGTACGGGGCGGGGCTGTTGCGGCTTCAAGCTGTTATTGCTGGCTAGGAGTGTCATGGCGAGAACAAGCGACGTCACAAGGGTGAGTGCTGAGATCACGACAGCCGCCCAGGCCAGGGGTTTGCCTTGGCGGGTGGTGCGCAGGTGTGCGATGCCTGTGACGAGGGCGATGAGGGTCAGTGGTGCGCCGATGAACGGCAGTGGCACCAGGAGGAGCATGCCTGCGGCCGCGGCGATGAGGGCGCTGATCGCCAGCCCATCGATGCCGGGTCGCCCAGGCGTTGAGGTGGATTGAGTTGTGCTGGCGGCGATTGTCTCCACCGGGCCGAGCTCATCGAGTGCGTGGCGCACCTGCTCGGCCGTGGCGTCCGGGGCTATGGCGTCAGCCAGGTGCTCGCGGATCGCAGACATTGTCTCGGCGTGCTCTCGGGGGTCACTGCCGCTGAGGGCGCGGTCGAGGTCGGCCAGGTAGGCCTCGACCATCGGATGGTGGTCCATGGCCGCTCCTCTCGGTTCGTCATTGGTCTTCATCGTTCCCCCTCGTCCAGTACGTCACGCACGTCCCGACTGAACAGCTCCCATGCCGTGGCGAAGGTGGCCAGGGCGGCGCGGCCGTCGTCGGTGAGCTGGTAGTAGCGGCGCGGCGGGCCACTGGTTGACTCCTGCCAGCTCGACTCCACCCACCCCAGGCGCCGCAGCCGCGACAGCAGTGGGTACAGCGTCCCCTCGCTGGCGAACAGCGCTGTGTGCTGCCCGAGCCGCTTGGCGAGGTCTATCCCGTAGCTGGGTCCATGCTGCAGCAGGGCCAGCACGCAGTACTCCAGGACGCCCTTGCGCAGTTGGGTCAACACGCTCTTGGCCTCATTCACCACGGCATTGAGCGTAGCATGGATCCTTGGACAGCAAGATAGCGATAACATGCACTGCAAGGTAATGAACGGCAGAGGCGGGCAACCTCGTCGCACTCGGCATCGGTGAGACGGCGCTGATGCCGCACCAGGTGGCAGAACGGCGCGGATGTGGGCTGCGCCTTACCACCGGCGTCCCCGCCGCCGACATCAAGGGCAGAACGGCGCGGATGTGGACTGCGCAGGTGACCGACCTGGGGGTGGGGGGAATCGTCGTGAGGATCCGCTGAGGTTGCCCGACCTGCCGGCTGCCCTTTCCGCAGGGAAGTGCTGGGCTGCAGAGGCTCCTCCCAGCTCTTGGTCTGATCGGAGCATGCCAGCGGTGTCCGGGGCCACTGGCATGCTCCGAGTCTCATTGACTGCTCCTACCGATCGAGGATCGGGAAGCAGACGTCGGTGACCCAGCTGCTGGGATCGGAGCTCTGCGCCGGACTGACCCGGTAGATGTTGAACATCGGGCCGGTGCGGAGGCCGTGCTCGGCGATGTAGGCGCCGATGGCCGTGGTCGCCGCGGGCATCTGGGAGTAGTCGCCCCGCACGGTGGCGGTCACGATCCGCTGGGCGGACAGGGTGCGGCACTCCAGAGGCGGGGCCGCGTCGAACGGCGCGGAGACCTGGAGCCAGACCTCGACGTCGACGTCGGCCTCGCGGTAGTCGGCGTCGTGGTAGGTGGCGCCGCCGACGCCGCCGTCGGGAAGGCGCGTGCCGGACTTCTCCAGCAGGGGCATGATCTCCTGCCACAGGACGCCCTCCGCGTTGTAGTCGGAGATGATGCGGCGAAGGCCCGCCACGGTCATCTGGGGCAGCGTGGCGATGGTGACGTCGGTCATGATGAGGGGTCCTCTCAGTGTGGTGCTGACGCGGTCCAGGGCGAGAAGCTGTCCGCGCAGGGCGTCCTGCCGGCGCAGGAGCTCGGCGCGCTGCGCGGCAATCGCAGCCTCGACCCCGGTCGGATCGGTGGAGGCCACGATCTGTGCGATTGACGCGACTGGGAAGCCCGCGTCACGCAGTTGCACGACCAGATGCGCATCGACCAGCTGGTCGGCCCTGTAGTAGCGGTAACCGCTGAAGGGGTCGGTCCTGGCCGGAGCGAGCACGTCGTGGGCCTGGTAGTAGCGCAGCATGCGCACGCTGATCCTCGACAGCGTCGAGAACGTTCCGATGCGCAGCAGGCGGTGGCCGTGATCCATGGAGTGAGCACACACCCTCGCATCGTGGCAGACACAAGGGCGCGCAGGCACGCGGTCCGCTCGGCACCGGAACGAGGCGCAGTTCTCACAACGCTCCCAACTGAGACGAGGGTCATATATTAATAACTCGTAAGACGAGTATATTGGTTCGCATGACACGAGTTCAGGGTGTCGCCCGATGCGCGTCTGCGCGGGCACTCGCCGGGGGCGGCCTCGGCCGACGGAGGTCATGCCGAGCGAGGACGTCATGAGCGCCTCCCGTACTTCCGCCATCGCGTATCGCCGTACTCGCCCGACATGGGTGGCCTTCGGCGCGCTGTTCGCCTTCGGCATCCTCAATGCCGTCCTCGGCCCCGTGCTCCCGTACCTGCGCGCGGCCCAGGGCAGCTCCTACGTCGTCGTCTCATTCCACCAGGTCGCATTCGCCGCCGGCGTTGTCGCCGCCGGTATCCAGGCGAATCGGTCGAGGGCTCCGCGCAAGCCCGTCATCGTCGTCGGGCTCGGTGCAGCCTCCGTTGCGGGCATTCTTCTCGGGTACGGGCGCACACTGCCCGCGACCATTGCAGCGACCCTCCTCATCGGCGGCTTCGCCACGGCGGCGCTGATCCGCACCTGGGCGGTCCTCGCCGATGCGCACGACCGGCACCGCGCGACCGCCATGGCCGAGGGCGAGGTCTGTGTCAGCGTTGCCGGGATTACGACCCCGTTCATGATCAGCATGTGCGCCGCCTCGGTCCTCGGCTGGCGGTTCGCCTTCGTCGTGGCGGCGGCGGTCGTCGGCGTCGCGGTCACGGCCGTCTGGGCGACGCCCCTGCCCCCGGCTCTGGAACGACGCGCCGGGCAGACGGGATCAGCGCCGGAGCGCGAGCCCGTCCGTCTCAGCACGCGTCGCACCCTCGTGCTGATCGTTGCCGCGGTCGGCGCCGAGTGGACGCTGAGTTTCTGGGCGGCCACCTTCCTCGAAGAATCGGTTGGTATCGACAAGGACATGGCGGTCGCCCTCGTCAGCGCGCTCTTCGCCTCCAGTCTTCTGGGCCGGTTGCTCGCAAGCCGTCTCGCTCTGAGGCTTCCGGCGCTCGGGGTGCTTCACCTCGCTCTGGCGTGTGCGCTTCTCGGTGCGCCGGTTCTTCTGCTCGCGCACAGCGCGGCGGTTGCCGTGCTCGGACTGACGACGACGGGTATCGGGGTCGGCGCGACCTTTCCGCTGGCCTCCTCGCTTCATGTCGGAGCCAGTCGCCGCTCCTCCGATCAATCCATGGGACAGGTTCTTATTGTCGCAGGGCTCGGTCAGGTCGCCCCGCTGCTCACCGGGATGCTCGCGGGGTTCGTCGGCCTGCGTGCGGGCCTTCTCTTTCTGCCGGCGCTCCTCATTCTCGCGGCCCTGGGCTCGCGCCCTCAATACCGTTCGACACATCATTAACCGCTATCTCAGAAGGAGATACTCATGGCAGTCGCTGCGAATTCATCGGGCAATGGGACCCGTGTCTCGCAATCCGCAACCTTCATGCCGTGCAGCGCGGTGATATTCGACTGCGACGGCGTTCTCGTCGACTCCGAGTCCGTCATCGTCGGCTCGTGGACCCGCTGGGCGCACCAGGTCGGCATCGATCCCGACACTGTTCTCGCCACCATTCACGGACGCCGTTCGCAGGACACTGTTGCCGAGTTCATCGAGCCGTCGCGTCGGACTGAGGCGCTCGCCCTGATCGACTCCATCGAGATCGAGGACGCCTCCGCGGTCAGGCCGATCCCCGGCGCCGGCGGACTGGTCGATCCGATCCCCGAGGACAGATGGGCCGTCGTGACCTCCGGCTCTCGAGCACTGGTGCGTGCGCGCCTGACCGCGGCGGGCCTTCCGCTCCCGAGGGTTCTGATCACCGGCCAGGACGTCGTCCGGGGCAAGCCCGATCCTCTGGGCTACCTGGCCGCGGCGAAGGCGCTCGGGGTGGAGCCGAGGAGCTGCGTGGTGCTGGAGGACTCTCTGCCCGGGATCCGGGCCGCCCGGGCCGCGGGGGTCCGCGCCGTGCTGGGCGTCGGCGGCCTCGACGTCGGCGATGAGAGGCCCAGAGTCACCGTTCCCGACCTGCGCTGCGTGCGCTGGAGGCGTGCCGGGCTCGAGGTCCTTCACCCCGCGCTCGGGTGAACGACGCCCCCGAGGTCCCCTGGGACCTCATGTCGGCCTTTTCGGAGCCCTGACTCAGCGCCGTCGCAGGGTGCCGAAGATGGAGCGGGTGATCTCCCGGGTGATCTGGCGGCCCACCGAGCCGATGGTCTTCTCCACCTCGCGCTGGCGGCG
>ERZ772764.1281-NODE-1281-length-15922-cov-28.618453_pt1 | contig 15922 bp, 13 predicted proteins | sample MGYA00512163_ERZ772764 | MGnify/ENA primary metagenome ERZ772764 (study PRJEB29015, sample SAMEA2737903) | human oral metagenome | biome: human oral; feature: human-associated habitat; material: dental | place: China | collected 2094 ... | reverse complement strand
CCTCAACCCGCTGATTAAGAGTCAGCTGCTCTGCCAATTGAGCTAATGACGCGGGTGGCCTTACGACCGAGAAAACACTATACAGGGGCCGCGGGCGCCCGCGCAAGTCCGTAGCCGTCCTGGCCCGGCCGATGTGACCAAGGCGCTAGAATCGTCGCGAGGCAACGGTGAGGGGAGTGGCAATGGGGGAGGCGCGGACAGGGCATTCGCCCGTCGTCGAGGACATCCTCAAGATCATCTGGAGCGCGCAGGAGCGCGGCGAGGACGGCGTCGCCGTCAACGAGGTGGCCGCCCGCATGGGCGTCGTGCCCTCGACGGCCTCCGAGAACGTCGCGCGGCTCACAGAGCAGGGACTCATCGACCACAAGCCCTACAGGAAGGCGCATCTGACGGCCGAGGGGCGCAGGGTCGCGATCGGCATCGTCCGCCGCCACCGCTTGCTCGAGACCTACTTGCACGAGGCGCTGGGGTTCGACTGGGACGAGGTGCACGAGGAGGCCGAGGCCCTCGAGCACGCGGTCTCCGACCGGCTCCTCGAGCGCCTCGACCGGATCCTGGGCCACCCCTCGCGCGACCCCCATGGGGACCCCATCCCCAGGCCCGACGGCTCGGTCGCCGACGAGGCGGGCGTCCTGCTCCCCCTGGTCGGCGAGGGCGCGGGGTGCGTGGTGGCGCGGGTGTCGGACCGCGACCCGCAGGCCCTGCGCGAGTTCGACGCGGCAGGGCTGGTGCCCGGTGCCGCCCTCACAGTCGTGCGGAAGGAGGGCAGCGCCGTGGTGGTCGCCCTGGGGGGAGCCCCCGCGGTCCGCCTCGGCGCCGAGCAGGCTGGGGCGATCACGGTGCGGCTGGCCGGGGCGGACTGACGCCCGGGCCCCGCCGGTCAGCCCGGGCCCGCGCCGGTCAGTCCGGGCCCGCGCCGGTCAGCCCAGGGCGGCCGACGACGGGTCGGCGGGGACGTTCGCCCCGTTGCCGCGCGCCACGAGCGCCGCGCGCAGGGCGGCCACCGCCTCGTCGAGTTCGGCGGGCGAGGCGGGCGCGCCCTTCGACAGCAGGATGTCCGTGTGGTCGCGAAGGGGGATGACGTGCAGGTGCAGGTGGGGCACGTCGAAGCCCGCGATCGCCATGCCCGCGCGGGGGACCCCGAAGGCGTCCTCCTGGGCGGCGCCGATGGCCTGGGCGACGGACGCCAGGTGCGCGGCCACGGGGGCGGGGGCGTCCGTCCACTTCGGGTAGGGGCTGCGCGGCACGACCAGGACGTGCCCGGGGGAGGTGGGCTCGATGGTGGCGAAGGCGACGCACTGGTCGTCGGCCCACACGAAACGGCCGGGGACGTCGCCGGCGATGATCGACTCGAATAGTGTTGCCATGCGGCTATTGTCACCCACGCGCGCCCGCGCCGCCCAGTGCTCCCATCCGCCCGCCCGGCGCGTCGTGGTCTACCCTTGGAGGCGGTTAACGCACGACCGCACTGATGACAGAGGGAACCGCCCATGACTGAGACCGCGCCCGCAGAACCCGCCCAGCGCTACACGGCAGCGCTGGCGGGGGAGATCGAACAGAAGTGGCAGGACCGCTGGGACGCGCTCGGCACGTTCCACGCCGACAACCCGGTGGGCGATCTGGCGGGCCCCCTGGCCGGGCGCGACCCGTACTTCATCCTCGACATGTTCCCCTACCCGTCGGGCAAGGGGCTGCACGTGGGCCACCCCCTGGGCTACATCGCCACGGACACGCTGGCGCGCTTCCGCCGCATGAAGGGCGACAACGTCCTGTACACCATGGGCTACGACGCCTTCGGCCTGCCCGCCGAGCAGTACGCCGTGCAGACGGGCCAGCACCCGGCGGTCACCACCGACCAGAACATCGCGAACATGCGCCGCCAGTTGCGCCGCATGGGGCTCTCCCACGACCCGCGCCGCTCCCTGGCGACCACGGACATCGACTACGTGCACTGGACGCAGTGGATCTTCTTGCAGATCTTCAACTCGTGGTTCGACCCGGACGCCACCGCCCCGGACGGGTCGAGGGGCGCCGCCAGGCCCATCGCCGAACTGGAGGAGGGGCTGGCCGAGGGGCGCGTGGCGACACGCGACGGGCGCCCGTGGGCGGAGCTGTCGAAGAAGGAGCGCGCCGCCGAGGTCGACTCCCACCGCCTCGCCTACGTGTCCGAGGCGCCCGTGAACTGGTGCCCGGGCCTGGGCACGGTCCTGGCGAACGAGGAGGTCACCGCGGAGGGGCGCTCGGAGCGCGGCAACTACCCCGTGTTCAAGCGCAACCTGCGCCAGTGGATGATGCGCATCACCGCCTACGGCAAGCGCCTCGAGGACGACCTGGACACCATCGACTGGCCGGAGAAGGTCCGCGCCATGCAGCGCAACTGGATCGGCCGCTCCGAGGGCGCCACGGTCCGTTTCGACGTGCCCGGCGCGCCCGGGGCGGGCTCCTCCCCGTCCGTCCTGGAGGTCTACACGACCCGCCCGGACACCCTCTTCGGCGCGACCTTCATGGTCGTGGCGCCCGAGCACCCGATCCTGGGCGGCACGGCCGGCGGCGACGCGGACGACGAGGCCGCCCTCACCCTGCCGCAGGCGTGGCCCGAGGGGACCAAGGACGCGTGGACGGGCGGCGCCGCGACCCCCCGTCAGGCCGTGGCCGCCTACCGCGCCCAGGCCTCGGCGAAGTCGGAGGCGGAGCGCGTGGACGAGGAGCGCGCGAAGACCGGCGTGTTCACCGGCCTGTTCGGGATCAACCCGGTCAACGGGCAGCCCGTCCCCGTGTTCGTCGCCGACTACGTGCTGTGGGGCTACGGGACGGGCGCCATCATGGCCGTGCCCGCCCACGACGACCGCGACTGGGCCTTCGCCCGCGCCTACGACCTCGACGTCGTGCGCACCATCGGCCCCGCCGACGACCCCTACGGGCCCGACCTGGACGAGGGCGCGTACACGGGGGACGGCGTCGCCGTGGACTCCGCCAACGACGGCGTCGACCTCAACGGGATGAGCAAGGACGAGGCGAAGGCCGCGATGACCGCGTGGCTGGCCGCCGAGGGCCACGGCCGGGCGACCACCACGTACCGCCTGCGCGACTGGCTGTTCAGCCGCCAGCGCTACTGGGGCGAGCCCTTCCCCATCGTGTGGGACGAGGACGGCGTCGCCCACGCCCTGCCCGAGGAGATGCTCCCCGTGGAGTTGCCCGAGGTGTCCGACTACAGCCCGCGCACCTTCGACGCCGACGACGCCTCCTCCGAGCCCGAGGCGCCGCTGGGCCGCGCCCAGGAGTGGGTGCGCGTCACACTGGACCTGGGCGACGGCCCCAAGCGCTACCGCCGCGAGACCAACACGATGCCGCAGTGGGCGGGGTCGTGCTGGTACGAGATGCGCTACACGGATCCCGCGAACTCCGAGTGCTTCGCCGACCGGCGGAACCTCGACTACTGGATGGGACCGCGCGAGGGCAAAGCCTCGGGCGGCACCGACATGTACGTCGGCGGCGTCGAGCACGCCGTCCTGCACCTGCTTTACGCCAGGTTCTGGCAGAAGGTCCTCTTCGACCTGGGCCACGTGCCCGACCCCGAGCCCTACCACAGGCTCTTCAACCAGGGCTACGTGCAGGCCTACGCCTTCAAGGACGCGCGGGGCCAGTACGTGCCCGCCGACGAGGTCGAGGGCGACGAGGACACGGGCTTCACGTGGCGCGGCGAGGCCGTCGCCCGCGAGTACGGGAAGATGGGCAAGTCCCTGAAGAACATCGTCACCCCCGACGACATGTACGAGGCGTACGGCGCTGACGTGTTCCGCGTCTACGAGATGAGCATGGGGCCCCTAGACCTGTCCCGCCCGTGGGAGACGCGCGCCGTGGTCGGCTCGCAGCGCTTCTTGCAGCGCCTGTGGCGCAACGCCGTCGACGAGGGGACGGGCGAGGCCACCGTCACCGAGGAGCCCGCCGACGTGGACACCCGGCGCCTGGTGGCGCGCACGATCGCCGAGGTCACCACCGAGTACGAGAACCTGCGCGTCAACACCGCGATCTCGCGGCTCATCGTCCTCAACAACCACCTCACCTCCTTGGACGCCGTTCCCCGCGAGGCCATCGAGCCCCTGGTCCTCATGCTCAGCCCCGTGGCCCCGCACATCTGCGAGGAGCTGTGGAGCCGGTTGGGGCACGGCGAGTCGCTGGCGCGCGAGCCCTTCCCCGTCGTCTCCGACGAGTCGCTGCTGGTCGAGGAGGCCGTCACCGCGGTCGTCCAGGTCAACGGCAAGGTGAAGGCCCGCATCCAGGTGCCCCCGTCGATCAGCGAGGAGGACCTGCGGGCCGCCGCCCTGGCCGAGGCCCCCATCGTGAAGGCGCTGGGCGGCTCCGACCCCCTCAAGGTGATCGTCCGCGCCCCGAAACTGGTCAACGTCGTCGCCCCGAAGAACTGAGGCCCCATGCCCGAAGGCGACGCGATCCGCCGACTGGCCGGCACCCTCGACGAGCTCTTCGTCGGGGGCACCGTCTCGGCCTCGTCCCCCCAGGGGCGCTTCGCCTCCTCCGCCGCCCGCCTGGACGGGTGGGTGGTGCAGAGGGTGCGCGTGCACGGCAAGCACATGTTCATCGGCTTCGTCCCGCCCGTCCCCGGCCGGTCCTACGAGGCCGGGGTCGCCCTGCTGGAGGGCGCCGCGGCCGGCAGCGGGGAACCGGTCCTGGGGGAGGGGGAGCCATGGCCCGACCAATGGGTGCACATCCACCTGGGCCTGTACGGGTGGTGGCGCTTCAACGGCGACGAGACCGTCGTCGACGAGGGCCACGGCGTCGCCCACCGCATCCCCAACGTCCCCAAGGGGCAGTGGAACGGTCACTCGGAGACCCGGTGGGGCGACGGCTTCGGCGAGGCCAGGGCGGGGGAGTGGGAGCCCCCGGAGCCGGTCGGGGCCGTGCGCCTGCGCCTCTTCAACGACCACGCCGTGGCGGACCTGGTGGGGCCCAACCGCTGCGAGCTGATCAGCGATCAGGAGCGGGCCGCCGCCGAGGCGAGGCTCGGCCCGGATCCCCTCGACGCGGGGGCGCGCGCCGACGCGGAGGCCGCGGAGCGCTTCGCGCGGGTGGCGCACTCGAAGCGGCGATCGATCGGCGAGATCGTCATGGACCAGTCGATCATCGCCGGGGTGGGCAACATCTACCGCGCGGACGCCCTGTTCCTGGCGGGCATCTCCCCCCACCGCAAGGGCGCCAACGTCTCCCTCAAGCGGCTGCGCGGCCTGTGGGTCCTCATCTGCGACCTCATGAACCGGGGGCTGGCGGCAGGGCGCCTGGACACGATGGACCCCGACGAGGCCCCGGACCCTCCCATCGAGGGGGACGAGGAGGCGTCGCGCTGGTACGTCTACCACCGCACCGGACGCCCCTGCCTGCGCTGCGGGACGCCGATTCGCGAGGCACTCATGCAGAATCGCCGCCTCTTCTGGTGCCCCGGCTGCCAGAAGTGAGCGAGCAGCCGCCGGGGGCGGCACGGCCAGAGCAGCCCGACCGGCCCCCGGGCCTCAGTCGGCGCGGTCGAAGCCGAGCACCGAGTAGAGCTCCTTCGCCCCCGTTTGCCGCGAGTCGATGCGCAGCGACAGGGAGTCGAAGCCCCATTCGGCGCAGCGGCGGGCGGCCTCGGCGACCAGCGCGGTGGCGATCCCCCTGCGGCGGTACTCGGGCGCGACCATCAGGTCGACCACGAAGGGGCCGTCGGGCGGGTCGTCCCACGGGGACTCCCGGACGACCAGGATGGCGCCGACCAGGGTCCCCCCGTCCCACGCGCCCACGAAGGAGTCCTCCGTGGTGGCGCCGAAAGCGCCCTCGAAGGTGAGGCGCAGCTCCTCGGAAGACTCCATGATCGCCTCGGCGGTCAGGGGCTCCCCGTACGCCTCCAGTGAGAGGATCGCGAGCGTGGGAACGTCGTAGGGCGTGAGCGTGGCGATCTCGATGCCCTCCGGCCTCGGCGGCTCCGGCACGGCATCGAGCGGTGCGTGTAGGGTGTGAGCTTCCATATCCCAAGTGTAGGTGGCACCGCTCACGTTGTCAGGTTGTTCGCAGGGCGTTGTCCCAGGTGGCGCGGCGCCGGTGCGCGCCCCCTCAGATGTAGAGGGCGGGCTCGTCGAAGAAGTAGTTCGGATCGACGATGAGGTCGCGGTCCCTCGTGTCCCGCTCCGGCTTGGGCAGCAGGCGCGCGGGCACGCCGATGGCCACCGTGCCGCAGGGCACGTCCTTGACGACGACGGCGTTCGCCCCCACCTTCACGCCGTTGCCGATCGTGATGGGGCCCAGCACCTTCGCGCCCGCGCCGATCATCACGTGGTCCCCGACCGTGGGGTGCCGCTTGCCCGGGGTCATGGCCACCCCGCCCAGGGTGACCCCGTGGAAGATCACGACGTCGTTGCCGACCTCGGCGGTCTGCCCGATGACGACGCCCGTCGCGTGGTCGATGAAGACGCGCCTGCCCAGGCGCGCCTCCGGGTGGATGTCCACCCCCGTGAACGCGCGGGCGACTGAGGACAGGACGCGCGCGGGCGTGCGGGCGCCCCGGTTCCACAGCGCGTGGGACACCCGGTGCGTCCACAGGGCGTGGACCCCCGGGTACGTGAGGGCGATCTCCAGCGCGCTGGTCGCAGCGGGATCCCGCCTGCGGGCGGTCATGAGGTCCTCCTCGAAGAGCAGGAGGGCCTTGGTGGGCACCGCGCGGGCGATGGCGCGGGCGACGCGGGCGGCGAAGGGCATGGTGGTCGCTTCCTCTACGTGGGTGGCGGGTCGGCCCCGGATGAGCATCCGGGGCCAACCCTATCGCCCCGCGGCCGGTCTTTCAGTCCTCGAGCCCCTCGAACAGCGCGGTCGAGAGGTAGCGCTCACCCGTGTCGGGCAGCAGTGTGACGATCCTCTTGCCCGCGAACTCCGGCCGGGCCGCGACGGCGGCGGTCCCCGCCAGGGCCGCTCCCGAGGAGATGCCGACCAGCAGGCCCTCCTCGGCGGCTGCGCGGCGCGCGAACTCCAGCGCCTTGGCGGACTCGACGGAGACCACCTCGTCGACTGCGCCGGCGTCGTACGTGCCCGGCACGAAGTTCGGCATGAGGCCCTGGATGCCGTGGGGGGCGGGGGCCCCGCCGGTGAGCAGGGGGGACTCGGCGGGCTGGACGGCGATGACCCTCACGCCGGGGTTCTTGCCCTTGAGGTACTTGGCGACGCCCGAGATGGTGCCGCCCGTGCCCACGCCCGCGACGAACACGTCCACCTGCCCGCCGGTGGCCTCCCAGATCTCAGGGCCGGTCGTGGCCTCGTGGACCGCCGGGTTCGCGGGGTTGGTGAACTGCGAGGCGATGATCGAGCCGGGGCGCTCGTCGCGGATGCGCTCCGCCTCGGCGACGGCCGCCGACACGCCGCCCTTCGGGTCCGTGAGCACCAGCTCCGCCCCGAAGGCCCGCACGATGGCGCGGCGCTCCACGCTCATGGACGAGGGCATGACGATGACGACCTTGTAGCCGCGGGCCGCGCCCACCATCGACAGGGCGATGCCCGTGTTGCCGGAGGTCGCCTCGATGATCGTGCCCCCCGGTTCGAGCGCCCCGGAGGATTCGGCGGCGTCGATGATCGACCGGGCGATGCGGTCCTTGACCGAGGAGGCGGGGTTGAACGCCTCGAGCTTGGCGACGACGTCGGCGCCTTCGCCCGCCACCCGGTGGATGCGCACCAGGGGGGTGCCGCCGATGAGCTCCGCGACGTTGTCAGCAATGTGGGCCATGGTTGTCCTTCGCTTGGAGGTGTGGAACGCTCCGATTCTGCGCTCAGCCGTCCGCCGCGTCCACTTCGACCCTGCGGGTATCCACGTGGCGGAACTTTGCAACACCCCTCGAGGCGCGGGCCAGGACCGCGTCGAAGGATTCCCTGAGTGCGGGGTCCACGCCGACTGCCAGGCGGACCCGGCCCGCCCACTGCGCGTCCACGACGGCCGCCCCCGCCCCGCGCAGCTCCGCTTCGATGCGGCCCGCGTCCGCGGGATCCAGCTCGACCTCCAGGATGTCGCGGGGCACCAGGAGGACGCGCGGCAGGGCGGCGAGCGCCTCGGACACCGACGAGGAGTAGGCGCGGACCAGGCCGCCCGCCCCCAGCAGGACGCCGCCGAAGTACCGGGTCACCACGGCCGTCACGTTCCACGTGCCCGAGGCGCGGATGGCCTCCAGCATGGGCGTGCCCGCCGTCCCCGCCGGCTCGCCGTCGTCGGAGGAGTGCTGCAGGGGAGCGGCGCCCTCGGGGGAGATCAGGTAGGCGCTGCAGTTGTGGCGCGCCTGCGGGTGGAGCGCCTTGACGGCGTCGATGGCCTCCCGGGCGCTGCGCGCGGTGTCCGTGCGCGCCAGCGTCGTGATGAAGCGCGAGCGCTTGACCTCGATCTCGCTGGTGGCCAGCGTGCGGGCGGGGACGGTGGCGATGGGGGAGGGCATGGGCCCAGTGTAGGGGCTGGCGGGGAGGCTGTAACCAGGATCGCAACCCGGGGAGCGCCCGCGGCTTCGCGATCTTTGGGGTTCGTGATAGCCTTGCGGGGTTGTCGCCGTGCGCCCGCGTGGCGCAGCGGCATGGAATAGTCGTCGAGAATGAAGAGGAGCGGTAAGACATGGCAGTTCCCAAGCGCAAGATGTCCCGCGCAAACACCCGCACCCGCCGGTCCACGTGGAAGGCCGATCTTACCGAGCTGAACACCATCAGGGTCTCCGGCCGCGAGGTCCGCGTCCCCCGCCGCCTGGCGAAGGCCTACAAGAGCGGCCTCCTGGACATCGAGGACTGAGGTCCTCCCCCTGGAAGACCCGGCATCGTGCCGGGTCTTCCGCGTATCCGTCGCTGCTCTGCGGGGCGCGCCGTCCCGTGGGTGGACACCGGCCCGCTGGCGCACGGGCACGGAATAGAATTGGGCGGGTCGCCGCAAGAAGCGCCCGCGCAACGCGCCTGTTCTCCTTTCCGGGCGCGGTCGGGCCCTCTGGGCCGTGGTACGCCCCAGCTGGGTCTCACTAGGGGTACCCAGGGGAAACCCGCGCGGGCGCTTCTTGCGGCGCGGGCCCGTCCCCGGGGCGCCTGCCGATGGCTCGGCGGCCCCCGCCGTCCCGCTTAGGTGGTGCGGGGCGGAACCCGTTACTCTTAACCCCGTGCCCTTCGCGGCACCACGCCTCCGTAGCTCAATGGATAGAGCAAGGGCCTTCTAATCCCGAGGTTGCAGGTTCGAGTCCTGTCGGGGGCGCCAATCGGAGACCGCTAGGCCAAGCGGTCCCGCACACAGCGCACGCGTGGGCGGTGGGTCCCTTTCCCTGTGACCGCAAGGTCCGTCCTTGACCTACACGGGTCGCGTAGCGAACAACTCGTCCGTCGGAAATCCCGGTAATGTAACAAAGGCTATCAATCTTGTGACATTGCACACTTTTGATCTAGGAGAACATAGCGTTTTCAGCGTGTGGCGCAATGTTCGCAAGCGCAGTCGGATACCCTTGAATACGCAGCACCCGCGTCGTTTCGGCCAAAGTGGCGAAACCCACCGACATGAACTGGAGGCGTTGAAATGGCATACAAACCTTTGCCAATTAAGGAGGTGGAGCTAGATTGTCTCCTTCTCGACTTGGAAAACTATCGAATTCCCACTCGACGTGAGAATCAGGAAAGTGCGTTGAAATACCTATTTGCCTCGGAAGATGTAATTGGAGCAATGAGGTCAATTTTAACAAACGGCTACTTTGATAATGAGGTTCCAATCGTAATGCCCGCTTCGGAAAGTGAAGGAAACCAAGCGTACATCGTTCTTGAGGGAAACCGCCGCGTCAGTGCGCTCAAAGCGCTCCGGAACCCGATGATCATACCAGGGCATGCGAAAGAGATTCAGAGCCTTGCGAAACGGTACGCGGTCGAAGTTCAAGGGCTTCCGACGCGGATACGTGTCCTGGTCGCGCCCGATAGAGCGACTGCTGCCCCTCACGTTGCGCGTCTGCACACCGGTGTTTCAAAGAAACGTTGGAGCTTGGATCAGCAGGCAACATTTTACTATTCGCTTCTGGATGAAGAAACCAGTGTAGATGCGGTTAAAGCGCAATATCCTGACGTTAAGGTTGCTAGGTTTATACAGATGGCCGTGATGCGGCGTTTCCTCAACGCTGTTCGATTTAAAGATCCCAGTCTTCGCGGGTATGTCGCGGGAGATGAGCTAAAGATGTCATCTTTTGAGTATGCGTACAAAAAAGCGGATATTGCTAAACTCATTGGGGTGGAGTTCGATAATAATGGGTTGTTTCTTCCTATCGGCGCGACGCCCGAACGGACCGCTGAGAAATTGACGGAAAGTAACATTGTTGTACTGGAACGGATTCTCTCAGACTTTCGCTCTGGTCGCCTTAATACACGCTCTCCCGAGTTGAAGGTAAGTGATGAGCGGTACTATTCTTTTGTTTTAGAACTCAAAGCCCTCATTGAATCTCCGGTGTCCGCGCCAAAGTCGAGTGAATCTGCAATCCGTGAAGGTTGTGCGCGTAATACGGAATCTAAGGCGAATGAACCTGAAGATGCAGTAAAGATGGATGACTCTTCTTCTAGCCGATTCGCATCGAATGACGATGATAAAGATAGTCGGCAAAACAATAGCAGCGTCGGATCGAATAGACGTGGACCAAATCACCCGAAGACAAAAGACAAGTTAGATTTATCAGGGTTAGACTATAGTAATGCTCCGGTGGGTTTGAAATATCGCTATATGGAGCTACGAAAAGTAAGCATATCGGATCTCCCTATCGCTGCTGCGGTTTTGCTGCGCACGGTTTTGGAGACAACAATTAAGGCGCGTTTTGAAAACGGTGATGAATCTGCTAAAGGAGAGTTGTCGCAGGTGTTCGGTCTTGTAAAGTCTGCCTATGGAAAAGATAAAGCTCTTATGTCTTCAATCAATGGTATCGGATCGGGGAACGCCCAAAAGGCGGGTTCGATAAAGTGGTTCAACTGGCTTTCACATGGTCTTGATGCAACGGTCCAGGCGGATGATGTGCGGCAAGCGTGGATGGTTGTGAATCCTCTGCTCAGGCGCTTGCTGCAGTCTCTCCCTGGGACACCGCCTACAAAGTCTTGATTGCTTTTGCGACTGAAGAGGATGCGACTAAGAGTTCTTCTGCTTTTCCAGGGTGTCTTGCGGCGTAAGTCAGTTCCAATCGACATTGGAATTGATCTTGGTAGAGTTTCTCAATCAGAGGTGAGGTGTCATACGTGACCAACCAGTGCGCCTTATCAACAGCTCTGACGATTTTGGACAATGCCTGATGATCCCTACCGTCAAATGCGTTGAGGTATAGTTTAGACCCAGCCTGTACATAGGGCGGATCTATGTACATGAATGTTCGTTCGTCGTTGGCGTATTGCTGGATCACCGTTCTTCCGTCGGAATCTGACACTGTAATTTGACTGGCAAGACGTCCGATGGCCGTAAGGCGTTCAATGAGTGCGCTTCGATTGAATCTGGCATCGATTTTGTATTTCCCTTCCTGTTGCTGACCTCCAATGACTCCCGCGTTAAGAATGCCGGAACGATTTGTGCGATTCAAGTAGAAAAACGCAAATCCCAGATTAAGGGAATCATCCTCGTTCTTTGTGCGGTAAATTGTCCGCTGCCTGTGCCACTCGTCTATAGTCAGTGGCGTCGTGGAAACTAGTCTGACAAACTCGGCATTGTTAACCGTCACTGATTTCCAAAACGCATGTACGGCTGGATCGATGTCGTTGATTACCAAATGGTGAACAACTCTTTTGCGCAATAGTGCAATACCGGCGCCCGCCCCTCCAGCATAAGGTTCGATGTAGCGTGCGTCTGTGATGTTGAGTGATCGAATTATGTCGGTGAAGAACCCCGCTAGCGCTGCTTTCCCGCCTGGGTATCGCAGTGGGGAGAGTGCTCCGTAACGACGGGAACCGATAACGCGGAGGCGGTCAGTCATTTGCTTCCTTTCTCGCGCGGTGCGCGGCAACCCTGCATCGGGGTGAACAGTACATTGAGCCGCCGCGCCCTAGGAAGGTGTTTCCGCACTGTTTGCAGTCGTGCCAAGCTCGGCGGCGACGTAGGCGCTCATAGCGTAGCGCACTGTCGAGTTCGGTGATATTTCGATCGGTGATGTCGGTTAGATCGATCATATAATCGATGGTATCTGTTACATTTTCGAAAGTACGTGTGCAGGCGAGGGTAGTGACTGTGAGTTATGTAACTGATGATGTGGGTGACTGGCCCCCGAATAGGATTGAGGACAGGTCGGCCCATTTCGGATGCCTTTGCCCCGAGTCCTGTCGGGGGCGCCAGGGTTGTCACAGTGGCCCACATGACGGGCGCGCCCGCGCCCCCGCCCGCCCCGCCGGGACACTGGTCCCATGAACGCACGCCCAGCCCAGCCCCGCCCCCGGTGCGGCTCGATCCGCGCGCGAATGCGCGGCTGACCTTCCCACGCCCGAAAACCCAGGGGCGCCCCGACGGCGGAACGCCCCCCGAACGAAGGTCCGAACCCCCGACATGCCATCGAGTGATGACATCTACGCGTGCCCGTGCGGGCACGACGTCGAGCCCACCCTCATCTCCTTCGAGGTGATGCCCCCGCGCCACCCCGAACTGGCCGCGCCCTTCTGGGAGACGGCAGCCGAACTCCTCCGCGTCCGCCCCGACTTCATGTCCGTCACCTACGGCGCCGGGGGCAAGGACAGGGACAACGCCCGCGAAGTCGTCCACCGCCTCGTGCGCGACACCCCGATCCAGCCCATCGCCCACCTCACCTGCGTGGGCAACTCCACCGCCGACGTCGTCGCCACCGTGTACGACTACCTGGACTGCGGTGTGCGCACCTTCCTCGCACTGCGCGGCGACCCGCCCGCCGACCAGCCCGACTGGCGCCCCGCCCCCGACGGCGTGCGCTCGGCGACCGAACTCATCCACCTGATCCGCACCGTCGAACGGCGCCGCTGCGACGCCCACCCCGGTGAGAAGCTCCGCGGTGCCTTCAAACCGCTCACCATCGCCGTCGCCGCCTTCCCCGCGGGCAACCCCGCGGCGGGCACCACCCCCGACCAGGAGGTCGAGCGCCTCCTCATCAAACAAGCCGCGGGCGCCTCCTTCGCGATCACGCAGCTGTTCTGGGACGCCGACGTGTACACGTCCTTCCTGGAGCGGGCCAGGCGCGCCGGAGTGACCCTGCCCGTCGTCCCCGGCATCATGCCCGCCACCGACCCGGGCAGGCTGCGCCGCGTCGGCGCCCTCACCGGAGTCGAAGCGCCCCAGCGCCTGCTCGACGCCCTGGCCTCGTGCGACGACGAGGCGGAGCGCGCCGAGTTCGGAGCCGCCTTCGGCGCGCGCCTGGTCCGCGGCGTCATCAACGCGGGCGCCCCCGGCGTCCACCTGTACACATTCAACAAATCCCGTCCCGTCCTCGACATCCTCGACCTCATGGGGATCACCTCTGGAACCAAGGAGAACCACTGACATGGCGCCATCGACCACGCCCTTCCCCTCCGCCACCATCCTCGCCTACCCGCGCGTCGGCCGGGGGCGCGAGCTCAAGCGCGCCCTCGAGGCGCACTGGGCGGGGCGGACCACAGCAGAAGAACTCGCCGCCGCCCACGAGGGGCTGCGCCGCGCGAACCTGGCGCGCCTCGTCGAACTGGGGCTCGGCGCAGACGACGCCTCACTGGCCGACGCCCCCTCCTACTACGACCACGTCCTGGACGCCACCGTCCTGCTCGGAGCCGTTCCGCCGCGCTTCGCCGGGCGCAGCGGGCTCGACCTCTACTTCGCCCTCGCCCGCGGCGACGCGGGAGCCGCCCCCCAGGAGATGACGAAGTGGTTCGACACGAACTACCACTACCTGGTGCCCGAGATCGGGCCGGACACGCCCATCTCCTTCGCGGATGACACGGTCGTGCGCCGCTACGCGCAAGCCGCGGACTGGGGGTACGTGACCCGCCCTGTGCTGGTCGGCCCCGTCACCTACCTCGCCCTGGCGAAGGCGGACACCGCGGGCTACGACCCCCTCGACCGCCTCGACGACGTCGTCGCCGCCTACTCCCGGGCCCTGGGCGCCCTCGCGGACGCGGGCGCCCCGTGGGTGCAATTCGACGAGCCGGCGCTGGCCTCGGACAACCTGCCCCGCACGCGCGCCGCGCTCACCGGCCTCGCCGCGCGCGCCTACGAGGCGCTGGCCGGAGCGGCGCACCGCCCCCGGATCCTGGTCACCACCCCCTACGGCGACGCCTCGGAGGCCATCCCCGCGCTCGCCCGCACCGGAGTGGAGGCGCTCCACGTCGACACCGGCCGCGGCGCCCTGCCCTTCGGCGCCGACCTGTCGGACGTGGTGCTGGTGGTCGGCGCCATCGACGGGCGCAACATCTGGCGCGCCGACCTGGCCGGGGCCCGCGACACGCTCGAGCGCGCCCGCGCCCTGGGCGCCAAGGCCGTCACCGTGGCCACCACGAACTCCCTGCAGCACGTGCCCCACGACACCGCCCTGGAGCAGTGGGACGACGAGCGCCTCAACGCCGACCTGCACTCCTGGCTCGCCTTCGCCGACCAGAAGGTCGAGGAGGTCGTCACCCTGGCGCGCGGCCTCGACGACGGCTGGGACTCGGTGTCGGCCAGCATCGACCGCGCCAGCGCCGCCCTGGCCCAGAGGGCCACCGCACCCGGCGTGGTGCGCCCCGAGGTCCGCGCCCGCACCGCCGCCCTCGGCGAGGCCGACCGGCGCCGCGAGGACTACCCGCAGCGCGAGGCCGCCCAGCGCGAGCGCTTCGGCCTGCCCGGGCTGCCCACCACCACCATCGGCTCCTTCCCGCAGACCGCCGAGATCCGCAGGGCCCGTGCGGCCAACGCCCGGGGCGAGCTGTCCGACGCCGACTACAAGGCGCGCATGCGCGAGGAGATCGCCTCGGTGATCGCCCTCCAGGAGCGCCTCGGCCTGGACGTCCTGGTGCACGGCGAGGCCGAGCGCAACGACATGGTGCAGTACTTCGCCGAGCTCCTGGACGGTTTTGCCGCTACCCGCAACGGGTGGGTGCAGTCCTACGGGTCGCGCTGCACGCGCCCGTCGATCCTGTGGGGCGACGTGGCCCGGCCCGCTCCCATGACCGTCGAGTGGTCGACCTACGCCCAGTCGCTGACGGACAAGCCCGTCAAGGGCATGCTCACCGGGCCCGTCACGATCATCGCGTGGTCCTTCCCGCGCAACGACCTGCCCCTGGGGGAGGTCGCCGACCAGATCGGCCTGGCCCTGCGCGACGAGGTCGCCGACCTCGAGGCGGCGGGCATCGGCGCCATCCAGGTCGACGAGCCCGCCCTGCGCGAGCTCCTGCCCCTGGACGCGGCCCGCCACCGCGACTACCTCGACTGGTCGGTGGGCGCCTTCCGGGTCTCCACCAGCGGAGTGCGGGCCGACACGCAGATCCACACGCACCTGTGCTACTCGGAGTTCGGCCAGATCATCGACGCCATCGCCGCCCTCGACGCGGACGTGACCTCGATCGAGGCGGCGCGCTCGAAGATGGAGGTTCTGCCCGAGCTCGCCGAGCACGGCTTCGACCACGGCATCGGCCCCGGCGTGTGGGACATCCACTCCCCGCGCGTCCCCGGCGTCGACGAGCTGGTGGGCCTCATCGAGGCCGCAGCCGAGTCCGTGCCCCTGCGGCGCCTGTGGGTCAACCCCGACTGCGGGCTGAAGACCCGCGGGTACGCCGAGACCGAGGAGTCGTTGGCCAACCTGGTCGAGGCCACGAGGCGGGTCCGCGCGCGGCGCGGCGCCCAGGACTGACCCGGCGGGGCGGTTGGGACTGGTCCGTCCTTTTCGGTGCCGCACACAAGGGACGGAATTAAGCAACACGGCGCCGCACACAAGGGCGGGATCAAGCCCTTGTGTGCGGCGCGTGTTGC